>OLNZ01001297.1_pt1 | contig 18368 bp, 17 predicted proteins | sample 1672981 | NCBI WGS metagenome assembly OLNZ01 (sample SAMEA3136743, study PRJEB25190) | human gut metagenome | biome: human gut; feature: human-associated habitat; material: faeces | place: Austria | collected 2013 | reverse complement strand
GGGTGACTATGGCATGAAAGATAGCTGGGATAAGGTTTCCCGGTCACTCCTATGAGAGCTGCAAGTCCCCAGCGGCAGATGGAACGCGAAAATGAGATGATCGTTATTTCACATCGCCTATTCATGACAAGCGGCGAAGCCGCCACCTGAACCCGTTGAACCTATAGAACCTGCTGAACCCTGAACCCTTACCCCTGCCTCCCTTGCGCAGTGCGCCCCGTTCCTTTAGAATAAAAGCCAAATGACAAGGAGGGGACATGATTCCTATGACGACTGAAAAGAAAAAGCTCTGCCTCTCGCTTCTAGGCATCTTTTTCGTGATCTTTATACTAAACAGCCTCATGGTACGCAGTGCGGGGGATGACTACGTGTACTCCTTTATGTGGGAAGGACACTCCATGTACGAGCCGCTGTCAGCGGACGCGCGGCGCATCGCCAGTTTTCAAGATATTGCGGTGTCTTCGTGGTCGTATTTCCTGACATGGGGCGGGCGCATTGTGGCGCAGGCGATGGCGATGTTCTTCCTCTGGATGCCGCGAGGTGTCTTCAATGTGGCCATCGCGCTCACGGTGGTGCTTCTCGTCCTCCTCATGCAGTGGACGGCACGCGGCGGAAAGGTCACGATGGAGCTTCCGGCAAAGAACGTCCTTATCACCGGCTTCTTTCTCTGGGCATTTCAGGCAAACTTTTGCGGCATCTTCATTTGGCTGGATGGCTCGTGCAATTATCTTTGGCCGATGGTTTTCCTTCTGGCGTGGCTGTTGCCTTACATCCGGCATTACATGACGGATGGGGAAGCGCGCTATGGAGGCTGGCTCTCGCCGCTCCTCTTCCTTCTGGGGCTTCTTGCCGGGAACGGAAATGAAAATACGCTCTGCTGGATCGGGCTTTTCGGACTGTTTTATCTCTATCACATATATAAGAAAGGGGAGATGCAGCTCTGGATGCTGGCGGGCTTCCTCGGGCTCTCCATCGGCTACGGGATCCTCATGCTGGCGCCGGGAAATCTGGTGCGCATGGAAGAGAGCGGAGAGAGCTTCCGGCTCTTCCAGTTCTCTGTCAAAGCCTTCGTGGCGATCTGGTTTCATACGCTGCTGCTCTCGCCCTTCTATTTCTACCTGATGAAAGCCTTTCGGAAGAGGAGAGAGCTCTGCGCTTTTTCCGGCGGCAGGAAATATGTCCGTCTCTCACTCTGGTTTCTATCGGCGAGCCTGCTCTTTGAGATCATCATGTGCGTCTCGCCGGAATTCCCCTTCCGAAGCCTTTTCCCGAGCACCATCTTCTGCCTGACGGCGGCGCTCCTCATGCAGCACGCCGCTGATTGCGCCGGCGCATCGCCGGTCTGTTTGCCGGGGGCAGGGGTGATGAAGCGGCTGGCCACCCTCTACTTCGCCTTCACCTTCGCCATGACCTTCTGGATATTTGTGGAAAATGCCAGATGGTTTGACCGCTGGCTCGGAGAGGCTGAGGCCATGCGCGGGACACCGGCTATCCTCTCTATCACCGAGCGACCGCCGTATGAGGAGGAGCTGTGGACGTACCTTACAGGCTTTCACCATTACGCCGTGGGATTGAAATCTGATCCAGCACACTGGGGCAATGCCGCGATGGCACGTTTCTATGACATCGGCGGCGTGACGATGGTGGAGAAGAAGTGACGGCATCTTTCTTAAAGGATCTGTACACGATGCATTTGGGACAAGCATGAATAGAAATTTCTTAATATATAGAATTTCTAAAATCGATGTGGTAGAATTAAACAAATATGTACTAAAGGCTTTACAAGAACGGAAAAACACAAGCCCCTTCGCACCGGCGGGGAGTGAAATAGATGGGTATCCCGAAAGAGGGGGTCACATGAAACTAGCAGACAAACTGGCCAAGACCGCAGGGAAGATGTCGCCCAGAAAGCTCATCCTTCTCTGCGCTTTCTTTGCGCTCATGATCTTCATCATCCTGTACAGCACACTGTCTTCCTTCGAAGACAAGAAAGAAGAAAAGCCACCGGAGGTAGCGGGCGTCGCCGTCATCGAAGCGGTGACGGATATCTCGCCGCGTACGGTCATCACGGATGATATGCTGAAAGCCTCTGTCGTACCGGAAAGTCTGCTCCCGCCGGGGGCTTTGACAGACAAGAAGCTCATTGTCGGGCATAAGGCAGGCGTCACCATCCTTGCGGGCGATGTCATCACCAGGCGAAAACTCGATGTGTCGGCAGCCGCCGGTTTTCAGGGGCTCATCCCGGATGGGATGCGCGCGCTGTCTTTTGGCATCAATGACATTTCCGGCGTCTCCGGCTTTGCGAAGCCCGGCGACCATGTGGATATCCTCCTGATCTCCAGTCAGGACGGGAAGAACCGCGTCACTTCGAAGATGCTGCTCCGTGATGTCCTGCTGCTGGCCATCAATAAGTCCAGCATGGGTCAGGGCTACGTCGCACCGAAGAAGGATGACAAAGACGGAAAAGATGAATCGAATGGAAATAAAATGCCGACCGCGCCGCGCCGCACGGATACCTCCTCCATGGGGACGCCCGCTGTCGCGACGGTCGCTCTCTCGCCCTATGATGCGGCGAAACTCACCGCTTCCCTGCAGGTCGGACAGGTACAGCTGATGCTGCGTCCGGCAGACGGGGCGGCTGAGACGGAATCGGTCGCCTACTACGTGATCCCGCTGCCGAAGCCGGATCCGCAGCCGCCGGCCGCTCCGTCCTATGCGCCATACCCGCCGCAGGGCGCGCCCCAGCCGCAGGTGGAGATCAGCGGGGGACAGACCGGCAGTGCCGGCAGTGGTATCGAAGTCATTCGTGGTACAAGCGTAACGAGGGGGCAGTAAGATGAACGGAATGAAAAAAAGGATCGGACTCCTCCTCGCCGCTGCGATGCTCTCCTTCGGAAGCGCCTGCGCCGCTGAACCTGTCGAGGTGTCCTTGAATGAATCGAAATATATGGCCGCTTCCGGCATCACACGTCTTGCTGTCGGAAATCCTGCCATCGCAGACGTACAGCTTCTCTCTTCGGGGGATTTTCTTCTCGTCGGGAAGAAAGCAGGGACGACATCCCTCATCGTCTGGTCAGATGGCGGACGGCGCACCGAGTATACCGTGTACGTCGCGGGCAATGACCGCGGCATGGCGAGCGCCATTCAGGACGCTATCGGCTATCCGAAGGTCCATGTGCAGATGATGAAGGACCGCGTGATGCTTCGCGGCAAGGTCGAGAACCAGTATGAGCACGACACCGCACTGAAGATCGCCGGTCTCTACACCGGCGGCGATGACTCCAGCGTGATCGACCTTCTGGAGATGGAGCATCCGAGCCAGATCCGCCTCGAGGCGCAGATCATAGAGATCAATTCGGACTATACCAAGAACCTCGGCATCCAGTACTGGTCGCAGACACCGGGTTCAAACAGCAACTCTGGCAGCAGCTCCGATAATCCCAATAACAATATCACCGTAGGTACGGCGGGCCTCTTCTACGGTGGGGAAGACTTCTCCTCCACCCGAAAACACGGCGGCTGGCTGGGCTCACATGTCGCGAATGTGAATGTGACCCTGCAGGCGCTCATCAATGAAGGCAAGGCGCGCATCCTTTCCCGCCCGTCCATCACGACGATGTCCGGGAAGACGGCAAACATTCTAATCGGTGGACGTATCCCGATCCCTGTCTCGGATGGCAATGGCAATGTATCCATCGACTGGCATGAATACGGCGTGAAGCTCAATATCGAGCCAGTCGTCGACTCGGAAGACAAGATCACCTCGAAGGTGCATGCCGAAGTATCGACCCTGGACTACAGCCATGGCGTCAAGATCGACTCCTTCAGCGTACCGGGCATCGCGACCCGCGAGGCCGAGTCCGAAGTCAATGTCCGCTCCGGCATGACCATGGCGATCGGCGGCCTCATCAATTCCGAGGATGCGAAAATCGTATCGAAGATCCCGCTCTTGGGAGATCTCCCCATCATCGGGCGCTTCTTCCGTCATACATCGAATACCCGTGACAAGCGTGAGGTCATCATCCTCATCACGCCGACCCTCGTCGCAGACGATACCCCTGTGCCGATGAGCCGGCGCATGAAGGAAAGCTATGAGGCTGGCGAGCGCGCCGCAAGAAACCGTGAACTCGTAGAGACGGGGAAGCCCGTTCCGCAGGGGACCGACACCGAGGAGCGTGACCTCTGGGGCGAAAAGCCCGGTGATGATGACACCATCATCCTCGAAGAAAAAGCGCCTGCCAAGACGCGGTCCTACCTCTTGAAGACCACGGACATTCATGGCGAGCCGATCCTCGTCCCTATGACCGAGGAAGACTACGAGGCACAGAAAGACCGTTTGACCGTCGCCCGTCGAGAAAAGACAAAGCCGGAGAAAAAGGCAAAGCAGGAGACTGCCCGGCCAGCCGTAAAGATACAGCAGCCCACCCGCACCGCCGCTGACGCCACCGCCCAGAGGGCAAGGATCAAGGCAGCGATGGACAGGTACTCCGGAAAGAGTACGACCCTGAAAAACAGATAAAAGTGGTGGGTTTAAGGCTCAGGTGCGGCGTAAAAAAAATATGTGACTGGTGACTGGTAGCTAGGGATTAGGGATTAGGAGTGACTGGGATTTCTCCGGCATCGTCATCCCGAGCGCAGCCGAGGGATCTTTCTTGCACTCAGGTCAGGATCACATAAGCACTGTACGGAAACGACGCCTTGGTGCTATGTATTTCTCCTTTTACACATCCTTCGTTTATCGGTCTGCAAGGAAGATTTCTCGCTTCGCTCGAAATGACGATACGGGAATCTGATGTCTAGTCCCTGGTGACCAATTCCTAATCCTTAGTCCCTAATCCCCAGCTACCAGTCACTAGCCACTCATCCCTGCTTTCAAACTTTTTGAGGATACCCTTTTCCGTATCGTCATCCCGAGCGCAGCCGAGGGATCTTTCTTGCACTGCGGGAATCAGCGTGTATGCGCTGAGGGGAAACGATGTCTTGGCGCTGCCTCACATCAGGCGATGAGCGTTCTGCAATAAAGATCGAGGGCTACTCTCGAAATGACGATGCGCGCGAAGCGCTATCGAAACTTCGCGGCGAAGCCGCCACCTTCACTCCTCACTCCTCATTCGAGCAAAGCTTTTATCCCCAATCAAGGGACATCACGTTCCCAAGGCTGACCTTGAACCCTGAACCTTCAACCTTCATTCTGGTAAAGAGTCCTTGGAGACTTTTTATAGATTCCGTTTCTATACATTTCATGAAAAGGAGGTGAAATCATTATGATGAACAGAGCAAAACAGATGTATGACTACTATGTCAGACCGGTACTCGGCGAAAAAGGCCAGGACATGGTCGAATACGCACTGATGCTGGCGATCATCGTCGGCATTGGCTGGCTGATTTACAATCAGACTGAAATTCAGAAGTCCATCAATGCGGTATTCCAGAATGCCGATTCTTTGATGTCTGAAGCTTCCACAAAGCCCTCCACAGGCACCGCAGGCCAACAATAATGGTTCAATGGTACTTGCTATCTGGCAGGTACCATCGAGAAAGGACAGCCGTGGGCTGTCCCTTCTCGATGGTATCTACTTTGGTAGACAGGTTCAACGGGCTCTATAGGTTCTATAGGTTCAAAGGGGTTCTCATCTTGTGTGAACAACGTGTTTTTCTAAAACTAAAAATTTTGCGGCGCTTTCCCATTTTTATGCGCCGCACCACCCCAGTTGAACCCATAGAACCTTCAGAACCCGCCGAACCTCTCGTCGAATCCGCCCAAATAACCAATAACTAACAACCAGCAACAACCAACAACCAACATCCCCAAAGGAGGCGTGATGTCCATGGTAGGCCGCAAAGGCACGATCATTACTGTATTCAGCACGGCGTACGCCGTGGGAAAGACGCTCATCGCCATCAATATGGCGGCAGAGCTGGCAAAGAGCCGTCACACCGTCTGTCTGATCGATCTGGATCTGCAGTTCGGAGACGTGGCGAGTGCGCTCAAGCTCACGCCGGAGAAGACGATCGCAGACGCGGAGAGATCCATGCGCGAGCATCCGGATGACACCGTAGCCGCCGAGTATCTGACGCCCTTCTCCTCCGGCGGCGTCTCCTTCGATGTGATGTCGAATCCGAAGCTCCTCGAAGAGGCGTACAACCTTGACACGACGCTCATTCGTGACCTCGTCGTACAGCTCCAGCTTGAATATGACTACCTCATCATCGATACGACATCGACCTTCAGTGCGCTCAATCTCTCCCTCATGGATCTTTCGACGGTGATCGACTTCATCGGCATCGTCGACTTCATCCCGACCATCAAGAACATGAAGCGCGGCTCGGATGCCCTGAAGGAGCTCGGCTATGATGACAATAAGATCCGCTACGTCCTGAACCGTTCGAATGCGCGTACCCGCATCAATGTCAAGGATGTCGAAGCGATCCTGGGCCACCAGTTCCACTACGTCATCCCGAACGATTTCCAAACGGCCGCCGAATCCATCAAGACCGGCGTCCCCCTCGTCCTTTCGGCGAAGGACACGCCGCTTGCCAAAGGCATCCGCACCATGGTGGACACCTATGAAGAAGACAGCGCCTCGCCCCCAAAGTCACAGGAGGGCGGCTGGCTGTCGAGACTGTTCTCGTGATAAGGCGGGTTCAGGGCTCGTGCTGTTTGTGCAAAAGAGGTTCAGCGGGTTCTAAGGGTTCAGAAGGTTCAACGGGGTCGGTGCGGCGCAAAAAAAGAAGCGCCGCGGAGTATTAAAATATACGTTGTTTACGAAAAATGAGAAACCTGAGAATCGTCAGAGCCTGCTCAGCCGACCAAAATCGGAGACGTATAAATGACTAGCTATAAAGAATTGTTGGCATGGCAGGTGGCGAGGAAACTCAAAGACTTGGTATATCGAGCGGTTTTGCAGTTGCCCAAAAATGAAGAGTATGCCTTGTCCTCGCAAATGCGAAGAGCAGTCATATCGATTGGCTCTAATATTGCCGAGGGGCAGGGGCGTGGGACGATTAATGATTATATCCATTTTCTATATATAGCACGAGGTTCGGCTTATGAGTTGGAGTCTCAGATCATATATTGCGATGACCTTCATTTTCTGACGCAAGAGTTATCCACTGAGCTTCATGATCAAATCAGGTATGATGTGTATCTGATCAACCGATTGATTTCTGCCCTGAAAAGAAAGCAGCAGGCTTATTTCCATGATGCCCGAGAAATATATGGGCAGTTAGAGGAACCCAACGAGTGTGGGAAAAATTAAAAAGTGCGGCGCTATATAAATATGATGCGCTGCACCACCCCCGTTGAACCTTCAGAACCTCTAGAACCCGTTGAACCTTTTAACTGGAGGCGAATTCCATGTCTTATCGTACAGTCCTCATCGAGAACAACCGCATGATGCTTGAGCGGCTGTCGAGCGTGATCAGAAACAGCCCGGGCTTCGAGCTGTCGGCGAGATATCAGACGGCGGGCGATGCTTTGGGACAGATGCAGGCATTCAGTCCGAATCTGATCCTTCTGGATATCGACTGCGAGCCCAATGTCAGTCTGCTTTCCGATCTCAAGAAGAATTGCGGGCAGGCCCTGATCATCTGCCTCTCCCGCCGCTGGGACTCGGAGGCGCAGGCCAGGCTGCTGCGCGGCGGCGCGCAGGGGTATATGATCAAGCCGTTCACGCCGGATGAGCTGCAGGCGGCGGTCAGAAATGCGGACCGCGCCTCGCTGCGCTCGTCTGCGCGTGTGATCTCCTTCTTCAGTCCGAAGGGAAAGAGCGGCAAGACGACATTGATCTCCAATCTCGCCGCGAGCATCGCCAAGAAGACGGGAGAGCCTGTCGCGATCCTTGACTGTGACCTGCAGTTCGGTGATATGGCGGTCTTTTTTAATCTGAATCCGCAAACGACCCTGGTCGAAGCGGTGCGGGATATCAAGTTCCTCTCGCCGGTGACGCTGAAGTCGTACTTCATCGATGCCAGAAGGAATCTGCAGGTGCTCTGCGGGCCGGCGAAGCCGGATCTTGCGGAGTCTGTCACACTGGATGCGCTGACGCAGCTCATCCATATGACGCGGAGCCTCTACAGCTACGTTCTGATCGATCTGCCTTCGGGGTTTTCCGACATTTCCGCGACGGCGTGTGAGCTCTCCAATGAGACGGTCCTGATGGCGATGTACAATGGCGGCTACGAGACGATGCATATGAAGCGCGCGCTGGAGATCTTCAAGGCATGGGACGACTACCGGGAGCGCGTTTATCCGCTCTTCACCCGTGTTTCGCCGTTTGACGACGCGGAGAAGGAGCGTCTCTCCAAAGAGCTGGGCTATCCTGTCGCAGCCATCATCCCGAATGAATATGTCCGTGTCTCGGAGGCGGCTGACAATGGCCGCCTCGTCGTAGACGAGGATCCTGACAGCCCCTTTGCCAAGGCCGTCGATGCGCTCGCAGAGAAGATCATTAGTAAGTAGTGACTGGTGACTAGTGGCTGGTGACTAGTGGCTGGTGACTAGTGACTGGTGACTGGTGACTGGTGACTAGTAGCTAGGGATTAGTAGCTAGGGATTGGGGATTAGACGTTAGATATCAGACATTAGACTTTAGACTTTAGACATCTGAGGTCTGCCCTCCGGTCTTCGGGCATCGCCATGATGTATACTCTGCGGCACTTCTGATTTTTATGTGCCGCACCACCCCCGTTGAACCTATAGAACCTATAGAACCTGCTGAACCTCTTTCGCAAACAATCAAGGGGCAGCACGCCCTACGGGCTAACTCTGATTTCCAAGAAAGGAGCAAACCATCTATGATCTTTATCATCTCGCTGTTTTGCGCCTTTCTTTTCTTTTTCATCCTGTTCTTCCTGCTCGGTCATGCGCTGAAAAAGAAGCAGGTGGTGTCTGAGCGTCTGCAACAGTATGCGGACTATCTTGATGTGAAGGAGACGGAAGAGGAGCAGATCTCGACCGGGCAGAAGCTCCGCCATGCTTTCCGCAAGCGCATGCGAAGGGTCGGGGGAAGGAAGACCGCTTCAAAGCTCGATCTCATGATGCATCGCGCAGGACTGCCGCTGCTCGGCTTCGAAATGGTTGCGATTTCCTTCGGGGTAAGCATTCTTGCTTTTCTCATGGTGCTTCTCGTCACAGGGGAGGGCGGCGCTGCGCTGCTCTTTGCCCTCCTTGCTTTCCTTTTCCCGTGGGGCTATGTGAAATACCGGATCGACAAGCGGCTGAAGGCGTTTCTCTACCAGATGGCTGACTGCCTGACGCTGGTCTCCAATTCTCTGAGGGCGGGCTTCTCCTTCCTGCAGACGATCGAGATCATTTCCAAGGAAATGAAGCCGCCCGTCAGCACGGAATTTGCCCGTGTCCTTCGCGAGACGAATCTGGGGAAGCCTTTGGACCGCGCGCTGACGGAGATGGACGGGCGTGTGGGCAGTCCTGACTTCTCTCTCATCGTCACGGCGGTGCTCATCCAGCAGCAGGTCGGCGGAAATCTTGCCGACATCATCGATATCATCCGCGATACCATCTTAGACCGCATCCGGCTGCGCGGCGAGATCAAGACACTGACCGCGCAGGGGCGTATGGCAGGCATGATCCTTGCCGCTCTTCCGATCGCGATGGGGCTCTTCATGTACATCATGTCGCCGGAATATATGCGCCCGCTCCTCACGACACGCATAGGTCAGATCGCGATCGGTGTCGCCCTCGTGATGGAAGTCATAGGCTTCTTCATCATTCATAAGATCGTAGATATCAAGGTATAGAGGTTGTCGGGTTCAGGTTGATGGGTTCAGAGTTAGCTCCGGGAACGTGATGTCCCTTGATTGGGGATGAAAGCTTTGCTCGAATGAGGAATGAGGAGTGAGGAGTGAGGAGTGAAGGTGGCGGCTTCGCCGCGAATATATATTGGGGCGATGTCCGAAAGTGATATTTAATCGCCCCAGTCACAAGTCACTAGTCACTCGAGGCTTCTAATCCCTAGCCACTAATCCCTAGCTATTAATCCCTAGCTACTAATCTCTAGTCACCAGTCACTCCTAATCCCCAATCCCTAATCCCCAGTCACTAGTCACCCGTCACCATTCCCGCGAAAGGAGAAACGAAGCATCATGAAACGACAAAAAGGGCAGGATATCGTCGAGTTTGCACTGCTGCTGCCGATCTTTCTCCTCGTTCTCTGCGGGATCATCTATTGCGGCTTCATGTTTGGGGATTACCAGACCGTGCAGGGCATCGTGAGAAATGCGGCGCGCGAAGCGGCGGTGGTGGAGCCGACAAGGGATGAAGGGGATCCGACAAAGCTGAAATACGACTATCAAAAAATCAAAGACAAATACGACGAAATTTTGAAAAATGAGAATGTGATCACTCATTTATATGTACCGGATGTATCGGGCGAAAACGGTATCCGGATCGACTTGGGGTCTAATCTAAAAACGGTTTTGCCTGATGCGAGTATTCCTGATGATTCTGTGGGTGCGGTGCTGACGATGAAGCTTACCACAAGTGATATTTCTTTCGTGAATTATATGCAAAATGTCGTGGGCATCCCAAAGGAATATACTGTCAGCTGTTTCATGTATAGAGAAAAGACCAGCACATGAGATGCCATTTCGAGTGAAGCGAGATGAGGGGCTACGCAACGGTATATCCCACATTTCTTATTTCTCATTCAAGTGAGACTTTCATACGCGATCAAGGAACGGCATGCCCCACGAGCTGACCGGAGCTCTTACTTATTTCGACAAGGAAGGTGAAGACTTTGAAACTTCTGGAACGTCTTGGCCGCCGTGACGGCATCGAGAAAAAAGAACAGGCCGCTATATTTGCCGGCCGGACGAACAACGTCCGCGAAGAGGGATACCAGGAGCTGAAAAACGGAATTCACCGGCGTATCGTCGATGATATGACCGCTGAGCAGCAGCAGGTCTTGGACGGCAGGCATACGCGGCAGGAGGTCGAGGCGGTCATCACCCGCTATGTGCAGCGTGTGGTCGAGGAGGATCCCTTTGCCGTTCCGCGCGGCGAGCGTTCGCGTCTGGTATCGGATATCTGTGATGAGATCTTAGGGCTTGGCCCGATCGAGCCATTCCTGAAGGATGATGCCGTGACGGAGATCATGATCAACGGGCCGAAGAAGATCTATGTGGAAAAGATGGGCAAGATCCATCTGACGCAGGCTCGTTTTCAGGATCAGGCACACCTGATGGCGATCATCGAGAAGATCGTGTCGCCGCTGGGCCGTCACGTCGATGAAGCATCGCCGATCGTCGATGCGCGTCTCGAAGACGGTTCTCGTGTCAATATCGTCATCCCGCCGCTTTCTCTGTCCGGGCCGTGCGTGACGATCCGTAAATTCTCCCGGATACCGCTCTTGATCGAGGATCTGATCTCCTATGGCACCCTTTCGGAGCAGATGGCCTCATTCCTGCGCGCCTGTGTCAAGGCGAAGCTGAACATCATGGTCAGCGGCGGTACCGGCTCCGGTAAGACGACCACGCTGAATGTCCTTTCTTCCTTTATCCCCTCCGATGAACGCATCGTCACCATCGAAGATGCCGCCGAGCTCCGCCTTGAGCAGCCGCATGTCGTGACGCTCGAGTCCCGTCCGCCGAATATAGAAGGCAAGGGCGCGGTCACGATCAGAGACCTTGTGAAGAATGCTCTCCGTATGCGCCCGGACCGCATCATCGTCGGCGAAGTCAGAGGCGGCGAGGCACTCGATATGCTGCAGGCGATGAATACTGGCCATGACGGCTCGCTCACGACGGCGCATGCGAACAGTCCGCGTGATGTGCTCTCGCGTCTGGAAACGATGGTCCTTATGAGCGGCTTCGATTTGCCGGTCACGGCGATCCGCAGCCAGATCTCCTCCGCGCTCGATCTCATCATTCATCAGTCCCGTATACAGGACGGTTCCCGCAAGATCACCTACATCACCGAAGTGCAGCAGATGGAAGGGAATGTGATCGTCCTGCAGGACCTTTTCCGCTATCATCAGACCGGCTTCGATGAAAACGGCAAGTCGCAGGGCTCCTTCGTGTATACAGGCCTCCAGCCGCAGTTTCTCACCAAGTTCAAGATCCACGGCGTGGACGCGCCGAAGGATCTCTTCGGACGCGTGCCGGAAGGCGACTGGGAAGAATGAGACGGGCGTAGCGGCTGGCTCACTCTTGCTGCATACCGTATGATGTGAAGGCTTCAGGGTTCAGGTTGGCGGGTTCAGGGTTGTGGTGCCAAATAATATGGAACCGCCGCAAAATTTTGATAGCGCTTCGCGCAGTCGTCATTTCGAGCGAAGTCGAGAAATCTTCCTTGCAGACCGATGACTGGCGCGTGTTTGAAAACAGAAATAGGCAGCGCCAAGTGTCGTTTCCTTAAGGAAACACTCCTTCATTCCCATTTTCGGGCATCGCCCCGTTTCGTCATCCTGAGCGGCGAGAAACGTCGTATGTGAGATAACGAATGCCAGAACAGCTGCGACCTGAGCCATCGATCTCGGCGCAGCCGCCACCTTCATTCCTAATTCCTAATTCCTAATTCCTCGAACCGAGGTGACACGCTATGCTTGCATTTTCTATCGCGATCGCGATCTCCTTATTTGTTTTTATCATGATGACGCTCATCGTACTTCGGCAGTCGGACTCGCAGCGTGAGATGCAGCGGCGTCTGGATCAGTTTATGGATCCTTCTGCCGAAGAAGAGATGGTGGATCCGGACGATCTTCGGAAGATTCCCTTCCTGCAGCGTACGGTCGGCCGTGTGCTGGGCGATCTGATGGATACGCTCTCCTACTTCGCTCCGGCGGCGATCCCGAAGCTCATGGAGCGGCGCATCATGCTCGCCGGCAAGCAGGGCGTGTGGAAGGTCGCTCATTTCGCCGGTCTTTGGTTTCTGTGCCTTGCGCTCGGTCTCGCACTCGGCTTTTGGTATGCGGGACGGGGCGTCTATACAGCGCCGCAGTTCTTCCTCATCGTTCTTGGCTGGGGATTCATGGGGGCGCTGCTCCCCTTCGGTGTCCTGAATCATATCATCAAGAAACGCCAGTCTCTCATCACGCAGCAGCTGCCGGATGTGCTGGACCTTCTGGCGATCTCTGTGCAGGCAGGGCTCTCCTTCGATGCGGCGCTTCGCAAGGTCGTCGAGCGCATGAAGGGGCCCTTGATCGATGAGCTTTCCCGTATGCTCCGTGATGTACGCATGGGGATGACCCGTCGCCGCTCGATGCAGTTCATGGCGAAGCGCTGTGATGTGCAGGATGTGTACCTCTTCGTCATGTCCGTCACGCAGTCGGAGCGTCTCGGTGCTTCCATGTCGGATACGCTGACGATCCAGGCTGACAATATGAGAAATGTCCGCCGCCAGCGGGCGCGGACGAAGGCGATGAAGGCGCCGGTCAAGATGGTCTTCCCGCTCGTATTCTGCATTTTCCCTGCGATCTTCGTGGTGGCGCTCCTGCCATCGCTTCTCTCTCTCATGGAAACCATGGGGAAAAAATAACTGACAGTGCGAGCTGGCAGTTATTTTTTTCGCAGGGGACAGGGGATGCATAAGCCGTGGCGCAGCGATGCCGCCGGGAGCAGGGAGGTGCCGGCTTCCGCAGAGCCGGATGCGAGTCACGATTTTCCCAAAGGAGCTTTTATGATCGAAACATGGATACTCACGAATGGCGAGCGCACCATCTCTGTCGAAGTCGAGACCGCGCGCTCGTGGTGGGCGCGGTTCAAAGGCCTCATGCTCCGTGCGCCCCTTGATGAAGGACGTGGACTGTACCTCGAGAAGACGAACAGCATCCACATGTGCTTCATGCGTTTTGCGATCGATGCGGTGTATTTCGATGGAGAAGGCCGCGTGGTGAAGGTCGTCCCTCATCTTGCGCCGTGGCTTGGTCTCTCCGCCTGCCTCCGTGCGAAAGGGTGTCTGGAGATGAAGGCGGGCGAAGCGAATCGACTGGGCATCCAAGTGGGGATGGCGCGGGCTTGGAAGTGAGACGTTTGGGGAAGGGCGCACGCCCTGCGGGCGCTCTCTCCCCTTGCTGATTTCCCCTTTGCCCCTTATAATAGAAAGAACAACTCAGCAAAGGAGACATATCATGGAAGGATCCACCAGCAGTATCATCTTTATCGCTCTCATCACGACGCTCCTCGTCGTATTCAATTACCGCACCATGCGCTTCAAGAAAAATGTGGCGGACATCGTGCAGCAGATCCTCGCACATAACAAGCGGGACAGGATGCTTCGGAATCAGGAGTTCGTCCACTATTTCCTTTCGAGCGGAAATATCTGGCTCGCGCACATGGATGCGGACTTCAGAAAGACTGTCATGGTGCAGACCGGCGTCTCGGTGCTCTCTATCGTGGGCGGGCTTGCGCTCATCGCGGCCTGCGTCTTCTGCGAAGTGTATCCGCTTGCACTCTACCCTGTAGCGATGCTCGTCTTTGCATGGAAGGTGGGATTCTCCTTCGAGACCATTTCCAAGGATGAGAAGGTCAATGCGCGCCGTGCGATGGAAAACTATAAGAAACAGTATCCGAATGATCCTACGGTGAAGCAGAATAAGTGCTTGGACAAGTCTCCGGCCTGGTACATGACAGCGAAGAAGCTGGCAAAGACCGGCAGTCTCGGCCGCGGCAAGGCGGATGCGAAACCGGAAGCAAAGACGGTCGTCAAAAAAGGAAAGAAATAAAAAAGGGAGCTGTGCAGCGCACAGCTCTTTGTTGTAAATGAAGCAGTCAAGGGTTAGCCCACAGGGCATGCTGCCCCCTTGATTGGGGGATGAAAGCTTTGCTCAAATGAGAAATGAGAAATGGTGGTACGGCGCATAAAAACAGGGAAGCGCCGCGAATATTTATGGGGCGATGCCGGAAGGTCTTTTGATAGCAGGTTTCCCTCGTCTCGTCAGCCTTCCCCTCGAGGGGAAGGTGCCCCGAAGGGGCGGATAGGGCACTGGCGGTATGAAAGAGAGCGGGAAATGCGTCTCAAGTGCGTCGTTTATCGGACTGCAAGAAAGATTTCTCGCTTCGCTCGAAATGACGATGCGAGAGAACCGCCAGTCCCTAGTCCCTAGTATAGCGATTTGCTAACTTTTGGACTTAGTGAGACGTGAAAAGTGCTGGAAGGGGCACACCATTCATGTAGTGCCCCAATACCCCATTATATAAACTCTGCGGCGCTTCCTCATTTTATGCGCCGTACCTTCACTCCTAACTCCTTACTTGATTCGGAATTTGACTTAAATGCCAGTTATTTAGAAAACGCAATACCAGTCATTAGTCACCATTGATACGAAAGAAGTGCATACGATGTCCTTTGAAAAAGTAAAAGAATATTTTGAGACCCTCGGCATGGGGGATCGCTGTATGGATCTTGTGGAGTCATCGGCGACGGTGGCGTTGGCGGCGCAGGCACTCGGGACGGAGGAGGCGCGCATCGCGAAAACGATGTCCTTCCTCTTGGATGACAAGCCGCTCATCATCGTCGTGGCGGGAGATGCCAGGGTGGATAATCACAAATTCAAGATGAGCTTTCACAAGAAGGCGAAGATGATCCCCGGCGCCGATTGTGAGAAGTACATCGGCCACCGCCCCGGCGGTGTGTGTCCCTTCTGCCTGCCGGAGGGCGTGCCTGTCTATCTGGATGTGTCCCTGAAACGCTTCGATATCGTTTATCCGGCGGCAGGCACGGACCATAGTGCGGTGAAGCTCAGCCTTCCGGAGCTGGAAAGGGCATCCGCTTCGCAGGGCTGGGTGGATGTATGCAAGAATTGGGAGAGTGAAGAGGGTTAGCCCAAGGGGCGAGCCGCCCCAAGGGCTAACCCTGAACCCTAGTCACTCATATTTTTACGGAGTATCCCTATGATCGTTTCACAGTTCGGCGTCGAAAGCTGGATGGACCAGTACGAAGAAGGCGCCAAGTACAATATCACGGACACCTGCGCGAAGCCTCTCTCGCTCGCAGAGCTTTTTTCGCTGGCGGGCGAGGATCGCGCAGATTTTATGGATCGCTTTTTTGAAAGAGAGCAGACATACGGCACCATCTTCGGCTCGGAGAAGGTCAAGAAGGAGATCAGTCGTCTCTATACGAGTATCCGCCCGGAGGAGATCCTGACGGAGCATGGTGCGACGGGCGGGAACCAGCACATCTTCTTCTCCCTCATCCGCCCGGGGGACCGTGTGATCGCATTCTCTCCGAGCTATCAGCAGTTTTACTCGGCGCCGGAAGCGCTCGGGGCGGAGGTGACGGTGCTGCGCCTTCGAAGAGAGAACGGCTATCTGCCGGACCTTGATGAGCTTTCGCGGGCAGCGGCGCGCGGCGTGCGCATGATCTGCCTCAACAATCCGAACAATCCGACGGGCACTCTGATCCTATCGGACATGCTGAAGGATATCGTCAACATCGCGCGGCAGAGTGGCGCATACCTTTTCTGCGATGAGGTGTACAGCGGCGTTTCCATCGACGGAGCTCTCGCTCCCTCCGTTTGCGATCTCTATGAGAAGGGGATCGCGACCGGATCGATGTCGAAGGCCTTTTCGCTGGCCGGGCTTCGTCTCGGCTGGCTTGCGACCCATGACCGGCAGGCGCTCGGCCAGTTTCGCCGTGTGCGGGACTATGACCTTGTGAGCTGCGGGCTCTTCGACGAGGAGATCGCGGCGCTCGCCTTGGTGCACAAAGAAAAGATCCTCGCGAGAAACCGCGCCATTCTGGCAGTCAATCTTCCCATTCTGGATGCCTGGGTGAAGGGGGAGACACATGTCTCTTACGTGAGACCGATTGCCGGTACCATGGCACTTGTGCATTACGATCTTCCCATCGGCTCGCGCGATTTCTGCCGCCGCATGTATGAGGAGACAGGCGCCTTCTGCGTCCCCGGCGACTGCTTCGATGAACCATTCTCTTTCCGCGTCGGCTACGGCCATGAGGCGGATGTACTGAGAAAAGGGCTGGATGCGGTGAGTGAATTTATAAGGCGCGTGACCGGGGAGTAGATATCAGATCTCTGACATCCTTTACCGCTTTTCGGCCTGCCCCATCGGGTAATGCTATTAAGTTAAGCGGAAGAACGTTCTTGGCTCCCCATCGGGGGAGCTGCCCGAAGGGCTGAGGGGGCTACGTAGCGGTATTGCATGAAAGTGTTGGAATATCGATAGCATCGGACTATTCAACATAGCACGCTATACCGCTAGCATGCCCCTATTGCCTTCGGCACTTCCCCCGAAGGGGGAAGCAAGACGTTACGTAGCTAACGATTTCCTTAACTTAATAGCATTACCCCATCGGAGCCCCGCTCCTTGCCTAAACAGCGCAAAGCAAGTACAATAGAAGAAAGTTCCCCAAGGAGGCAAAGCTATGATTACACCAATGGACATTCATAATAAAACTTTCTCCAAAGGCCTGCGCGGCTACAGCGAGGAAGAGGTCAATGATTTCCTGCGCCAGATCGTCACTGATTACGAGCAGATCTATCGTGAGCATCGCGAGATGGAAGAAGAAATGGACCAGATGAAAGTGAAGCTCTCCAACTATGAGAGGATCTCGGATACCATGACAGCGACGCTCCAGCTTGCCAAGGATACCGCTGAGAACGTCAAGAAGAATGCGAAGAGAAATGCGGATATCCTGATCTCCAATGCCAAGATGGAAGGAGACAGACAGGTGAAGGACGCGGAGGACTATCGCCGCCGCCTGGCTGAGACCATGATCCATACGGAAGGAAATATGAAGAACTACGTGAGCAAGATCCGAAAGGATCTGGAGCTTGCGCTGGCATCCATCGATGCGCTGGAAAATCTGAAGGCTCCCATCGTCCCCGGCTATGCCTATCCGGCTGTCGAGCCGGAGGAGGAAGCGCCGAAGACCGAGGAGGCATCTTTTGATGCTGTAGCAGAAGAGACAGCGGCAGAAGAAGCGGTATCCGAAGAGGCTGCTGCAGAAGAGAGCGGAGCAGGGAAGGAAGAGCCTTCCGCAGAGGAAGCACCGGCAGCAGAGGAAGCCCCGACGGAGGAAGCCGCTTTGGCAGAGGAAAAGCCGGAAGAAGAGAAAGAGGCGAAGTGACGGGGATGGCGTGATCGGTGATTTCCACCGCGCAGGCGACCTTCCCCGTTACAAATCCCCTTTTCGCGCTGTACTATACGCAATTCACTGGAACGAGAAAGAAGCCATTGGCACCTCCGTGCCGATGGCTTTTTGCGTTTGATGCGTTAGAGAAGCCGCTGTAATATCTTCATGGCGGCTTTTTGTGATGGAAAAGAAAGCGGCGGGAGCCGCACGCTGGAGCCGAAGGCAGGTGATATCGATTTTCACAAATTGCAATAAAAAAGACGATGTGAAATAACGATCATCTCATTTTCGCGTTCCATCTGCCGCGGGGGACTTG
>OLNZ01001296.1_pt1 | contig 18396 bp, 17 predicted proteins | sample 1672981 | NCBI WGS metagenome assembly OLNZ01 (sample SAMEA3136743, study PRJEB25190) | human gut metagenome | biome: human gut; feature: human-associated habitat; material: faeces | place: Austria | collected 2013 | reverse complement strand
CCTGATAAAATATAACGTTAATGGTAATCAATTATTAAATGTCAGTTACGCTTACACCACCTATCACCAGATGCTTCAAAAAAATATGCAAAAGTCCAACTAGCTTTTATATTTGAATTTTTGCATCACATAATCAGCTTCTATTTTAATCTCTGATATTCGCTTTCCAACTTACTATACTTCCAATAGTTTTCCTATTCAAACCCCTGCAAATTGAAAGCACTATCGTTTGCAAAGGTATGCACTTTTAAACGATAGCGAGTCGATCAGTTTTCTCAAACCACAAAAATAGAGGCTTCTCTATAGCCGCTCGTATCTTTCAACGATAAGCTCTTGAAAAGCCCCTATTTACTAGCTTTGATTTATTCAGGAGTGTGCACTTTTGAAAGTAAAACTACCGTCTCCACATGCGAAATCGTTTTTCACCGCTTTAACAGTACGCAAACCCGCATAGTTACTGAGTTTTTACACCCTTTGACAGGTTGCTAATATCTGCAATCATAAGGTTAAGACATAGCATACAGACTGTTTGACTTTGTAAACGTGTGGCGGGTACGCCGATATTTTGTAACACTTTTATAATGCAAAATCATTCTAAATACTGCTACCAAATTTGGTAATATATCTGTCCGCAGATTTGTTTAGGGCAGTTTCGCGAATGGCACTAACACCCCTTTAACGTTCACTATAATTGAAATCGGTATTTTCCTTTTCCATGTCCGGTTACGGATACGATTACCTTACTATCAACCAACAGTTTTATCAGCTCGGATGCTCTTGTTGATTTTAACCCGGTAATATCTTCTACAATCGTTCTACCGAAATATTCTTCTTTTCCACATATTGAAAACAGTTCAAAAGTGTGATTTATTGTTTTTTCTGAAATCATATCTGAAAAAGCAAGTAATTTATTTCGAATGTCCGCTTTTTGACTTTCAGTGTCCGCTTCTGCATTCCCAATGTCCGCTTTTGCACTTTCAAAGTCCGTTTCTTTAAACCTTCCACTAATGTGCATCGAACGATTATGAAGTTCATTCTTTTCATCCAACAATAAATTTCTTAAAAACAATTCCAAATACTCAGTTGTCTCATGAACACCATTTTTCAAATCGTTATAATTGGCCCTAACAAGTGCATTTCTAAAATACCACGCATTTTCCGCAAAAATATCATTGGTTACGTCAAATCCCAGCGTTCTAAGATACTTAATAAAAAATACTGCTGTAGTTCGTGTGTTTCCCTCTCCGAATACATGTATCTGCCATAATCTTGATACAAAGAGTGCCAAGTGATGAATAATATCTTCCATACTCAGGTTTTTATAGCTAAACTTCTTTTCCTCTGCAAAATCATAGTCCAAGGTTGCGCGAAGTTCTGATGCACTTCCATAAAGAACCGTTGCTCCATTCAGCACCCATTCTTTTTTTGTAATATTATAATCTCTCAGTTTTCCTGCATGTCCATAAATCCCAGCAAACAACTTTTTATGAATAGAGATATACTCATTTGGAGTAAAACTAAATGCTTTCTCCGATAAAATTTTTGCAATTCTAACAGCAACTTTGTCAGCCTCTTCCGTACGGTCGTCTGTATCTGCTTTTGGATTTTCTTCATAATACGTATTTAGAAGTTCCTGCGCTTCATCAATCGAAATATCACCTTCAATATTCTTTATTGCAGTATCAATCAAATACTTCGAAGGCTTTAATCCATCCACTGCTTGAAGTCCGATAGCTGTATGCCAGGCGTAACCTTTGTCTCTTTTACTTGGTTCTGATTGCCTTATATACTCTTTAAAAGGATCTTTATCCATCAAATTGCCTCCATTCATTTTTACCAATACCAGCTCTTTCTGATACTGTCTTGCAAAGATTTTTCCTTTTCTTCAGCACTTTTTTCATGCTGACGTTTTCCCAGATATTCATCCTCAGTCTCTATAGACGGATCATACCAGTCAGCTTTCTTCAGCGCCCATTCAATCCATTCTGGTGTAATATCTTCATTTCCACTATCTATCATAGCCTGAATATATTCTCTTATTTCCTTTGCAATTCTATAGTCTTCAGCTTTGTTTACAAGTTCTTTTACAAGACGAATTTCTTGTTCTTTTCTTTGTCTATTTTCTTCTCTGCATCTCGCTTCTTCAACTCTCTTACGTTCTGCCTCTTCACGTGTTTCTCGTACAATTCTATTCTCTTCTGCCTTCTCATACAGGGTAACCAAAATATCACCCAGTCTATCTTCTAATTTTTCAGAATCGTTATCTCTAATGTAGCTTCGCTCCCCAAACACAATACGAAGTTTACCATTATATACCTTGTCATATTTTCTAATTTGCGGTTTTGAAGCCCATCTATGATTTTTGATATCATCATTATACTTTACGAGCTCCTGTGCCTCTTGCTTAGTCATTTCATGCTTTACTTGGTCTTGACTCTCAACCATACGAAATCTAACAATATCATCTCTAATTTTCACAGACAAATCACTATTAATACTTCCACCTAAAGATTCAATTGATTTGAATACGGTATCTAATATAGCAATTGCACGTGACATACACTCATCAGACATTTCCTTAAAGAATGCAGGTTCGTTTTCTGGTTTATTATGTCTTGGATTATAGTATGGTCTACTCTGTGCTTCTTTCAGTTTTGACTTATAATCTGCAATATCCTTCTTGTATTGGACCAACATTTTATGCAATCGTGTACTTTGACTTATCTGCAGATTGCACGCATATTCTAATACTTTATTTCTTTCCGTCGCATCCAAATAATCAAGAATTCCATCCGGCCACTTAGGTATATTCTCCATTTTTTTCTGCAATAAATCTTCCTCGACTGCTACGTCCAATTCTTCTGTTACGTCAGTATGCACTTTCTCTACTACTTCTGCCTTAGCTTTCCGAATACGCTTAACAACCGCGTCTTTCGTTATTAATGAAATTTCTGTATCTTCCAATCCAGAAAATTCTACAATCTCATTCGATACATCTTTTCCCATATTCTTCTTAGTCCAATAACCAGAAGAAGGAAAAGGTATATTTTCTACTTTACAACTTGCTATCAGTTTACCATAATTCAAGTTATATTTTCTGGCTACCCCTGCAACTGAAACAGCCCATATTTCATCATAGAGCTGCTTACGAGTCAATTTAACTATTCCTTTTTCATTCTCCATCCTGGCAGCTCCTTTCCTACATATTTTTTTTCAACATCTTTGTATTTTCCAAGCGAAAACGCATATTCATAAAGCTCTAATTCTGCTGATCCTTGTTTTCGCTTAATAGAAAAACCAAATCTTTTTTCATTTCTTCAAACTGTTCTATTATAGTATTTAGACTCTTTTCTATATTTTGAACTTGTACTTCTGATGTTTTCCCATACTTATATGCAATCAATCTCTCACCAATTATGTGATAGGACCAACTCTCAGAATATCTTCTATCTCTTTCTTCATTGTGAATTGCAAAACCGATCGGTAAAAGATCATTTCTCATGCCGATACTAACCGCCATAGGGGATATGCCTAGGTAATCTGCCGCTATCTTACATGTTATTTTACTCATATTTCTAACATCTTCATCTGTATATTTAGGCATAATTTATCTCCATTTCCAAAATATATTTACACGACTCCAGAACATCTTCCGGTATCATTCTATTTTTTTAGTTCTCCATTTAATGACATTAATTGCATGCTCAATATAGTTTTCATATTCGTCTTTGTCCATATTAATCAAACTTTTTACAGACATGTTATTGTATATTCCAGCAATTATTGCATCATCTCCACACATATATGAATTTGAGTATTTGTTATAAAATGCCAATGCGTGATCCCTGATTTTCTCATTATTAAAATAAATATCCGGACAATCGTAGCAACAAAATTGTCCTCTGTGAACATTTGCCCCCGGCCAAACTGGTATTACATTTCCAACAGTTTCATAAACATCGATAAATTATTGCAAGCCCTGATAATTATTGAGTTCTCTACACTTATCAACACAACTCAAAATAAAATCTTCGCTATATGCCAATTCTCTTGGGGAATTTCTATTTTGTGGCCTAATGGTATGTCCACATACCTCAACCAACTCCGGATACTTTGCTTTAATTCCTAACAAATACATACTTTTAAACGAGTATAGGACATCTGTATAACACCATTCTATTTTCTGACCTCCTACACCTACGATTAGTCTAACAAGCAACTCTATTTCTTCTTACCAGATACAACTACCTGCTGCACAGTTCTATTTTTTTTTATCAAAAATTAATTCATCTTTGTATACTACAATAAGTGTCTTAGGTTCAATAAACATATATTTCTTCCTTTCTATGCTACATATCCGTACATTTCTAGTAAACGTTCTAACGTAATCTTTATCCCTACACTCGCCAATGCATCTTTACGCTCTTCATACAGTTTTCTAAGCAATACATCTGCATCTTTTCCATAATGAATCTGATTATGGCAATTACTGCATAGAGAAACTATATTCTCTTCCACATCCAGTGAAACATCAAACTCTTCTGAAAAAGCCATAGGAATAAGATGATGCGGTTCTGTATATTTTTTTTCCGACTTCTTTCTTATGAACGATGGATGGGTAGCATCTATTTCACATTCATAATTTGCATGAGCCAAAGCATTAATAGCAGTTTGCCTATCTCGTGGATATGTCTTATGCCCATTTGTATAAACGGGTGCCGCTTTTTCTTTGGGTTCAGCGTTATACTCAAATCCCTCCGCACTTCCAACATTAGCCTGCTTTAATTCTTCTATTAAGCTATTATCCTCTTTTTCTTCTACTTCAATATCAGCTGAGGTACTCAATTCCGGATATAGCGCAGACATCGCTTTTACTAATTCCGGTCTAACTTTCCATTCAAAACGACCATCTTCTCTTATACGTCCCCAAAATGGAACTCTCCACCACACTTGACTTCCGTCATGTGCAATTATGGCCGGCAACTGCATTTTCTCAGAGATTCTTTTTGCTAATGCAACAATTGGCGTTATGTAGCTTGTGGGCGAAACACCGTCTTGAATACTTAAATCATAACAAGCAGCAGCATGATTATCCGACAGATAAAATCTCTTTAACAATTCAATATCTGTTTCCTTAAAAATCTCCGAATCTTGCAATAATTCCATCCATTGTTTCTTTGTAATACTAACTTTTGAAACATACTCCTTCGGATAGGCATTGTCTCTCTCTTCCTGTAAATCTTTTTGTAACTTCTGTTCCTCAAACGGTCTCCCAAAAGAGTGATATAAAAAGCTACTAAACAAATGATTATTCCAATCCTTCATTTCCGGATGCTGTTTCTTCCATTCAACCAATTTGTTTTGTTTATCTAAGATGTCATCTGTTAGATTAAATTGCAAATCAAGTTTTTTAATAAAATAATCCAAATGCTCATCAGAAAAAATACATAAATATTCTTCTGGAAAGAAAACCGACAATATCTTACCTCGAAGCAATGGTGCCAATTCACACTTCCTTATTGATTCTAAATCCTTCTTCTCGCCATCCATACGAAGATATACTATTTGTTTTTTAAGTTTCTGCATCACCTCGTCCGGATCGTTTCCAAATCTTTTTGACCATCTATATTTTTCTTCAGTATCATCACCGCTTTTTCCAAAATACAGACCAAATTTAGCAGACGTCGAACCATGTATATCTCCAAGTCCCTGCAGCTCTGTTTCTAATCTATAACAGAAACTTGTCTTACTTCCCATTCCCACAACATATTCTTCTTTTGTCATGTTCATGAGCTTATTCATGTTGAAATCATTTACAAACTGCTGCCTTAACTCTTCCAATTCCATTTCTCTCGGCTGTATTTCTGGCAGTTTCTTTATAAACTGATTAATCAAACTATCGATTACCACACAATTTTTTCCAGATAATAACGACTCAATCTCTGCATCCATTGCTTTAGATTCAGTTTCCATTTTTTTAGATGCTACCTTCTTTCCAGCGGTTGCATCTAAAAAGTATCTGGCTAGTTCCTGCGAGATCGGGAATAAATAACCCATGTTTCCTGAACCATTTTTATCAAATGGACTGTATTTTTCCGGCAATAACAGTTTAATATCTTCCCAATAGTCTTTCGGTGCAATGGAATGACTTAATGCATAGAAATCCACATCTACGCGCCATCCTTCTTTTGCCCCATTTTCATCTGACAATTCTATTGTATATGCATCCGTTTTCGCTGTACTTACAGCGACTACATGCTGCTTATATCCATGAAAAACCACATCCCCTTTCTTCACTTCTTTTAAGCGTGACCAGTGATGATTTTCTATTCCATCTTTAGCTTGTTTTAGCGCCTGAAGATATTCTCCTTTACTTTCTTCACCAAAACTCTGATTCTGAAATACATAAAAATACTGTGGAGTACCTACATTACTAACTACTGAATATCCATATGGCACCGAACTGCCACTTTTAATAACCAATCCCTGCTGCTCCATAAATGTAAGTTCTGCATGTACGTTGGCTTGCTGTTTACCAATTTCATACATGATATCCGTCAATTCTCTTGCAGTCACCGGACGATTATATGCACGTTGTAAAATCGTAATTGCTTCTCGACGTGTTTTTAGAGCAATTCCTTTTTTATCATAGAAATGGTCAAAAACATTTCCCCCAGTTTCTATCACAGAAAATAAATATGCAGAAAGCTGCGAATTCACCTTACTTGGTCCCTGTACAGTTTTTAATCCATTCTCAATAAGTTTACTGCGTCCCATCAACGGATTATCATATTTGTCCAATAAATGTAAGCGCATATAACGACCATAATTTTCGTAACTACTACCATCTAAAACGAATTCCGAATCATCAATAGTAGCTTCCGGCAATTCAACTTCCATTGCTTCACATTTATATCTAATCGCACTCATCGGAGCGCCAACATATATGTATACAATATCTCCTTTTTCAACATATGTACTCTGCTTCCAATCAATCGTATCTAACTTGTCAAAAGCACCTTCGACATTATAAGCATTAGTATTACAAGTAATAATCCATTCAGTCATGTGACGTCTCCTCTCTATACGCTTTTTACCAAAATACTCCTTTATGCGCAATATATTTCTTTTCAAAAGCGTATAATATCTCTAATATTAAATTATATCACATAACATCCGTTTTTTCATTCAGTTTTTTATGCAGATTGCCCAATCGCTGCTAGCTATTCTTTCAATAAAATATTTCTATTTTTATACTATTTTATGTCACCTGCTTTCTTGATTAACTTAATATCTGCGCCTGTAATCCCTCTCTTCCGATTATACCTACCTGCAAAATAACAAGCCTTACTACAAAATTTCAACTGTCGACCAAGCAACTCCTTCCCACAAACAATACACTTCTCTTGCTTCAATCCCGGCACGTAAAACAAATCATCCTGCTCCTCGTAATGCCAGTGCTGCCTACACCAAGCTGAACAATAATATTTGAATTTACTCCTTACATCAATTTTCTTCCCGCAATACCTGCAATTCTTTAACTTTTCCATCATGGTCACCTCCGATGGTATATATCACTCTAAATGCTGCAAATTACAAGTAAAAAATAACGCTGTACAAGACTTTTCTCATACAGCGCCAAACACCACCCGTTATTTACTTTTATTATTCTGTCTCACATTCAAATTCTGTTCCGTCATAAGAGCGGATTACCAATCGTCCCGATTCAAAAATCTTGATGTAATCCATAGCCATAATCATAAGCTCGCCATCAAGTTCTTTTATCTTTCCCTTCTTTGCAGCGGCCATAATCTGTTTTGTTTTATAGCGCAATAGCTCGTCTCCTTCTTTTAGATTTTTCTTCCAAAAATCCTTATATTCATCGTAGTTTCCGGCTATCTCATTCCAACTCATTATAAAGAGCTTAATTAAGGCTTCCTCCAACACATACCGATTGCTACATACTCTTGCACCACCGGCCTTGTTAGTAGAAGCGCAGCGCCACTTTGCAACTCTCCTTCCATCCCGGTAGGTGTACTGTACTCTGGTATAAAGATAATTGCATTCACCGCAAATAACCTTACAACTAAGCGGTTTTGTTTCTGTTAACTGCGCATACGCATTGGTACGATGCTCTTCGCAATATTTTTCACGCCTTGCAATCTCCTGCTGCACTGCATTCCAAGTATCAATATCAATAATGGCTTCATGGTCATCCTGGATATGATACATCTGTAGCTTACCATCATTGACCACACGTTTCTTGGTTAGGAAATCTTGTGTGTAGCTTTTCTGCAAAATGGTATCGCCCATGTACTTCTCATTTCGAAGCATGCTGTCAATAGAAGTTGCCTGCCAATTATATTTTCCATCCCAATTCTTTACCTTTTCACTCCTAAATAACCTTGCAATTCTATCCGGCGTTTTTCCAGTAAGGTATTCTTGATAAATGCGTTTTACAATTTTCGCCTGCGCTTTATTCACTACAAGCTTGTCATCTTTATCGTAGTCATATCCTAAAAATCGCTTGGTGGAAATCTTATAAGTTCCCTGCTCAAATCGCCTACGAATCGCCTACGAATTCCCCATGCGCTGTTTTCGGAAATGGAGCGTGACTCATCCTGGGCCAATGATGATAATATGGTCAAAAGCACCTCACCCTTAGCATCCATAGTATTAATATTCTCTTTCTCAAAAATAATTGCAATACCCTTTTCCTTGAGCTCACGCACATAATTCAGGCAATCTAATGTGTTTCTTGCAAATCTGGAAATCGACTTTGTAATAATTAAGTCTATCCTTCCCGCCCTACAATCGTCAATCATACGCTTGAATTCTTCTCGCTTTTTGGTATTGGTACCAGATATACCTTCATCCGCATAAATATCCACCAAATCATATTCCGGATTTTTCTCTATCATCTCTGTATAATAACGGACTTGATTCTCATAACTTGATAACTGTTTTTCTTGATCGGTTGACACGCGGCAATATGCTGCAACCTTCTTTTTCTTCGCAATCTGTTGCCCGGACTCCGTTGTCATAGTCTGTTTTGCTGGTATAACAGTAATGTTTCGAGCCATCAATAACCACCTCCTCAACTACAGTTGGCTCTGTAAATATTCTGCCTGCAAGTTCACTCTCCCGTACGCGAATCCCCTTACAGACGGCTTTCCCTTTATGAATATATGTAGCGCATATCCACTCCACCTTTTTGTTGTAAACATATCTTCGTCTAAGAAACTTCCCACAATACGGACATATCAGCTTATGACTATTAGGGTATCTTTTTGTATAATCTACTGTACCTTTTTTAATACCACGCTGCTTCCTATTGTAGGCAATAAGCTCTTGCGCATGTTCCCAATCCTCCGGCGATATAATCGCTTCATGACTTTCAGTTACATAAAATTATGTTACCTGGCCGTTATTTTTCACCGTATTGCGCATGTTTTCCGGGGTATAATATTTCTGTAAAAGACTATCACCTTTGTATTTCTCATTAGTAAGCATTCCCCTTATGGTACTGGCATGCCATGCAGAGCCGGTAACGGTAGTAATACCTTCTTCATTCAGTGCTTTCGCAATACAATGGGTACCAATACCAGATAAGTACATATCAAATATCCTTCGAACAATGGCAGCTTCTGCTTCATTTATCACCAGATTCCCGTTCTCATCCTTGTCATAACCCATAAAGCGGGTTGTGTTAATCATAAGCTCGCCTCGTTCAAATTTCTTTCTGCAGGCCCACTTATTATTTTCACTCATACTTCTGCCTTCTTCCTGAGCAAAGGAAGCCAACACTGCAAGCATCATTTCTCCCTCCGAAGACATATTGTAAATATTATTTTCTTCAAACAATACTCCAACGCCGATATCCTTAAATTCTCTTACAACTCGAAGGAGTGTCACCGTATTTCTTGCAAATCGTGATATGGATTTTGTGATAATCGTATCTATCCTGCCAGCTTTAGCATCGTTTATCATCCGCTGAAATTCTGGTCTCTTTTCTGAAAATCCTGTAATTCCCTAGTCCGCGTACACGCCTACAAATTCATATTCCGGGTTTGATTTTATAAGCGACTCATACGTTATAATCTGATTTTTCAGCGAATTTTCCTGGCTATCACTATCCGTTGACACCCTTGCATAAGCACATACTTTTATTTTCGCTTGCTCCTTACACTCAGGTTCAATTTTCTTTATCTTCACCTAACCTCTTCCTTTCATACTTTGCTCTATGTTCAAGCTCCTGAGCTCTTGTACGAAACGCCGCGTTTCCTTCTAACTTAGAAAGTAAAACCTTGCGGCTGGATTTATATTTCTCCCCCGAAAAACCAATCCTTACAAGCCAAACTCGAAAAAAATATCTCTCATTATCCGGCGCTGCCTTTGCTAGCTTCACCTTTTTTGTAATAAGTGCTTCATTGCATATTGCGGTTGCCAAATCCATATAGGCTCTAATCCATTCCGGTTCCTCCGTATACGGAAACCCCTCAAAATGAATTTTTCTCTCATCAAATCGAATGCCTTTTGTGGAGTCTTCGCCGCCTACCTTTTCCCATAAAAATAGGAACTCGCTAACACTCGCTGGCGGTTCCTTATACAACATTTCTATCAGTCTATGGGATATCTGAAATCCATTTAACGCGCCAAATCAAACTCAATAGAGAAACCATGCAGCCACACCACACGTTATTAGTAGACTCTGTATTTGATATTGGCTGGTTTGTTTTTTCAAAGTTTATCACCGAGGATGCTTTATTCATTGATTTTAAAGACTCTGAATATTTTGATGATTTCGAACCTACCGAAGACAATGATTACGCCATAAAAAAATTAACCCGTTGCTTACACTGCGGCGATTATATTCCTAGGTCACATAACCGGAAGTATTGCAACAAGGACGAATGTCAAGCTGCACGAAAACGCAAAAAATCCAGCGATTATACCAAGCGTAAAAACGAAGAAGGCCGCTAGTACTGCGCTAGTGACCTTCATTATTTATACGCTCTTTTCTTCTTTCACAATATATTCCCTTAAATACTTAAACGGAAACGGAACAACAGTTAACATTCCATACCTTACAAACTCTACTCCCATAAGTGGCAACACCTTCTTAAAAATTAACTTGCTGCCTTCTACCGCCTGTATCTCACGCACTACGCTGGCTCTCTCAATTGTGTATTTCATTCCATTACCAATTTCACCAACTGAATATTTTGCATGCGTATCATCATAATCAAAATAATTAATGTCTATATTTCCGGAAAGATACTCGCGTCTCTCTTCTTCTCCACGCAGGTAGGCATATAGCATAATACCGGTATTCTCAAAAACATAGCGCACAACTTCTTTCTTTGTTGTAATTCCTTTGAATAATCCCATTACATTGGCTTTCGTGTATTCTGCATTCACATCGATATGCGGGATAACTATATCCAATTCTGCCTGTACTTTTATTTTATCTGTTGTATCCATTACTAGACGAAGCCAAGTTACTACGTCTTTTCCTGGAAATCTACCTTCACTAGCTACATTCTTAAGCACATCACCCATCGCAGTATAATCAGGCATAGAATACATATTGGTATCCTTTATAAGATTAATATTACCCTCTGCATCTTTTACTAAACCTATAACACCTCTATAATCATTTTTATTCTCTTCATTCAAACCGAAATAATCCATGTATTTATCATACTCTGTCATGGTAAAAAGATTTCGTTTCAATGCTTCAATTTTAAATGAACCGTCCGGATGAATGGTCATGAAGTAATATGTACCGTCTACAACTACACCAAATAACCAGTCTGCTTTATATCCGTATTGACTCCAATCCACCAATGTAATTTTACCAGTAGCAATGTCCTTCTTAATTACAAGCTCTTTCAGAATATTATAAACTGCCGCTGATGATTGGTGTTTAAAATTCTCTACTGTAATATGCTGAACAACATAATCCTCCATGCTTTCTTGATGCGGGTCCACTTCCGAATCTGAATAGAAGGATTTATCATGTATATATCGTACGTTAAGCTTCTTCTTTGATAATCTTTTACCAACGCTGCATTTTGCCTCTGGAATAATTTTATTAATACTATCCGCTACATCCTGCAAATAATCTTCAGAAGTTTCAGAGTGTACAGCATCCACTATATTAATTCCAGAATTCAAAACTTCCTTTTTAACAATATCCTTATATAACTCCAATGACGCACGCTTATATTCCAAAACTTCGTCAATACTATATTGTTTAAATTTAACGCGAATATACTTACCAAATTCATCATGTAAGGCATTCAAAATATCATATAAAACACCCATCTTGGTACATGAAAACGTTTCATAATCCGTAAAGTTAAAGAATGTAATGCTACCCCTTTCACCATCTACGGGTTTTATAATAAAGTTTTCTCTACGGTCTATATTTTCATTAGATACTCGTTTTAAGGTATTATTGTTATAACTGAACTCATATTGCGGATAATCCTGTAGCTTTCTTTTTTCAAATTTCATTTGCTTCTTAAGTGACAGTGATGTCATCCTATGTGCTACCAAATTTATACACATATCATCTCCGACTTTAACCTCAAGGCACTGCATACCCCAAATAAAATTCTCCTTATCCTTATTCAGCCATGAAGGTCGAAAACATAATAATTTCCCAGACAGATTATTAAAGGATATCATTTCATCAACCGGACTCGTTAACGCATTCAAAAATAATTGTGTCAACAAATACTCCGGTATACTGCTACTTGTCATAGATTTTATAGACAAGCTATCTCCATCCTCTTTTGCATTCAACAAACGTACAAACTCAGCTCTGGAAATAGCGTTTTTAGGAAGCATAGCCCAAAAACTCTTTCCACTTTCAAATTGCAGAGCTGATATCTTTATATCATCAATATCCAGAAAAGTAGCTCCACCTTTTATATATTTATCCGATGTTGTAACATAATAAAAATCATAATCTTTGTCAATGTTGGAATATTCAAACGAAGCCAGGAGTTCATTCGAATAAAGTTTCTTTATACTCATTGCAAATATCCCTCCCGATTTATTTTAGCTATAATTTCAGTTCCTATTTCTTTTCTATCCAACCGATATAAATATGGTATCTCAATAATTCTACCACTATCACTAGACGTAATTTGCATATTGTGATCAATCATAATATTGATTATTACCGCTCTCTTTCCTCCACACTTATCTAGCTTTTCCAGGACGTTTTTCTTTTCTTCTTCCGCAGATATTAGCATGGTTTCTTTCCATAACTTGAAATCAACATACACGCCATTACCTAGGGTATAATCAAACAATTCAAAAAACTCCGGCGGCATTTCCTGCAACGTTACTCCTGCATATTGTTCTAAAATATATTTACCAACAACTTCGCCTAAGGCACCTTTATAAATATTATTAAACATAGGTGGCGTCAATATAAACTCATTAGGAACAAAGCTCGTTGCATATCCATGCTTTTCAAACAATGCTTTCACTCCTGGGATTTGCATAATCTCTTTCAAATGCACCTCATCCTCTGACATCTTTTGTGGAAGACTACCGTCAAACTTAATATTTATATTTTTATTATAGTCTCCTTCTTGCTCATAAGAATAAGCTGTAATTTCTCCCGGCGCACACATATATACAAGCTGATATTGCGAATTCTGTTCTACGTTTTTTCTGCTTAGTGTAGGCCTCATAAGACATAGCTCACGCAATGCTTTCCAATAGTCTATGCTATCATCAGTCCAATTGCGCTTCAGCTCATTTATAATCTGCATTGCCTTCAGTGCTAATGTTCCGGCACGATTTTCCATTACGGCAATATCCAAATTTTCATTTGCCAGACCATTATAATATATTTTACCCACTTTAACTAATTCCGCAAATTCAGGATTCAACATTCGTTGTTCCACAATAGACAAATCGTAATCTGTTAGAATGGTATTATCCACATAAATATATATATCCGGATTCTTGAGACCGGTTCTACATATTCTTCCTACCGCCTGTATTAATGTTCGAAGCGCATAATTATTTACGGAATCTGTTTTATATGGTTCTCCCTTTTTTCCTGAAAAAGTATAGCCACCGCTGAAACATATAAAAGCATCTTTGATTACCGCAATACCATCTTTACGAGAAACTTCTCCTCTTTCCATCAAGAATTCCATCTGATATACAAAACGAATTAAATTCTCAGCTTCAATCCCCTTTTCGCTATCCACATTCACCAGAAGATTTGTTGGCTTCTCAAGATATATGCAGTCAAAGTCTTTTTCCATATCTCCTCTATCGTAATCATTAACTGCCACGATAATAGCATTCCCCGGTGCTTTATATTGCAAATTTTGTCCCGCACCAACTGTATTATAGGAAGATATGACAAAGAGTTTTTCTCCCTTTGACAATCTCTGTATAAACTCCGCACGCTTAGCATCATAATCTTCACTATTTATACTATATAACAGGTCTTTACCTTTTAATCCCTTGATACCATAAAGCTTAATAATAGCGTCTGCAAATTCCTCTAATAATTTAATATCAAAAAGCCCCTTATTCTCCTGTGGCAATTTATTATTAAGACACAAGAAGGATTTAACCGAATCATTTAAGATAAATGCCTTCATTACCTTTACAACACGAATAAAGTTATTCTTTGCATATTCAACGCGCTCAAATGATATTGATAATTTTTCCGCATACTTCTTTATAAGTGCTTCGTTTCCGTTAAATATCTCTGCTAATTCAGCTGTATCATCCGTACTATAACAAACCGGTTCCACATGAATATTCACTTTATCATAATTGGCTACAAACGTCCGGAAAGACTCCTGCAATCTACACTTATCTGCTTCTGGCATCACATAATATTTATCCTGCAATATCCTTTGAAGATATTCTAAGTCATAATTGCCAACAACCGTTTCAAGTGTTGCGGTAGCTGAAATACCTATAATTTGAGCCTTTTCAGACAAGTGAAGTAAAATACGTTCTGGCGAATCCTGAAAATCAAATAATTGAATCTCCGAACGCATACTGTGATTAGGATCATCTATAAAATCATAATAGCGAAATCCCCTATTATAGACAGAGCGGTCAAAATACTTTAACGACATTTTTCCATTGCTGTCTTTTTTATCTTTCTTCGACTTTACCTGGCCTCCCATTACGATAGGCTTCAAATACCTTATCTGTTCTCTTGATAAATAAAACTCTGTCAGCACTGACTCAATTGCATTTTCAAACGTATAATCATCGTCACCCGGCCTTTTATCCTCATCCTTATGATGCTTATAATTAAACGAAAGATTTCTAGCTCCGTTCTGAAAATAAGTCAAGCAGCCTTTAACACTGGCAAGCAAACTTAATACGCCACCATCTTTCTCTGTTGGTCTTCTTTTTGTAAAACGCAACCAGTTCTGTTTTGCCTTCATATCGGTATCTATATCAATAAAAGCATTTTCTCCCTCAAATACCGAATGAAACTGTAAGTCATTAAAAATAAAATTACGACTTCTATCGCCCTTACCATCTTCTTCTGTTTTGAAGCTATATTGCATCGCAAAACGGTCATATGTTTCATCAAACACACCACCAAATCCTTCAATAATTTCCATAGGATTTTTCGCGTTTTTGTGTTCATCAAGATATGCTTGCTGTAACTTCGATGCAGTAGTAAGCTCTGCCGGAAAATCTCTAGTCTTCAAAGATGCATATACACGATGAAACAGACCTAAATAATCAATATGATTTTCTAAGCCTCTTGTTATGATCTGATTAAGTAACCTGTCTCTTGTTGCATCAAACTCATCTATAAAAATAATTGCATTTTTTGTAATATCATTATTGTAAAAGCTGTATGTAGGTTCAATAATCGTAGTATTCCCCAAGAAAAACTTGTCCATAGACATAAAAAATATTCGTTTTTCTCTCGTATATACTGCTGGATACAATTCTCCTATCCAATGATAATCAGGATTATTAGCAATATTCTTTAACTTTTCCTTTGGTGTCCTGAACTGCTTCAGCTCACTTTCTATCACCTTACGAAAGGCACCTTCCTGTTGCTTGCGAATAGCATCCTCTGCGCTCTTGCATAAAACATTTATAATGTCCTTACTGGTTCCTTTTAATTCACGCTTTTTATCTCTGTATTCGTTTAATAATTTTACAGAGCCATGTAAATCTTTAAATTCTTGCTTCATGGTAATTGTCGTCGGTATTTTTCTTGCACGATATAGCTCGTCCAATTTTTGCACAACCATATCTGCATTCGCTTCTATTCGCAAACAATATTTATCATAATCATCTGCTTTACCACGCCTTGCAAAATGTTCACGCAACTCTTTATCTGGCAAATTTTTCTTAAGGGTTGTAACAAAGAAAATCTTCTTATCCTTGAATTCAGGCGCATCATAATTGTCGACCATAAAATCCAGTACACTATATGTTTTCCCAAAGCCGGTCGGCATATCTAGCAAGAACAATCCGGTATCCATTGACTTGCAAAAATTCACAATCGCCTGTTTCATAGCATCCTCCAAGTTTTTATTGTGCGTTTCTCCTTTAAATTGTCTATCATCCAAACTCAAATCAATGAATTCGAAATTCATCTAATAGTACAGCAGCCTTCTCATTTCTTATTTCTGTCAATGCTAATAGTATGTCCTCGTACGCATTAATCAGCTTCTCATCCTTTTTTATTTCATCGCTATAGAATATAAAGGATTTTAAGATAATCATATCAACTATCACTTGTGAATCTTTTATCTCTTTTGCAAACTGTTCTTTATTATTTCTAATAGCTTTTGTAAAGCACGAACTAATAGAGATCAAAATTTCTGGTAATAGCTCACTAATATTAAACAAATATACTGTATATAGAACATCCATCAAATGATTGGAGCCATACTTTTCAATTTGTGCATTCAAAAAACACTTATCTTTAGATTACCACTCCATCCGTATCTTCTTAACTGAAAAGCTGGAAGAATATCTGATGTGATATCCACGGCTGGTTTCTTCGTCTCTAAATAAAACAATAATTCTGTACCTATTCTGAATGCGTAATCTGGTTTTTTATTTTACTTTCCCATCTTCTTCAACAGTTACATTAGCCTCATGCGTAACCTCTCTCAAATGTTGAGGCAGACCATTTTCATTAAGCACATCCCAACCTAATAATTGAAAAAAGAAATTCACAAAATCAACTCTAACCTGAGTTTCATTATATGACTTCTGTTTATATTGTTCTAAATTAGCACTATATAGATCAACTTTATTTTGCAAAAGTCTGATCTTTTCTTCCTGACCATGGTTTATTATTTCTAAAAAACCTGCATTCATATAAAATCTGCCTCCTTCTTGACATAATCCAAGTGCACAATAATTTTCTCATAACAAATGTCCCAAAATCAGGACTTCACGTACTTTCCCGACTTGATTCTTTTATCAACAGGTTTTTGTGCATTTACTGGAATTGCCCATGATCGCCCAAATTTTATAACCCCCGGAACCATTCCTTCATTGCATATAGTTTGAAGTCTTCTCTCTGATAATCCCCACTTTGTGGCAGCTTCTTTTACAGTCATAAATTCCATAAATTTTCTCTCCATTTTTGTTCTATAAAGCGACAAAATACTCCTCCTATATTATAAGCGGTCAAGCGCCGAATATCAATCATTTTCAATATTATTTATCCGCGTACAATCTATACTCTACCGCGTACAAATTTATATAAAAAATACCTTTTAGCAAGCAGATGTATTTTCTCGCCAAAAGGTACTTCACCCTTGTGCATATATTCAATTTATTTTTTCATGCACATTTTTATTCATTAAATTTCTATGATATGTTTCCTTAAAAATAGCCCTCAAACCCGCTTAAACTGGGCATTTCTTAGAGAGTAAACAAACCGTCTCCACGTGTCTGTACAGCAACTGAACATACATAGCATGTGCCAAAGCTGTTAAGGTGTACACCTCCTGCATATGTCCTCAATAACATAAAAATCCCAGTAAATACTACAAATTCCAGAATCATATGCATGTATATTGCTATGGGTTATGTACCTGTTGTGCTGTCTATTCGATTGTCAATGTACTGATGAAGGAGGAAAACTTGTCCTTCTTATTAACACTGACAAAAAAGGCAAAAAACAGGCGCATCAAATGAAATTTTATCAAAAATATTTTACAAGCTGCTTTAATCCACGGCGGATACTGTCTCGGACACGGCTTGGGTCTACACCTTCTACTTCGGCAATTTCATTTACCGTCATTCCCAGATAGTATCGGGCATAAATTCGCTTTGCCTGTTTCTCCGGCAGCTTCATCACAGCGGCATAGACCTGCTCCTGAAACTGTTTTTCCTCCAGAA
>OLNZ01001291.1_pt1 | contig 18435 bp, 18 predicted proteins | sample 1672981 | NCBI WGS metagenome assembly OLNZ01 (sample SAMEA3136743, study PRJEB25190) | human gut metagenome | biome: human gut; feature: human-associated habitat; material: faeces | place: Austria | collected 2013 | reverse complement strand
TTACATCGTCCGGATCATCTGGAAAAAAATTCTTCGAAGCAGGATGAGTGAAGGAAACCGTTCTCTGTTGGTCGTGACGACAAAAGATATGGCAGAGCAGGTTGTTCATAATATCCGGGAGAATAACTATGAACGCTTTGCTTTATCCGGTCTGGTAATTATCGATGATGATCTTTGCGGTACGAAAATCGCAGGCGTTCCGGTAGTAGCCAACGAAGAAAATGCAGCTGCTTATGTCTGCCGGGAGTGGATCGACGAGGTATTTGTCATTCCGGCAACCGATGTTCCCTATCCGTATGCTCTGATGGAACAGTTTACGGAAGCGGGTGTGACGGTACATCTGAACCTGGCGAAAGTCTCTGAGGCGATGGGTGGAAAAAAACAGCTGGTGGAAAAAGTCGGACCCTATACCGTACTGACAACCAGTATCAACTATGCATCCGCAAAACAGTTGTTTATGAAACGCGCAATCGATATCGCCGGTGGTCTGTTTGGTTGTCTGCTGACTTTGCTGATCACTTTGTTCGTGGGTCCTGCTATTTACCTGAAGTCCCCGGGTCCGATCTTCTTTGCCCAGGAGCGTGTCGGTAAAAACGGTAAGAAATTCAAAATGTACAAATTCCGCAGCATGTATATGGATGCAGAAGAACGGAAAGCCGAACTGATGAAACAGAACCGTGTCAGCGACGGCATGATGTTCAAGCTGGACTTTGATCCCCGTGTCATCGGTAATGAAATCCTGCCGGACGGAACGAAGAAAACCGGCATCGGTAACTTCATCCGCGTCACCAGCCTGGATGAATTCCCACAGTTCTTTAATGTACTGAAAGGTGATATGAGCATCGTAGGAACCCGTCCACCGACACTGGATGAGTGGAATAAATATGAACTCCATCACAGAGCGAGACTTGCGATCAAACCGGGCATTACGGGTATGTGGCAGGTTAGTGGAAGAAGCGAGATCACCGATTTCGAAGAAGTTGTAAAACTGGATACGGAGTATATCAGTGAGTGGAATGTAGGAATGGACATTAAGTTACTCTGGAAGACAGTGGTTTCGGTGATTAGGCGGGATGGGTCGATGTAAGAGAAAATGAAAAGAGAAGAGGGTGCAGTTTGTTCTTAGCGGAAAGAGAACAAACTGCATTAGAGCATATGTAGATAAGTTATAAATATAAAAACATAATTCAAAAAACAAGAGAACCTACAAAATTGCGATTGCGGGCACTGGGGCTAGAGATATAATAGGGTCAACCAAGAAAAACTACGATAACTAAAGGGTTTTGGCGGCTCGACTCGTTCAACAAAAGTGTTTATTTGCTGATAGGAAGCGGAGAAGCTGAAATCCAAAGGTTATATGTGGGAGGTTTTGGCGCAGCTCTGTTTTGACCCACAAAATGAGCAGCAAGTAAAAAATTAAGGAGAACGAATCGAGCCTACGGTGGATTGCCATTGAGTGATCCGCCGTGGGCTTGTTTGCTGTTTTATCAAATAAAGATTAGTAAGGGAGAATAGAACTATGAAAAACTATAAAATCGCTGTGGCCGGCACGGGATACGTCGGGCTTTCGCTGGGAGTGCTTCTGAGCCAGCATCATCAGGTGGTTGCAGTCGATATTGTGCAGGCTAAGGTCGATATGATCAACAATAAGAAATCTCCGATTCAGGATGATTATATTGAAAAATACTTGGCAGAAAAGGACTTGAATTTGACCGCAACGCTGGATGCGAAGGCAGCATATAGCGATGCGGATTTTGTTGTGATTGCGGCTCCTACGAACTATGACAGTAAGACCCAGCACTTTGATACGTCTGCGGTTGAGGCTGTGATTAAGCTTGTCATGGAATATAATCCGAACGCCATTATGGTCATCAAGTCTACTATCCCTGTTGGATATACCGCTTCTGTGCGTAAGAAGTTCAATACCAAGAATATTATCTTCAGCCCGGAGTTCCTGCGTGAATCCAAGGCTCTTTACGATAACCTGTATCCTTCCCGCATCATTGTTGGTACTGACTTGAGTGATGAACGTCTGGTGAAAGCAGCGCATGAGTTTGCTGGTCTGCTGCAGGAAGGTGCAATTAAAGAAAATATCGACACCCTGTTTATGGGCTTCACTGAGGCCGAGGCAGTAAAGTTGTTCGCTAATACTTATTTGGCTCTGCGCGTTGCTTACTTTAATGAGCTGGACACCTATGCAGAAAGCAAGGGCCTGAATACCCAGCAAATCATCAACGGTGTCTGCCTTGATCCTCGTATCGGCAGCCATTATAACAATCCGAGTTTCGGTTATGGCGGTTACTGCCTGCCGAAAGATACCAAACAGCTGCTGGCAAACTATGCCGATGTGCCAGAAAATCTGATTGAAGCAATCGTGGAATCCAACCGCACTCGTAAGGACTTTATTGCAGATCGTGTTCTAAAGTTGGCTGGCTACTATGGCTACGATGCAGAAAATGAGTTCGATGAGGATAAGGAGAAATCTGTCACGATAGGCGTTTACCGCCTGACTATGAAGTCAAACTCCGACAATTTCCGTCAGAGTTCTATTCAGGGCGTTATGAAGCGTGTTAAGGCAAAAGGTGCAACTGTCATTATCTATGAGCCGACCCTGAAAGATGGAGAAACATTCTTCGGCAGCACCGTGGTCAACGATTTGGCGAAGTTCAAGGAAATGAGCCACGCTATCATCGCAAACCGCTATGACAAGTGCTTGGATGATGTAAAAGAGAAAGTTTACACGAGAGATATTTTCCAGAGAGATTGATAAGGCAGGAGAAAACATGATTATTACACAAACACCATTCCGTATGTCTTTTTTTGGCGGCGGAACAGATATGGAAAGTTTTTTTAAGGAATATGGTGGAGCGGTTCTCTCTACCACTTTTGACAAATATTGCTATGTAAATGTGCGTCATTTGCCGCGTTTCTTTGACTATTCCACTGAGCTGTCGTATTCAAAGACAGAGCGCGTGACGGACATTAACGATATTCAGCATCCGGCAATCCGAAACGCAATGAAGATGCTGGATATGCACGAAATCCGTCTTACTTATGAAGCTGATCTTCCTGCACGTTCTGGTCTTGGTACATCAAGCTCGTTCGCAGTAGGAATGTTGAATGCCTTTTATGCACTAAAAGGAAAGTATGCTGATAAGAAGAAACTGGCAGATGATGCGATTTACCTGGAACGAAATCTCTGCCAGGAAGCTGGTGGCTGGCAGGATCAGATTGCTGCATCTTTTGGCGGCTTCAACCGTATCAATTTCAATGCTGACGGTTATGAGGTTCTTCCGGTAATTATTTCGCCAGAGAGAAAAAAACAACTCAATCAGAATCTGATGATGTTCTTTACTGGATTTACCAGATTTTCTTCTGATGTACAGAAAGCAAATGCAGCTGGCAAAACGGATAAAACAGCACAGTTAAAAGAAATGTTATCTTTAGTAGACGATGCAGAGCGAGTTTTGACTGATAAAGAAAGTGATTTGGACGATTTTGGGCGATTGCTCGACCACACTTGGAAATTGAAACGGCAAACGGGTTCTGCAGTCTCTACAAATAGCATTGATGAACTGTATGCGAAAGGCATAGCTTCTGGTGCATTAGGCGGAAAATTGCTGGGCGCAGGGGGCGGGGGGTTCCTCGTGTTCTATGTGCAGCCGGAACGTCAGGATGCTGTGCGCTGGGCGATGAGGGACTTGCTGTATATTCCATTCAAGTTTGAGGATGGTGGCACGAGAGTAATCCATTATACACCCGAAGAGTATACACCGAATGATTAACAATATGAAAGTAGTGATTATGGCAGGAGGAAAGGGCACTCGCATCTCTTCAGTGGCGAGTGACATTCCAAAGCCGATGATAAAGATTGAGGGCATTCCCGTACTGGAACGAGAAATTGAATGCCTTAAAGAACAGGGTTTTGATGACATCATTATTACAGTAAGCCATCTGGGAAATATTATCATGGATTACTTTGGCGATGGCTCTGGAAATTCGCCAGTGACCGGACAGCCGTTTGGTGTACATATTGAATATTACTTTGAAAATGAACCGCTGGGTAATGCAGGAGCATTGTTCAAAATTAAAGATAAATTGACTGAGGATTTTCTTCTTCTCAATGCTGATGCAATGTTTGATGTGGACTTTAACAGGTTTGTTGAGTATCACAAGCAGCACGGTGGTCTTGTAACACTTTTTACTCATCCCAACAGCCATCCGTATGACAGTGGATTGATTGTTGCAGATAAAAGTGGAGCGGTAGAAAAGTGGCTTGCAAAAGAAGATGAAAGACCACGGTATTATCGTAACCGCGTGAATGCGGGACTTCATGTTATTAACCCGAAGATATTGGAAATTTGTAAGATTGATGCCGAAACGATAGGGAAGATGGGAAATGACAGAAAGCCTGTAAAGGTTGATTTGGATCGCCAGTTATTGAAGCCTTTGGCCGGAACAGGAAAGATGTTCTGTTACGACAGCCCAGAGTATGTTAAAGATATGGGAACGCCAGATAGATACTATTCTGTGTGTGCCGATTATCGTGAGGGTCGCGTTACAGGAAAAAATCTGAAAAATAAGCAGAAAGCGATATTCCTTGACAGAGATGGAACTATCAATAAATATGTTGGATTTCTTCGGAACATTGACGAATTTGAACTGATAGATGGTGTCGCAGAAGCAATTCGTAAAATTAACGAGTCAGGGTGTCTTGCAATCGTTGTAACGAATCAGCCTGTAATTGCTAGGGGCGAGGTATCTTTTGATGAGTTGGAGGAAATTCACAACAAGATGGAAACACTCCTTGGCAAAGAGGGGGCATATTTGGATGCAATCTATTATTGCCCTCATCATCCGCATAAAGGGTATGCGGGTGAGCGTCCAGAGCTGAAGATTGACTGCGATTGCCGGAAACCAAAGCCTGGAATGCTGTTGAAAGCAGCTGAAGACTTTAACATTGATCTATCCCAATCTTGGATGATTGGTGATGGAGAAAATGACATTAAGGCTGGTATCAATGCAGGGTGCAAAGCTGTGCTGATAGGAAATGGCAAAGAAAACTTCAATCAAATGATGACTGTGAATTCGCTGTTGGAGTTTACAAAGAAGTGCTTATAAAGAAAATTTACGGAGAATGAAAATGAACGAGTTGAAAGAGAATATAAAAAAACATATAGATTTTCTTTGCGAGCGTTATCCTGCATTGAAGGTTGTGGAATCTGATATTGCTACGGCATATCGGATTCTAGAAGATTCTTATAAAAATGGCGGAAAGCTGTTGGTTGCAGGAAATGGTGGTTCTGCTGCAGATGCAGAACATATCGTCGGAGAACTGATGAAAGGGTTCAAACTTCCAAGAAAGCCGAAAGCAGATTTTGCAGAGAAGTTAATTCAAGAAAATGCAGAATTAGGAGTTGTTTTAGCTGAAAAATTGCAAGGAGCGCTTCCGGCGATTGCTTTAGACGGACATCCGGCTTTGTCGACAGCATACATGAATGATTGTGAGCCACTTCTTTGTTTTGCGCAACAGGTGAATGGTTATGGCAAGACAGGCGATGTATTTCTGGGCATTTCAACAAGTGGAAACAGCAAAAATGTTTTGTATGCGGCAACAACTGCTCACGCAAAAGGCATGAAAGTAATTGGTCTGACAGGAGCAAAAAGTAGCAAATTGGAACAGATGAGCGATGTATGCATCAAAGTGCCACAAACTGAGACATACATGATTCAGGAGCTTCATCTTCCGGTTTATCATTGCTTGTGCTTGATGCTGGAAGATGAATTTTTCCTAGGGGTTTAATGATGGCAGAGGGAAAGTGTAGTCGAAATGAAAAAAACTAAAATATGCTTTGCTGCTTCATCGGGCGGACATTTTGAACAAATATCAATGTTGCGACCGTTGATGAGCAAATATGAATCTTTTGTTGTGACGGAACATACTGAGTATAAAGCAACGATAAAAGATGAAAAGATGTATTATGTGCATCAAGTGAACCGTAAAGAGATGTCTTTTCCGTTTTGGATGGTTGTGAATGCGTTGAAAAGTATAATTATCTTTTTGCGGGAAAAACCAGATGTTGTTATCACAACCGGTGTGCTGGCGATGATTCCGCTATGCTTGATAGCAAAATTATTTGGAAAGAAATTGATTTACATAGAATCTTTTGCAAAGGTATCGTCTCCGACAGAAACAGGAAGATTTTTATATAAATTTGCGGATAGATTTTATGTTCAATGGAAACCAATGCTTCAGTTTTACCCAAAAGCGATTTATTTAGGTGGCATTTACTAGAGTGGAGGAGCGCATGATATTTATAACTTTGGGATCGCAGAAATTCCAGTTCAATAGACTTCTAAAAGCTGTGGATGAGTTGGTTGCCGCAGGAAAAATCAAGGATGAAGTGTTCGCTCAAATAGGGTATAGTGATTATAAGCCAATGAATTATAAATATGAACAATTTCTTGACAGAGAAAAATTCTCACAGGTTATGGATAAAGCGGAAATTGTTATTACCCATGGTGGTACAGGAGCTATTATTGGAGCTGTTAAAAAAGGAAAGAAAGTGATAGCTGTTCCACGACTTGCTAAATATGGGGAACACGTTGACAATCATCAACTGCAACTTGTGGGACAGTTTAAGGAATTAAATTTGATTTGCGAATGTCAAGATTGTGCAAAGCTAGAAGAAGCAATACAAACAGTAAAAAGTACAACATATAATGAATACAAGAGCAACACCCAAGTGATAATTGATGACATTACAAAATTTATAGAGGACGAAAAAAGATGAAAAAGGTTATCGTTATCAATCCAAGAGGAATTAAGGGCGATGAAGAATATCTGAATGGAATGGTTTCAGCACTATACAAAAGAAACGACATAGATGTGTCGTTGTATACAAACTTCTATTATGAGATTCCAGATGAAGATATTCCGTACAAGTGCCATCGTTATTTTTTCAAGAATAGCGAAAAAATGGTGCCATCTACTAAACGTAATGCTGTGCGCGCAGCTGAATATATAAACCAATACTTAAAACTTATAAATATCATAAAAAAAGAAAAACCTGATGTTGTTCATATTCACTGGAGTGTTATTAGCAAGGTTGATCCTATTTTCTTTAGAAAAATCAAGAAATATTGCGGAAAATTGGTGTATACAGCGCATAATGTTCTGCCACATATCAATAGTGAAAAGTATATCAAGTCCTATGGTAAAATTTACGACTGCGCTGATGTGATTATCGTACATGGACAAAGCATCTACGATGAGTTCACCAGGCTTTACCCTCAATATAAGAAAAAAGTTTATATTTCGAGGCATGGAAAAAAGAATACACTGAAAGAAAAAATTGATTATACCGATGCAGAAATTTTGAAGTGTGAGAAGTTTATCAATAAATATGACCGAATGATTTTGAGCTTTGGAATGATCTATTATGATAAAGGCATGGATCGAATCATAAGGGCATGGAAGGGGACTGCTGATCATAAAAATTGTTGCATGGTGATTGCAGGAAAAACACAACCAAGTTATCCTGAACTTGATGAGTTGGATGAATATATAAAAAGTCAAGCGGATATTATTTTTCTTAATCAATATATTAGCAATAACTTGTTGAATTATTTCTTGAAGAATGCAGATTTGATTGTTTTGCCATATCGCCATGCGAGTATGAGCGGCGTTATGCTTACTGCAGCAGCGGAGGCAATTCCGGTTCTCTGTACGAATGTGGGATCTTTGGCTGAATATATTGATGATGGTTGTGGATGGGTTATTCCAAATGACGATAAAGCTATTTGCGAAAACTTACAAAAAATCCTCAATGGAGAAACTAAAGATTCTTTGGCACAAATGGGCAAGAAATTCCAGCAATATGTTAATAAGAGATATGATTGGAATACGATTGTGGATGAGATTGTAAAAGATTGCTACTAAGGGAGAAAAGATGATTTCAGTCATAATAGTTGATTATAAAACGGCAGAACGATGTGTGAAGTATATAAATGATTTTTGTAGAACCTCTGACGATAAAGATGTGTCGTTTGTAGTCGTAGATAATACCCCAAATGAAGAAAATGGGAATGTGATAAGTGAAAATTTGCTTAAATTGGGCTTTGCACAATCTGAAAATTATAACCTACATGACATGAAATTCAAACATATTCGGACGTTTAATCGAAATGGCATAACGGTTGTATATGTATCGGATGAAGACAATCGTGGATTTGCATTTGCAAACAACTTGGGAGCGAAAGTAGCTAAAAATATTTTTGCTCCCGAATATCTTCTTTTTAGTAATTCGGATATTCAGCTGCCAGAAGTATTTGAACTTTCCATCTTGAAAAAAGATTTGGAAGATAGAAAAGATGTGGCGATGATTGGGCCTAAAGTTGTGGGTTTGAATGAGAAAGATCAATCGCCTGGAAAATACATGAGTATATATAAAAGGCATATCATTCCTAATCTCCTTTGGCCGATGCATAAAGCAATACCAAAGCTGAAACAAATAAATTATGATGTGCTAAATGACGCGCAAGATGGAGAAGTCTATCGCATTATTGGAGCATTTATGTTAGCAAAAGAAAAGCCGTTTTTTGAAGTGGACGGTTTTGACGAACATACTTTCTTGTATGCGGAAGAACCGATTTTAACTGAGAGATTTCGGAAAAAAGGGTACAAGGTGTGGTATACCAATAAGGTTAAAATCATACATGAACAGGGGATTTCAACCACAGATAGAACAAAGACCGGAATTGAAAATCTTCTGGTAAAAAGGAAGAGAGTCTTTGATTCCGAAATGTATTATTATGAAAAGTATAGGAATTGTTCCAAATTGGACATTCTTTTGGCAAAATGGATGTTTCAATTTTATATACTGAAACTGAGAACTTTGTCTTTTATTATAAAAGTGAAATGAGATAAGAAGATGAACACGAAGAAATTAAATGGTCGAGCGTGTATAAGAATACTGATTATACTATCGTGCCTGACGTTTTATGTTACAAAGAGTACAACGCTTTCCACAATATTATCAGCGACTGTTGTGGCGTTGATGTTACTAGAAATTTATAAGGTGCCGAAATATTCTGTGACGGTACTGCTTTTCTTTTCGTTTGAGGCAATGGGGTTGTTGCCTAGTGTAAAACTGGGAAGTTCCACTTTATCCTGGGCGGATTTGAATATTATTGTTGCAATATGGCTTTTTTTCGTCATGGGAAAAGTAGTTGTAAAAAAAGACAAGGTTGGTTTTGTGATTTTCCTTTTCCTGGTGTCAAGAGCGGTTGGTGCATTTACAGGATACTCTATATATAATCAGGGAATCATTACAGGCTTGATGGTTCTTCGTCCGATGTATATTTATTTGGCATACTATCCGCTTATAATGATGTATAGTATGGGACGAATCTCAAAAGAAGATATTTTATCAGAAATTTTTAAGTTTATAAAGACGATAAGTATCGTATATTTGTGCCAACTGTTGTTGTTGTATGTGGGCGTAGATATATCGAGTTTCTCGCATACAGTGCGATGGGGTTACAGAATCTATGCTTCCAATGTTCCTCAGATGGTAGGCGTTTTCTGGTGCCTTGTTGCGCTTATGAAAACAAATACGAATGAAGAAAAAAAGAAAACAATAGGATGGCTCATACTTTTTATCTTTGAAGTTATCTTTATTAACCAGTCCAGAATGGTTATTTTGTGTACAGCACTTACGGCTGGAATTATTATATTGTTCAGTCCGAGTGTCAAAAATAAGTTTTGGATCATTTTTGCCGCCGTCGTTGTGGGACTGTTTGCCCTGTCAACGTCAACGGTTCAGGGAATTATTATTGACTCAATTAGTGAATCGGAATCCACAGAGGGCGGAAATATCATATACAGAACTTACGAAAAAAATTATTTTGAGAATCTGCTGAAAGGGCATGAATTGTTAGGCGTGGGTACGCCGAATCAAAATTATGGCCAAGCAGCAATATACAATGGCAAACAGCAATCTGGATTCGCACGAGACAATTTCTATATGTCGGGATATTACACAAGCGACCTTGGAATTTTTGCAATCCGGTATTATTGGGGGATCGTAGGACTGGCTATATATGAAATCATATCCATTGCTGTGCTGTTGTATCAGATAAAGGAAGTTGTCCTTTGTAAGCGATATGAATATGAACTTATTGTTCCTATGGGAATCAATATTTTTGGATTTGCAGCGAGTTCAACACTCTGCTATTACATTACCAGACCCGGATTGTATTTTGTCTTTTTGATTCTTCAGGGAATTTACATAGCGGAGAGAAGGCGAGAAAAACAAAATGAAAACAGTATGTGTCGTAACATGGTATAAGTCGAATAATTTCGGAACCTGTCTGCAGGCGGTGGCATTGGTCAAGGCTCTTGAAGGAATGGGATATAATGCCTATATGCTGGCTTATGGCAGAAGATATACGCTAAAGGACTGGGAGCGGATTCTTAGAAAACTTAAAAGAAAGTTCCGAACAGAAAAAGGCGCAAAGAGTAAGACCAACAGCGAAAAAGAAAATAATATCCAAAGATGCATCGACGAAAATCTGTCTTTTGTTAGTGTGAAAACAAAAGAGGAACAGAGGAAAACCTTTGAGAAAATTGACTGCTTTGTAGTTGGAAGCGATCAAGTCTGGAATCCAGATCACTTTGATGAGGTTTATCTGCTGGATTTTGTCCCAGAAAATATCCGTAAAATTTCTTACGCATCCAGTATTGGTGTAGAGCAGCTTCCAGAAACTCTAAAAGGCAAATATAAAAAATACTTAAAACGGTTCGATTCCATAAGTGTGAGAGAAGCAAAGGCTGCGGATGTCATTGAGAAGTTAGTGAATAAGCCGGTTAATGTGGTGCTTGATCCGACACTTTTGCTGGACGGTACTTCATGGAATCTGTTTGCTCGGAAAGCTCACTTGGAAAGGGATTTGCCGCAGAAGTATATTCTGACATATTTCGTTGGAAACAATATTTCGCATTGGGAGGAAGTAAAGAGTATTTCACAGGCGACAGGGTTGTCTGTTGTTGTCCTTCCGTTGGAAAATACGGACTGCGGCAATGATTTCCTGCGATGTGAAACCGCAGGAACGTATGAATTTGTAGCATTGATTGAGGGCGCAGAATTGGTTTGTACAGACTCGTTCCATGCGTGTGCATTTTCAATCAATTTGAATAAGCAATTTATTGCATTTAGAAGATTTAAGAATACCGATGCCAAGAGCCAGAACAGTCGTCTGGATGAGCTGTTTGATTGGACAGGTATTGGAAATAGGTATTACGAAGATAATGGTATGAAACTATTATCGAAAGCTATTGACTATGAAAAGGTCAATGATGTTGTTGATAAAAAACGAAAAGAGTGTCAGGAAATACTCAGGAAAGGAATTTCCTGAGTTGGTTAAGAGGAGATAACGAATGCAGGAAATTTGTCCCCGTGAAAAATGTACAGGCTGTGCGGCTTGTTATAATGTATGTCCTAAAAACTGTATTCAAATGAAAGAAAATGAATATGGTGAAGTTCAGCCCTTTATTGTAGAGAAAGAATGCATTGATTGTGGGAGCTGCCATAGAGTATGCCCCAATGTAGATGAGAAATATAAATCACTGTTAAATCCAAAAGCTGAAGTGTGTTATGCTGCGGCCCGGAAGGATCTGCAAAAACAGCCAAGAGTGGCATCGGGAGGAATCGCTACTTTTCTGATGGAGAAAGCTTTTCAGGCAGGCTGGAAGGTCTTTGGAACGGCTCTGGATCAGAAAATGAAAATTGAAGTAAAGGAACTGAAGTCTCTGGATGAATTGGAAATGTTTCAAGGCTCCCGGTATGTTCAGAGCAATGTTGGGGACAGTTTCAAGAAAATCAAAGAAGCTGTCAAACAAGGAAAAACCCTGTTTATCGGCACACCTTGTCAAGTCGCAGGAATGCGCGCTCTCTGCGGAAAGAATGTTGAAAATCTTTACACCTGTGATCTTGTCTGTCATGGAGTAAACCCGCAGTCTTATTTGTGGGAAGAACTGGAGTGGAAAAATAAAGACAAGAATAATTTGACGAACATAACATTTCGCGGAGTGAGTTCAACGGAAGACTATTGGCTTTGTTTGTGGAAGAATGGAACGAAAGAGTATGCGGCTCCACGCGGAAAAAATGAATACCTGACAGGATTTTATAGTGGTTTCTCTTTGAGAGCAAGTTGCCATACCTGCAACTACCCTCGGAAAGAGCGAGTAGGCGATTTGACCTTGGGTGATTTTCTTGGGCTTGAGCATGAAACATCGCTGTTGAAGAAGAACTTGTGTACCTTGATGATTCCCAATAATACAAAGGGAAATGATCTCATGCAGTTCTTGGATGACAGTATTGTGATAGAAATGCATCCGGCAGAAGAAGCGTTTGCAGGGGGTATTAGTTTCCAAAAAGCATTTGAGTGGAATGAAACAAGTCGTGGATTCCGTGAAGTATATAAACGTGATGGCTATGTGGTTGCAATGAAAAAGTATGGGACGCCACATGTGGTACGATATAAACTTGGAACGATTCCGAGAGTACTCAAACGAGTGCTGAAACGATAATCAATAGAGAAAGGAAACGAATAGAATGGATAAGCGCGGTTTGAAACGAAAAGTTGTTATGGTTCAGCTTCGTGTACTTGGAATGCTGGGAATGCATGAGAAAAAAGCACAAGTTTTACGCAATTCTGGATTATTCAAAAAATATGGTGGGGGGGGTACTGGCATACTTTGAATATGCCGAACCGTCCATGGAGAATATCTATTGGTAACAATGTGAATATTGCCACTAATGTGAGTTTTTTTGAACATGATATTATCCACCGTATGTGGAATGGAAATCCAAAATATAAAGGGCCAGAAATTTTATCTTATGGTGGATATATCACAGTGGAAGATAATGTGATGATTGGCGCAAATGCCATAATTTTATACGATCTTGTAATCGGGCATGACGCACTGGTAGCAGCAGGAGCAGTTGTGACAAAAGATGTTCCACCTTATGCGATTGTTGGTGGAAATCCGGCTAAAGTGATAGGAGATACGCGGGAACTTTTGAAAAAGCGGTTGCAAACATCTGGTTACGAAGTGGAAAATTATTCTTACGAGAATTATTTTGAGGAATAAAGTGAGAGGTTAGGTAAGTGGAAGAGAAAGTAGATAAAATAGTATACGCTTGTAGATGGGCAAAGAACCGTGCAAACTCATGGTCGGGAACATCACTTTCATTGCTTACTGCGTTGAAAAAACTTGTAAAAGTTGAAGAAATGGATATGACGCTAAGTGATCTGGAAAAGTTAATAATTAAAGTGAGCAATGCCGAAATACGAAATGGAAAAATAGACTTTCATAAGCCGGGATTCTGTAATCCTTTTATGTCATCTTTTTTGCGAAAGAATTTTAGCCAGAAAGAAAAAAGCGTTGATAAGGATGCCGTTATCCTGCAGGTCGGATGTTTTGGAAAAGCAGATGTTCCGTACTATACATATCAAGATTTGGCTGTGGAAGCTCTTGTTGAGATGAAAATAAAAGGCGATCCGGCTTTGGAGTATAGTACATATCAGGATATTGCATTGAAGGACTTGCAGAGACGCGCAAACGAACAGATGGAAGTGTACCAAAGCGCATCGGGAGTTTTTACGATGGGCAAATGGCTTGCTGAATATTTGATTCAGACCGGGAAATTGCCCAGAGAAAAGGTTCATGCAGTAGGTGGCGGCACGAATATTGATGCATCTAAGGTTGACGATTCGCAAAAGGAAGGAAACAAATTTCTCTTTGTGGGCCGTGATTTTAAGCGAAAAGGCGGCGATTCAGTTTGCAAAGCGTTCGATCTGCTGCAAAAGAATGATTTCCCGGAAGCTGAGCTATATGTTGCAGGCCCAAAAGATAAGCCGGCAGAGTGTGATCTGAATGACCATATTCACTATATTGGTGATTTGACTTACGAAAAATTATCAACTTATTTTAATCTCTGCGATGTCTTTTGTATGCCGTCCCGTTATGAGGCATACGGGCTTGTGTTTGTGGAGGCTTTGATATATGGGCTTCCTGTTATTGCGCGGAATGCTTTTGAGATGAGTTATTTTGTGCAGGAAGGGAAGAATGGTTACCTTTTAGAATGTGATGAGCCACAGGAATTAGCAAAGATCATGTATGAAACCATTTGCAATCATACGATGAAAGAGTTTGTGAAGAAAAATCGAGAAGCATATATTAAAGAATATTCGTGGGATACAGTGGCAGAGAGAATACTAAAGGTGATGGAAGAGGACAGACGAAAAAGATGAACTCAATAAAGAAGAACTTTATATATAATCTGATTTATCAGGTGTTGATAGTATTGTTTCCTCTTGTTACCTCTCCGTATATTTCGAGAGTTTTAGGTAGTGATGGCCTGGGCGTATATTCCTATCGGTATTCAATCGCCAACTACTTTGTGATTTTTGCAATGCTCGGAATTTCGACGCATGGCAATCGTAGTGTTGCTATGGTTCGGGATGATCGGGAAAAGGTAAGCCAGACGTTTTGGAATATTTATGTGGCGCATCTGATTATATCTGTTTCGATTACAGTAATCTATTTGTTTTATGTGCTGAAGATGGTTGACGTCAATCGGGACATTGCTATGATTGAAATGGTATATGTCGTTTCAGCAATATTTGACATTAACTGGTTCTTTTTTGGAATAGAACGATTTGATTTGACGGTAACGAGAAATATCGTTGTAAAGGTGTTAAGCGTTACCAGCATATTCGTTTTTGTACATGAACGTACAGATGTATGGAAATATGCCTTAATCATGTCACTTGGAACATTGATAAGTCAGAGCTTTGTTTGGATATATCTGAAAAAGTATGTTGACTTTAGAAAGCCGACATTGAAAGGAATTATCGCGCAGATAAAGCCTATGTTGGTCTTGTTTCTTCCCGTAATTGCAATTTCCGTATATAAATTGATGGATAAAATTATGCTTGGTGCAATGACAACGATGTCGGAAGTTGGTGTCTATGAAAATGCAGAAAAAATCAATAGCTTGACATCAGGCATTATAACTGCATTGGGTACTGTTATGCTGCCGAGAATGACAAATCTTGCAGCCAACGGAAAAAAGAATGAAAGCAAAAAATATATCAATATATCAATACAGTTTGTTTCACTGTTAGCCGCAGCGATTGCATTTGGAATTGCGAGTATAGGTGATGTATTTGCGCCCATATTTTTTGGAGAGGAATTTTTACGGAGTGGATATGTAATCGAGTTTCTGGCACCGACAATTATTTTTGTTGCATGGGCTGATGTTATAAGAATGCAATATTTAATTCCGAATCATCAGGATAGAATTTATATAATTTCGATGATTATGGGCGCTATTGTGAATGTGTGCTTAAATGCAATGCTGATACCTGTTGTTGGGGCAATCGGTGCTGCGATTGGAACGATTGGTGCGGAGGGAACCGTATTTGTTATTCAAGCTTTTGGATCACGAAAAGAACTTCCACTAAAAAAATATGCTTTTGAAATAATCCCGTATATGATAAATGGGTTGCTTATGTATGCAACGGTTACGATTGTAAAGAGGATTTTTGCCATGAGCATTTTTGGACTCTTTGTGGAAATCGCAATCGGCGGGCTGGTATATGTTGTATTGACGTTGCTGTACTGGAAAATATCAAAAAATGAGTTTGGAAATATGGCGTTTAATTTGATAAGCAAAACTCTGCACAAAAAGATTGCCAGATAATGATGGAGGGAAAATAAAATGCAACGGGAGCGACAGAATAATATTGAACTGTGTAGGGTATGTGTGATGCTTTTCATAGTTATCCACCACTGTATTGTTTCCGGATTGGGGTTAAACGAAACATTGAACGATGGTGGAGAAAACTTCTCTTCAGCCACTATTTGCTTGATAGTCATGAATGCCTTTGTGATTGTCTCAGTAAATGTGTTTTTCCTTATCTCTGGGTATTTTGGAATAAAATTGCGCACTCAGAAAATAAAAAAGCTGTTAGAAGAAGTTCTGTTCTATTCCGTTGCAATTTATGCTGTGTGTGTGCTACTTGGTGCGGAAAAGCTAACATTAAAAAATATTCTTAAATATGCGATTCTTTCGATAAACAATTATTGGTTTGTTATTGTTTATTTGGCGCTGATGTTTATTTCGCCAGCCTTAAATTATGCAGTAGATTATCTGAAGGATAATAATTGCGAAGTGCAAGGACTAGGGATTATGTTTTTCTGCCTTTGTGTTTACGGATATGTGTTTTCAAATGGGTTTTCAGAGTATATCGGGATCAATAATGGATATTCATTGATTTTTGCTTCATTCCTTTATATCACAGGAAGATTGATTAACGAAAAAGAAGCTGTCATTAAAAAAAAGATGGATTTTTCTCGTAGTGCGATCGGATATATTACATCTTCTATTATAATTTCGGGGGGGGGTATCCTGTTAGTTTATTATAAGCGCGGAACCTTGGCATGGAAATTATATAGTTATAATGAGCCATTAGTTTATATAAGCTCACTCTGCTTTTTTATCATGTTTTTGAATTGTGCAAGCCAAGGAAAGATGGCTCGCTTTTTGGGAAAACTGGGGAAAGACGTATTTGGAGTTTATCTGATTCATACGATGCCATTGATTCGACCATACCGTTATTTTATTGCAAAATGGCTGACGGAGAAAAGTCGTGTGGCAATGTTTCCTATAATTATAAGTGTATACTGCATGATTCTTTTTGCGGTATGTTTGTTGATTAGTCATATACGGAATAGATTTGTAGGCCGAAGTAAAATTTAACTTAGAAGCAGCATGGTTACTATATCTGAGGTTATAATAAGATGACAGAAGTAACAAGATTGACCGAGTACATGGAAATTATATGCGATAGACCATATACGCGAAATGAAAACCATATCATAAGTCAAAATGAGTTGGATGCTGTTTACGACGAATTTGAAAGCTTATTGTCCGGAGTAGAAGAGACGAAGATTAAATCGTCTCAAAAAAGAACAAGCAACGACAAACTTTCAGCATTTATAAAGCAATTCGCGATACAACTTTATGACTACGCATACAAAATAAAAAGCGCCAAAGACAGTAGAAATCCAGATGCAAAAGAGCAAGCGTTCTTTTATCGTGGAGTCAATAATGCGAGCTATTTGATTGCACCGGGCATATACCGAAAAGGCGAGAAGCATGATGAAAATTTCTACTTCAACGAAATCAGTGTTCGTTGTCCACAAATTTTTAGAACATTGACAAATGTTGAAAAACTGACGTATATGCAACATTACGGCTGTCCAACGCGGCTGCTGGATATAACAACAAACCCGTTGGTTGCACTTTATTTTGCGTGCATTGGAGAAGATAACAGTGATGGCGCAATTTATATTTTCTCTGTTAATAAACGAGATGTGCGATATGCTGATAGTGACAGAATACAGATGCTTGCAACCCTTGCCGAATTTCGAGCATTGGATCAAGAATGGCTTTGGAATACTGCGTATAAAAGTGCGACAGAAGATAAGTTCCCACAGTTAAAAAGTGGGAAATATCAGGAAAGACTGGTTGAACAATTTTATCACGCGATAAAGAGACATAACGCTGCTTTTGAGAGGGAAATTGTTCCGTTGGATCTTCTTACGCCACAATTCGTTCAGCCAAATAGAGATAATCCGAGAATTCTAAAACAGGATGGGGCATTTATTATATCAGGCTTGGACGCGAGTGATAAAGAGAGTGATAATAAAATGCGTAAATTTCTCGTTAAGGAAATTGCAATCCCGAAAGAATCCAAGGCACAGATACGGAAAGAACTTGAGTATGTAGGCATCAATCAAGCATCGCTCTTTCCAGAGGTTGATAAAGTGGCAGACTATTTAAGAAAAATGGCTTGAGTGCAGAAAATGATGTGCAGTTGTTTAGTGATTATAATGGCTGGAGTAGTTGCCGTTTTTTCATAATAATGCTATACTAAACTTGGGATCATACATAATTCGGAGGTGTACAACGATGCCCAGAACAAAAGGTAGCAAGAATAAGCCCAAAACTATGACTGCTGATTTCGCAACGCAGATTGCAGAAAAGCAGTCCGCAAAGGAAGCACTCGCAGCCGAGATTGCATCCATCACCGCAAACATTGACACTTTGAAGGCTGATCTGAAAGCAAAAAAAGCTGCTTTGAGGAAGGCCGAAAAAGAAGTGGCCACTCTGGAAGAAAAGAAAGCAAAGGCAGATGCTAAGGCTGCAGAGGAAGCAAAGAAAGCAGAGGCAGAATCTGTTCTAAAGAAATTGCTTGCCGAAGGCATGAGTGCCGATGAAATCCTCGCAAAACTGAAATAACAGGAAAAACCCGTAATGGACAGGCATAACGCACCGTCCATTACGGGTTTTAGGGTTA
>OLNZ01001263.1_pt1 | contig 18781 bp, 14 predicted proteins | sample 1672981 | NCBI WGS metagenome assembly OLNZ01 (sample SAMEA3136743, study PRJEB25190) | human gut metagenome | biome: human gut; feature: human-associated habitat; material: faeces | place: Austria | collected 2013 | reverse complement strand
AGGAGGTGCCCCGAAGGGGCGGAGGTTGGCTCTCGAAGCGGTATTTTCACATGCGAGGATGCCAACCCCGCCTCGCTTCGCTCGTCTGCCCCTTCCAGAGGAAGGGGTGAGAATGATTCTTAATCGGTCATTGCCTCATACATACTTGCGGAGAAACCGCCACCACACCCTGAACCCCGAACCCCGAACCCCGAACCCTGAACCCTGAACCCCGAACCCTTTATCTATGCTATAATAATATGAATATGTTCGAATCGAAAGGAGGCGCGCTATGGGACCCAAAGACGTGCTGAAGGAATATTTTGGCTACGACACATTCCGCACGGTACAGGAGGATGTGATCTCTGCCATCCTGTCCGGGAAGGATGTGATGGCCATCATGCCGACAGGTGCGGGGAAGTCGATCTGCTTCCAAATCCCGGCGATGCTGCTCCCGAAGGGGACGGTTATCATTTCTCCTCTGATCTCCCTCATGAAGGATCAGGTGGAGGCGCTGACGGAGCAGGGGATCCCGGCCTCCTATGTAAACAGCACGGTCCCCTACGAGGAGTCGATCGAGCGGCTGCGTGACATGTATCGCGGACGGATCAAGCTGCTCTACATGGCACCGGAGAAGCTCGAGCCGTCGTATTTCACGCATTGTCTCTCCATGGTGCCGCTCTCGATGATCGTGGTCGATGAGGCGCACTGCGTGTCGCAGTGGGGGCATGATTTCCGTCCCTCGTATCGGAAGATCAAAAGCTTCATCGACAGCCTGCCGCAGCGTCCCATCGTGACGGCCTTCACCGCGACGGCGACGCCGCTCGTCGAGCAGGATATGAAGGAAAGTCTGGGGCTTTCCGGGGCGGCTGTTTTCCGCACGGGGCTTGATCGGCCGAATCTCTCCTTCCGCGTGATGCAGGGCAAGGATCGTGAGTATTTCATCCTGCGCTATGTGAAGTCGCACCGGAAGGAGAGCGGCATCATCTACTGCGCGACCCGAAAAGCGGTGGATGAGATGCATGACAGGCTCTCTCAGGCGGGGATCACGGCAGGGCGCTACCATGCGGGCATGACGGACGAGGAACGCAGGCAGGCGCAGGATGATTTCTCCTATGACAGGACGACAGTCATGGTGGCGACGAATGCGTTCGGCATGGGGATCGACAAGAGCAATGTGCGCTATGTCATCCATTACCAGATGCCCAAGAGTCTTGAGTCATACTATCAGGAGGCGGGGCGCGCGGGACGCGATGGAGCGAAGGCGGAGTGCATCCTGCTCTACAGCGGGAAGGATGTACATATCCAGACATACTTCATCGAGAATGGCAATCAGAGCGAGGAGCAGAAGCGGATGGATTACCAGCGCCTGAATGCGATGATCGACTATTGCCAGACGTCTTCGTGTCTTAGAAATTATGTCCTCGCCTACTTTGGGGAAAGGGTGAAGGAGCCCTGCGGGCACTGCAGCAACTGCGAGAACCGGACGGCCAAGGTCAGGATCACGGATGCGGCAGTTCTCATTTTCCGTACCGTCCTATCTCTTCGCGAGCGATACGGAGCGAGCATCATCGCCGCTGTCCTTAAAGGAAAGAAAACAAAGGAACTCATCGAGAAGGATCTCCTCACGGTGCCGACCTTCGGCAAGCTCTCTTTTGAGAAGCTGGGTCATATCAAGAGTGCGCTGAACAGCTTCGTCGCGGATGGCTACCTCTTCCGTGACGGACAGCCCTATCCCGTACTCAAGCTGACGGACAAAGCGAAAGAGGTCCTTGCGGGGAAGGAAGAGGTCTACGGCCTTGCCTTCGGCGCAGAGGATGCGATGAAAGAGGCCGCGGTCGAGCGGGATCTTGATCCCCGCCGCGAAAGCCGGGACGGCCTTTTCGAAGCCCTGCGCGAGCTTCGGCGGACACTGGCGGCCGAAGAGCATGTGCCGCCCTTTGTCATCTTCTCGGATGCGACACTGGAAGCGATGGCACGCGAGCGCCCTGAGTCCATGGAAGCCATGGGCGCGGTGCATGGCGTCGGCGCATTCAAGCTGCAGAAATACGGCGAGCGTTTTCTGGAGATCATCCGGACCGGCGCAGAAGAGCCTGTCATCGAAGAAAAGGATCCCGATGCCCAGCTCCTGCAGCAGCTTTTCTCTGTCCGCAATGCGATCGCAGCCCGGGAAGGACTGGCTCGGAATCGCATCTTCACGGATGAGCAGCTGCAGGAAATGGCCTTCTGGCGTCCTAAGACGAAGCTGGAGCTGAAACGCATCCGCGGTATCGGCCCGAAAAAGGTCGATCGCTACGGAGAAGCGATCGTGAAATGCATCTGGGGAGATCGGGTGTAGGGTTCAAGGTTCAGGGTTAGCCCCTCGGGCGTGCCGTCCTTTGATTACGTGCGAAAGAGGTTCAGCGGGTTCAACAGGTTCAGAAGGTTCAACGGTGGTGGTGCGGCGCATAAAAATATGGAAGCGCCGCGGAGGTTTGAAACTAGCGGTTTTCTCGTATCGCAAACCTAATCCCTAGCCACTAATCCCTAGCCACTAATCCCTAGCTACAAGTCACTAGTCCCTAGCTACTAGTCCCTAGTCACCAGTCACTATTTACAAACAACACAACAAAAAGGAGTCACTACCATGAGTCTTGCTGATCAGGAATATCTCAGCATCGTGAAAAACATATTGGATAAAGGCGCACTCGGCGAGAACCGCACGGGTATGCCTGCCTACAAACTGCCGCATCAGATCATGCAGTTTGATCTGGAAAAGGAATTTCCCATCCTCACCACGAAATTCGTCGCCTTCAAGACAGCCGTGAAAGAGATCCTCTGGATCTGGCAGAAGCAGTCGAATGATGTGCGCGAGCTGCAGAAGTGGAACTGCCATGTGTGGGATGAGTGGATGCGCGAGGACGGCACCATCGGGAAAGCCTACGGCTATCAGCTCGGCAAGTACCATCAGGTCGATACCCTCCTTGACATGCTGAAAAAAGACCCGGAGAGCCGCCGTATGGTGGTCGATCTCTGGAATGTGAAGGACCTTCCGGATATGGCACTCTATCCCTGCGCCTTCCTCACCATGTGGGATGTTTCGAATGACGGCCGCCTGAACTGCATGCTCGTCCAGCGCAGCGGAGATATGGGGCTCGGCGTGCCTTTCAACATGACCCAGTACGCGGCGCTCATCTGCATGATCGCGCAGGTGAGCGGTCTTCGACCGGGACTCTTCACGCATGTCATCAATAACGCGCACATTTACGAAAACCATGTGGAACAGCTGAAGCTCCAGCTCTCCCGCCTGCCGGAGGCTTACGCAGCGCCGAGGCTCGTCTTGAATCCGGATGTGAAGGATTTCTATGACTTTAAGCCCGAAGACATCCAGCTGGAAAATTACCGTCACCATGACAAGATCGCGATGGAGGTGTCCGTATGAGCCTTTCTATCATTGTTGCCCGTGCCAGAAACGGTGTCATCGGCAAGGATAACCGTCTCATCTGGCACCTTTCCGATGACCTGAAGCGGTTCAAGACTCTCACCATGGGTCATCCCATCGTCATGGGGCGAAAGACCTTCGAGAGCCTGCCCAAAGTCCTGCCCGGCCGTGTCCATTATGTGCTGACAGGAAATCCGGACTACAAAGCGCCGGAGGGCGTCCTTCTCTTCCACGATGTCAAGAAGCTGCTTGCAGCACTGCCCGCAGGAGAGAGCTTCGTGATCGGCGGCGAGCATATGTACCGCGAGCTTCTGCCCTATGCAGATACGATGTACATCACAGAGATCGAGGAGGATTTCGAGGGCGATGCGTACTTCCCGGATTTCGATCCTTTCCGCTGGAAGCTGGAAGAGAGCATAGAGGGGGAGGGAAAGCTCCCGCATCGCTTCTGTACATATCGCAAGGTGACTGGTAGCTAGTGACTGGTGACTAGGGATTAGGTTTCCCTTGTTCCGCCTGCCAATCTCCGGCGCTTCGTGCCACCTCCTTCCAGGGGAAGGAGAAAGAATCCAAACGAAAAACAAAAAACAATACGCAATACAAAAGCGGCATGCCAAATGCATGGCGCTTTTTGTATGCCTAAATTTAAGACTAAGCGCATATGATTTTTGCCATCAGCCTAACCTATATTAGACAATATAGCAAATAATCATATTGCTCATCTAATAAAAATATTTCGGGATATTGACTAATTTTAAAATGGGGAACTATAATATTGGCGAAAGTGAAGAAATGAAGAGTTGCATTTTAGAAAGGAGGATGCCTATGATGCCTCTGGTATTTGCCAAGGCAGGAGACACCGTGACGATCACGCGGATCTCCGGGAAAGATGAGATTCGCCAGCATCTGGCAGATCTGGGATTCGTCGTGGAGGCGAAGGTACTCATTATCAGCCAGATGGGAGGCAACTTGATCGTACAGGTGAAAGGCAGCCGTGTCGCGCTCGATCGCTCCATGGCAGAGCGGATATTCTTTTAACGGTGAGCCTTTCTCACCATCCGCCGGTCACAGCGGATCACTTATCCCTTATCAAAACGAAAGGACGAATACAATGACACTCAAAGAAGTGGCTGTCGGAAGCACAGCCAAAGTCAAGAAAATCACCGGCGCGGGCCCGCTGCGTCGACGCATCATGGATATGGGCATCACGAAGGGCGTCGATGTCTATGTCCGCAAGGTCGCTCCTCTGGGAGATCCCATCGAGCTCACCGTCCGCGGCTATGAGCTCTCCATCCGTAAGGATGAAGCCGAAGCGATCGAAGTAGAATAAAATGAGAAATTAGGAATGGTGGTGCGGCGCATAAAAAATTGAAGCGCCGCGGAGTTTTGATAGCGCTTCGCGCCTTTGTCATTTCGAGCGTAGCCGAGAAATCTCTATGGCACAACGCTCATTGCCTGATGTGAGACAGCGCCAATACATCGTTTTACCTCGGCGCATACACACTGATTCCCGCAGGGCAGCAGAGATCCCTCGGCTGCGCTCGGGATGACGATGCCGGAGAATCCAAGGCACCAGTCATTCCTAATCCCTAGCTACTCACCCCTGCTTTCAAACTTCAAGGTTCAAGGTGAGTGCTGACGCATTTCCCAAAACTCGCGGCGCTTTCTAAATTTCCGCGCCGCCACCATAACCCCGAACCCTGAAACCACTAACAAGAACCAATCCCACCCAAATATAGAAGAAGGAGAATTACAAAGATATGTCTATACGAATCGCCCTTGCGGGCAACCCGAACTGCGGGAAGACGACATTATTCAATGAACTGACCGGCAGCTCCCAGTACGTAGGGAACTGGCCCGGTGTCACAGTCGAAAAGAAGGACGGTATCCTCAAAGGACACAAGAACGTCATCATCCAGGATCTGCCGGGGATCTATTCCCTTTCTCCGTACACACTCGAAGAAAAAGTCGCCAGAAACTATCTGGTGAACGAACAGCCGGACGTCATCCTGAATATCATCGATGGCACGAATCTGGAACGCAACCTGTACCTTACGACACAGCTGGTGGAGATCGGTCTGCCGATGATCGTGGCCATCAATATGATGGACCTTGTCAAAAAGAATGGCGACATCATTGATTTCGACAAACTCTCCTCCGAGCTGGGCTGCCCGGTCGTAGAGATCTCTGCGCTGCAGGGGAAGGGTTGCCGGGAAGCGGCTGAAAAGGCGATGGAACTCGCTATGAATAAGAAACCGCTTCGCCTGCCGTCTGTATTCACCGGCAGCGTCGAGCATGCCATCGCACACATTGAAGAATCGATCTCCGATAAAGTCGAAAACCAGTTCGTTCGCTGGTACGCCATCAAAGTATTCGAAAGAGACCAGGATGCGACGGGAGCTCTGCAGCTGGAGCCGAAGCTGATGGCCCATCTGGAAGGCCATATCAAGGACTGCGAAGATGAGCTCGATGATGATGCCGAGTCCATCATCATCAACCAGCGCTATGGCTACATTTCCAAGATCATAGACAGTGTCATGAAGAAAAAGAAACAGGGCGTCTCCATGACGACCTCCGATAAGATCGACCATATCGTCACGAACCGCATCCTTGCGCTTCCGATCTTCTTCCTCATCATGACGCTTGTCTATTTCATCTCTGTCACCACCGTCGGCGGCTGGGCGACAGACTGGGTGAATGATACCTTCTTCGGGGAGATCGTAAATGACGCAGCGACTGGCTTCATGGAGTCCATCGAAGCGCCGGACTGGATGTCTAGCCTCGTCGTAGACGGCATCATCGGCGGTGTCGGCACTGTTCTCGGCTTTGTGCCGCAGATCCTCCTCATTTTCTTCTTCCTCTCCCTGCTGGAAGACTCCGGCTACATGGCGCGCGTGGCCTTCATCATGGACCGCATTTTCCGTAAATTCGGTCTCTCCGGCAAGTCCTTCATCCCGATCCTTGTCGGCAGCGGCTGCGGTGTACCGGCTGTCATGGCGACCCGCACCATCGAAGACGTGCGTGACCGCCGCATGACCATCATGCTCTGCACCTTCATCCCCTGCTCGGCAAAGGCGGTCATCATTTCCATGATCACTTCAGTATTCTTCCCGGACTCCATCCTGATGGCGCCGGCCATGTACTTCCTCGGCATCGTGGTCATCATCCTCGCAGGCATCGCTCTCAAAAAGACAGGCGCTTTTGCGGGTGATCCGGCTCCTTTCGTCATGGAGCTTCCGGCTTACCACTTCCCGTCCATGAAGGGTGTCCTCATCCATATGTGGGAAAGAGCGCGCGGCTTCATCATCAAAGCCGGCACCATCATCTTCGCGGTCTGCGTCGTCATCTGGTTCTTCTCCGCATTCAATGCAGGTCTTGAAATGGTAGAAGACATCGAAGACTCCATGATGGCTGCCTTCGGTCATGCGATCTCCTGGATCTTTGCTCCACTCGGCCTCGGTGACTGGAAGGGCGCTGTCGCTGTCATCTCCGCAGAAATGGCCAAGGAAAATGCAATGAGTACCCTGGCTGTCCTGAATGGCGTCGCTGCCGAAGCCGAAGACGAAGAGATCATGGCCGGCATTGCGACTATGTTCACTCCGATCGCTGCCTTCTCCTACATGATCCTGAACCTCTTTGATCCGCCATGCGTCGTTGCGATCGCGACCATCGCCAGAGAAATGGGCGACCGCAAATGGGCGGCTATCGCTATCGGTTTCCAGGTCGTGCTCGGCTATGGCATGGCTTTCGTAGCTTACCATCTGGGCAGCTGGCTCTTCTACGGCGCTGCCTTCGGTCTCTCTCAGGGCATCGCCATCGTCCTCTGCCTCCTTGCCCTCTACTTCATCTGCCGTCCGGCTCCGAAGGAGAAACCAGCGGCTGAAGGCGCTTGTACGCAGGCGTAAGACCGGGCTGACAGGCTCGCCATCCTGCGCATAAGCGAAGGATCTCGGCGAAGGCGCCCTACATTGGATCCTTCGCCAAATGGCAAACCTCATCGCTTTCGTTATTGTGAAATATGAGCAGCCTCATAAAAAGGAGATAACCATGAATCCCGCTGTCTATGCCGTGGTGGCGGTGATCGCCATCCTCTTCGTTCTTGCCTGTCGTCACATCTATCATGCCACCATCGGCGGCGGTGGATGTTGCGGCGGGGGCGGAGACTGCCCCGCCTGCCGCGAAAGGAAAATGAAACTTCACGGCGGACTCAAGAAATAAAAAAAGGAATCGCGAAAGCGGTTCCTTTTTTGGTGGCTAGTGGCTAGTGACTGGTGAATAGTGACTAGTGACTGGTGGCTGGTGACTTGAAGGCTGCTTTGGGGCATCACCCGCATGGGCAATGCTATTAAGTTAAGCGGCAGATCATTCTTGGCTCCCCATCGGGGGAGCTGCCCGGAGGGCTGAGGGGGCTACATAGCGGTATTGCCTGAAAATGTTGGAATATCGATAGCATCGGACTATTCAACATGGAGCGTTATACCGCTGGCAAGCCCCTATTGCCTTCGGCACTTCCCCCGAAGGGGGAAGCAAGTCGTTACGGCGCTAACATTTTCCTTAACTTAATAGCATTATCCGCATGGGGAAAGCGGGGCCGCGCCAGCGGCGCTTGGGTACTCTCGTAAATCGCCTGCTTGAAACGCATTTCCCCACTCTCTTGCATACCGCCGGTGCCCTATCCGCCCCTTCGGGGCACCTTCCCCCTCGAGGGGAAGGCTGGCGATACGAGCATAGCAGCATCTCAAAAGATCTTCGGGCATCGCCTCATATATATTTGCGGCGAAGCCGCCACCACAACCCTGAACCCATGGAACCTGCGTCATTTCTTTCGCCCAGTATCCATGGTCGAGGCGAACCGGCAGCTTTTATTTCTGTATGATGAATTTATCATAATGAATGCGTTACTATGCCAAATACTCATCTATACATGCACCTATGTTCTCAAAGCGAGCTAAACGTGATATAGTAGAGCTATGGATTTTCATGTGCATCTAAGAATACACGATGCATCTAAGGATGCACAAGGTTCCAATTTCCTTTTGGAGGCAAAAATGGCAAGCTACAATCCTTATGAAAACATGCTTCATATCCTCGACAAGGCAGCGAAGGTGCTTGGCTACGGGGAGAGCGACTACGCATTTGTCCGCTATCCGGAGCGCGAGCTCACCGTGAGCATCCCGATACAGATGGATGACGGGCATGTCGAAGTCTTCTCCGGCTACCGCGTACAGCACTCCACCGCACGAGGCGCAGCAAAGGGCGGCATCCGTTTCCATCCCGCATCCGATGAAAACGAAGTCAAAGCCCTCGCCGCGTGGATGACCATCAAGAATGCCATCGGCAATATCCCTTATGGCGGCGCAAAGGGCGGGATCAAGGTCGATCCGCACAAGCTCTCCACACGCGAACTCGCCCGTCTGACACGCGGCTATATCAGAAAGATCTATCCCATCATCGGACCGGATCAGGACGTACCGGCACCGGATGTGAATACGAATGGCCAGATCATGGCGTGGATCGCAGATGAATACACAGCACTCTCCGGCAAGTGGGAGCCCGGTGTCGTCACCGGCAAGCCTCTTTCCGTAGGCGGCTCCCTCGGCAGAAATGAAGCGACGGGCCGCGGTCTGCTCTTTACGCTGGAAACATGGTGCGAAAAGAATCATAAGGACATGAAGGATCTCACCATGGTCGTACAGGGCTTCGGCAATGTCGGCTCCGTCGGCTCTCTCCTCATGCACAGGAAGGGCGTCAAGATCACCACCATCGGCGATATCAATGGTACGTGGCACAAGGACAGCGGCCTTGACATCGAAGCGATGTACACCTATGCGAACAGCCACGGCCGCTCGCTCAAAGGCTATACGGAGGAAGGGGCGGTCATGATCCCCGACAGCGAACTTTTCGCACAGGACGTTGATGTCATCTTCGTCGCTGCGATGGAGAACCAGCTGAATGAAAAGACCATGGGCAAGGTGAAAGCCCGTCTCATCCTGGAAGGGGCGAATGGCCCGACCACGGAGGAAGCCGATGCCTACTTCGAAGAGAAGGGGATCGAGGTCCTCGCAGACGTTATGAGCAATGTCGGCGGCGTCGTGGGTTCCTATTTCGAATGGGTACAGAACCGTACCGGCTACTACTGGACGGAAGAAGAGTACAATGAGCGTCTTGCCAAAAAGATGCGTGAGGCCTATGAGGATGTGTACGCATTGAAGGAGAAATACCATGTGACCTATCGTCTCGCCTCCTACATGCTCGCGCTCTCCCGCGTCGTAGAAGCGGAGAAGACGAGAGGATTCTTAGGATAAGGGAATCTGCTTCGACGGATTTCTCGTGGCATTATCGCTTTCCAGCCCCTAATCCCTAGCTACTAGTCACTAGTCACCAGTCACTAGCCCCAGCCCCATCAATCAAAAACCGCCAGCCGAAAGGCTGGCGGTTTTATGATGCAGAGATTAGTTGAAGAGCTCGTCAGGAAGGACCTTGTTCTTTCCTTCTTCGATGGTGAAGACGGAAGCAAGGAGCTTCTTGGAGTATGGATCCTTCGCTTCTCTGAGGTCATGGATCTTTTCTACGACCTTGCCATGCTGCATGATGACGATGTTGTCGCAGAAGCTGTTTGCGAGAGCAAGGTCATGGCAGATGAACATGTAGGCCACGTGGGTCTCTTTCTGTAGACGATCAAGCAGTTCGAGGACGGTCTTCTGGACGGATACGTCAAGAGCAGAGGTGGCTTCGTCGCAGACGATGATCTCCGGCTCGAGGACCAGAGCACGTGCGATAGCGATACGCTGGCGCTGACCGCCGGACATGTTGTTCGGATAGCGATCGGCGAAATCTTCGGGAAGGTCGACCAGACGAAGCATTTCCTTCGCCTTGGCTTCGACATCCTTCTTATCGATCATGCCGAAGTTTTCGAGCGGTTCACAGATGATCTCCTTGACGCGCTGCTTCGGATTGAAAGCGGTAGAGGGGTCCTGAAAGACCATCTGGATGGATTTGCGGTGCTGACGGAGGGCTTCGCCTTTGAGATCTGTGATGTCTTTGCCGTGGAAAATGATTTTCCCGCTGGTCATGGAGTAAAGACGGGTCAGCATCTTGGCAAGGGTGGACTTGCCGGAGCCGGATTCCCCGACGATACCGACGGTCTCCCCTTTGTGGATGGTGACATTGACATTTTCGGCTGCATGGAGCTTCTTGCCGTCACCGAGGTCGAAGACCTTGCAGATGTCGACCATCTGGAGGATTTCTTCTCCGTAGTTTTTCATGCGTCTTTGCCTCCCATCTTCGGAACCGCCGCAAGGAGCATACGGGTGTATTCTTCCTTCGGGTGATAAATGACATCTTCTGCTTTGCCGTATTCGACGACGCGGCCTTTCTTCATGACCATGATGTAGTCCGCCATGTAGCAGGATACGCCCATGTTGTGGGTGACGATGATGATGGCGGTATTCATTTTGTCACGGACATTCATCATTTCTTTGACGATGATGGCCTGGTTTGTGACGTCCAAAGCGGAGGTCGGTTCATCGGCCAAGAGGAGCTTAGGCTTCATGGCCATCGCCATAGCGATGCCGACGCGCTGGCGCATACCGCCGGAAAGCTCGTAGGGATAGCATTTCAGGATGTGTTCCGGGTTCGGAAGGCGCACCATTTCGATCATGGAAATCATCAGGTCATGGGCTTCCTTGTCGTCCTTGATGCCATGGACGGCGAGGAATTCACGGAATTCGGTGCCGATGGTGCGGATCGGATTCATCATAGCGCCGCTGTCCTGGAAAATCATGGAGACGTCTGTGCCACAGAGTGCGCGATGCATTTCAGGAGTCTGCTTCTGGGTATCTTCGCCTTCAAGAATGACCTGACCTTCCGCTATATGACCGCCGCCGGGCAGGACGTGCTGGATAGCACGGATGACGGTGGTTTTCCCTGAGCCGGATTCGCCGACGATGGCGAGGATCTCGCCATCATCCAGGTTGAATGTGACGCCCTGAACGATGGGGGGCTTGTCGCCGTAGGCAATTCCCAGGTTTTTGACTTCTAATAGCATGAAAGTCTCCTTGTAAAAATAGTAAGCAGTAAGCAGTAGGCAGCAAACCGCAAATGGCTGGCCGCCTACTGCTTAGAGCAAACTGCTGGCTAAACAAATTATTTTGCCGGAGTGATGTCCTTGGTGATCCAGTAGTAGTCGCACGGTTTGATGTCCGCATGTTCTACGGCTTTGCTGGAAATCATATTGGTCTGCGGGTAGCCGAAGACGAGGGTGGCTGCATCATCCTGAAGGATTTTTTCCATCTTGATGATGATGTCTCTACGCTTAGCCGGATCGAATTCGGAAGCCAGCTGATCGGAGAGTGCATCGTATTCCGGGTTGGAGTAGCCGGCGGCGTTCTCGGGGTTGCTGCCGTTCACATTGGTCTTCCAGTACATGTTGAGGAAGACTTCCGGATCCCCTGCCGGTTCAGTGAGGATGTTGGAGATCAGGAGATCATATTCGCCGCGGGTGCCGATGCCGTAAAGAACGTTGTAGTCCACATTCTTCATGTTCACCTTGATACCTACTTTCTTGGCATCAGACTGGGTGGCTTCCGCAAAGAGAGGCAGTTCCGCACGGCCGCTGTAATAGACGAAATCCAGTTCCAGGTTCTTGCCGTCCTTATCCACATAGCCGTCGCCGTCGGTATCCTTCCAGCCTGCTTCTGCCAGCAGTTTCTTCGCATTTTCCACATTATAGTTGTCCGGATATTCGGCTTTCAGTTTGTCGAAGTCAAAATCCAGAGACGGCGGAAGGACGGGACCGCCGGGGATAAAGGTGTCTTTCAGGAGGACCTTGCAGTAGGTGTCGCGGTCGAGGGACTGGAGCAGTGCCTGACGGACTTTCTTGTCAGCGAGAGGCTTTCCGTTGGAAATGTTCAGGCGGGCCAGACAGTCGCGGAGGGAGGCAATGCTGCTGATGGTGAATTTCTTCTTATCCTGGAAGAGCTGCATATCGCCGGCGGCAATGTTGACAGCCACATCGATTTCACCCTTTTGGAGAGACATAGCACGGGTATTCGGGTCGTCGATGGTGTTGACGACGGTGTGCTTGAATGGAACAGCTGCGTAATAGTTCGGGTTTGCATCGAGTTCGGTCTTTGCTTTGGAGAAGGTCTTGACCATGTATGGACCGGTGCAGACCGGACCCTGTTTTGCAAAGTCTACTTTGCCGTCGGAATCGGCATCAACGATGATGAAGAGGGGATCCCCCAGTATGCCCGGCAGGGTAGCCATCGGTTTTTTCGTATAAATGGTTACATTCTGGCCGTCAGCGGTGATGTGGTCGAGTTCGAACATGGCTTTCGCACGCGGTGATTTTGCGAAGGTACGTTCAATGGATTTCTTGACAGCTTCGCCGGTCACCGGTGTGCCGTTGGAGAATTTAATGTCTTTGATCTTGAAGGTCCAGGACATCTTGTCGTCAGAGACTTTCCAGCTTTCAGCGATCCATGGTTCTGCATTCATCTTGTCATCGAAGTGAACGAGACATTCACCGATGCCGTAACGCATGACCTGCCAGCCGAAGTAGTTGTCGGTCGGTTCGAGGCTGTCTGCGAAGTTCGTAACGCCGACAGTCAGGGTGTCCTTCGGACCTTTGGAGGCATTGCCGGAGTCACCGCCGCAGCCGGAAAGACCAAAAGCCATGAGAGCAGCTGCTGCAAAGAGGGCACCTTTTTTGTAAATAGATTTCATCGTGTACGCTTCCTTTCGGTTAAATGATATAAAAAAATAATGGGAATAAACATGAGTGAGTGACAAGTGTCTTGTGGCTAGGGATTAGGGATTGGTGACTAGTGACTTAAATACCACTTTCGGGCATCGTCTCATATGTATTCGCGGCGATACCGCCACCTTGAACCCTGAACCCTGAACCTTATCCTTCATTTCTCGGGTCAAGGACATCGCGGAGGGAGTCGCCCCAAAGGTTGAAGACGACGACGGTGATGAAGATGGAGAGACCCGGGAAGAACATCAGCCATGGAGCTGTCTGGAGCTGCTGACGGCCTTCATTCAGCATGAGGCCCCATTCCGGAGCCGGCGGCTGGCTGCCGAAGCCGAGGAAGGAGAGTCCGGCAAGCTCCATCATCATGGCGCCGATATCAGCAGCCGCGGTGATGACCATGAGCGGGAGAATGTTTGGAAGGATGTGGACCCAGAGGATATGCGCTGAGGAACCGCCGGATACGACAGCCGCATCGACGAATTCACGACGCTTGATCTTGAGGACCATGGAACGGGAGAGGCGGGCATACTTGGTCCATGTGACCGCAGTCAGTGCGATCATCGCATTGATGAGGGAGCCGCCCATGATACCGGCGATGGCGATCGCAAGGATGACGCCCGGGAAGGAGATCATCATATCAGCGATACGCATGATGACGATATCGACGATGCCGCCGAAGTATCCGGAAATGATGCCCATCGTGGTGCCTACGACGAAGATGCAGACTACGAGGGCGATGACGGAGGTCAGGGAGTAGCTCGCGCCGTAGAGGATACGGGAGAGTACGTCACGTCCGAGCTTGTCTGTGCCGAAGAGATGCGCCGCAGACGGTGCCTGGTTCGCATCCTTCATGACAGCGGTGAGCGGGTCATGAGGAGCGATGACAGGAGCAAGGAGTGTGATCGCCAGAAGAAGGACGACCAGAAGGGAGGTGAAGCGGAAGGCTTTATTTTCTTTGAAGCCTTTGACTAAGCTTTCCATATCAGTGACCTCCCTTTCTGAGTCTTGGATCGAGACGGTTGTAGGACAGGTCGACGATGAGGTTGATCATCATGTACATGAAAGCGATCCAGAGAACGATGGCCTGTACGGTCTGGAAGTCACGGTAGGTGATGGCCTGTACGACCATGTAGCCCAGACCCGGCCAGGAAAATACGATTTCTACGACAGCGGCACCGCCCAGAAGAGAGCCGAAGGCCAGACCGAAGAGGGTGACCAGCGGGAGGAGGGCATTCGGCAGGACTTCACGCCAGAGGATGTGGCTTTCCGAGAGGCCGCGGGCACGTGCGCCCATGACGTAGTCCTGATGCAGTTCTTCGAGCACCGTGGCACGGACCTGACGGGTGTATTTCGATGCCATGACGATGCCCAGGGTGCACATCGGCAGGATCAGATTTTCGAGGGAAATCGAACCGCCGACGATCGGGAAGAGGGAGAGCTTCAGTGCGAAGACCCAAAGGAGCATGAGGCCCATCCAGAAGTTCGGGACGGAGACACCGGCAAAGGTGCAGCTGCGGACGAGGTAGTCAAACCAGGTATTCTGCTTGACCGCGGTATAAATGCCGAGCGGAATGGAGAAGACAAGCATGAAGAGGGAGGAGGCCAGCGCCAGAATGACGGATGCCGGGAGGGCTTCCATGATTGCATCAATGACCGGCTTCTTCATCATGAAGGAGAAACCAAAATTACCCTGTACGACTCTGCCGAGCCAGTCCAGGTACTGCAGAAGGAACGGCTTATCCAGACCCAGTTCATGGCGGAGTGCGTCGATCTCTACCTGACTAACAATAATATCTTCATTACCGGCGATCATCTGCCTAACGGGGTCACCCGGAGAGAGCATGATCAGACAGAAGGTAATGAAGCTGATGCCGATCAAGACGAGAACCATCTCGCCCAATCGCATCCCAAGCTGCTTCATTGACAAACTCATCATCTCCAATTTCTTGATAATATAAAATATAAAATGGTATAAAGACTGGGATTTTATCATCTGTATCTTTCCCCTGCCGATGTGACGGGAGAGCCTTTTTCGCTGTCTGGCACGGCGGCGAGGAGAGAGCTCTTCGCTGGTTCTTACAAACCCGTCACTTTCGATGACTCTTGAAAAAAGCATCAAAAAACAAGGTCGGGAAGGGGACCTTGTTGGCTTAATGATAACAGATGAAGAGTGGTTTCCCAGGTTACTCTTTAAAAAAGAATAAGGCAGAAGCGGCAGAACATGAGGTCGTATTCTTATTATTTAGCAGTTCCTTACAACTTCTTACAAATTATATCATATAAATTATAACAGGTAAACAAATAATTAGCACAAATATTTATACATGACAATAAATATTGAATGAAACATGGGAAGATACCTATAGGGGGTATGGGGATACGGAAAATCTGCGAATTTTTCGATAAAATTAGGCATTATGACATATAAATAATATCATACCGTACAATTTGTATTGCGTAATTAGCAAATAAAATGGGGGGGAAGCCGGCATCCTATGCATATGATGCATGAATGATGATGAAGATCTGGAGGGCGGTTTTCATTAAAAAATAAGAAACTGGCAAATGGCATTGGCAAGGCATGTCCCGTGCGCGCCTCTTGAGCGGAGGGAGAAGATGTTTTTTGGAGGGACGCTTCCCATTGACAATCTCTCGTATCCATGCTAGGCTAGATATACAATATAGATGAGCCGCGGAACTGACGGAAATAGGTGGAATGAACCACGTGGACTGCGGGCCTCATGAAAAAAAGCCGACCGTCTGGGCAGGGAAATCTGCTCAGGCGGTTTTCGTTTCCCTGCGATGCCTGCTAAATGGCATCGCAGGAACGGGAGCGTGCGGATTTCCCTTCATTTCAAAAATGGAGGGATTTTTTGATGAAAAGAAATCGCTGGCTCACTGCCATGGCGGCCGTGGGGATCCACATGTCTATCGGAAGTGTGTATGCATGGAGCGTCCTGACGCGCCCTGTGATGGAGACGATGGGGCTCTCGCTTTCTTGGACCACCTGGGCCTTCTCGATCGCGATCCTGTTTCTGGGGCTTTCGGCAGGCTTCTTAGGCCCTCTGGTCGAGCGGCTGGGGCCGTCCCGGAGCGGGATGGTCTCTGCCGTCTTTTTCAGTACGGGTCTCCTTGGGACAGCGGCGGCGGTTCACTGTCAGTCCGCTTTCCTGCTCTATCTCTTCTACGGAGCCATCGGGGGCATTGGTCTTGGCACGGGCTATATCACGCCTGTCTCTACGCTTGTGAAATGGTTTCCTCGGCATCGCGGCTTTGCGACGGGGCTGGCCATCATGGGGTTCGGCTTCGCAGCGCTCATCGCAGGCCCGGCCATGCGCTATCTTGTCGACCGCTTCGGACTCACGGAGAATTTCCTCATCCTCGCCGCTGCCTATGCGCTGGTCATGATCCTTTCCGCTTCCTACATCCGGCCGCCGAGGAAGGGTGAGATCCCGATGCTTTTGGAAGAGGTGCTTGAGGAAGAGATCCGAAAGGATGGGGAAAAGACAGCTCAGGCCAAAGGTCTCACGCGCAAAGAGGCCATGCACACATGGAAATGGTATGTGCTGTGGTGGATCTTCTTCACGAATATCACCTGCGGCATCGGCCTTCTTGCCGTGGCTTCGCCCATGGCGCAGGAGATCATCGGCATGAGTGCGGCCGAGGCAGCCTCCCTTGTCGGTATCATCGGCATCGTGAATGGCGCCGGCCGTATCCTTTGGGCATCCGTCTCCGACTGGATCGGCCGCGGCGTGACCTACATGATCTTCTTTGCGTTCGAGGTCTTCGCTTTTTATGCACTTGCCCATGTCAGTGATGCGCTTCTCTTCGAGATACTGGTACTCGCCGTGATCTCCTGCTACGGCGGCGGCTTCTCCTGCATGCCCGCCTTCCTCTCCGATCTCTTCGGCGTGAAGCAGCTCGCCTCTATCCACGGCTCCATCCTGACCGCCTGGGGCATGGCAGGTGTCGCCGGCCCGCTTCTCCTTTCTTTCATGAAGGAAACGACAGGGGGCTATGCAGCAACGCTTCACCTCTTTTCTGCGATGCTCGCTGTGGCTTTTGCCTTATCTGCGATCCTTGCGTGGAAGGGACGGAAATAAAAAATACCCGTACTCTGTATGAGTGCGGGTATTTTCTAAATTAGAAATGAGAAATGAGAAATGAAGGTGGCGGCTTCGCCGCGAGTATATATGAGGCGATGCCCGAAAATGGTATTCCAGTCACGAGTCACTAGTCCCTAGTTACCAGTCACCAGTCACTAGTCACTAGTCACTCTCTCCCGCCGCTTCCGCGAGCTTTTCGAGGAAGAATTTCGTATTCGCGGTGAGGTCGGGGCCTTCTGTCTGAAGAGCGCCGCCTACGAGGAAGATGGTATCGGGGCCGTAGACGCGGATCATTTCCTTGAAGAGCTGCCAGCGCATGCCGCCGGAGGGGACAGGGAAGCTTGCCCGAAGGTCTGCCATCTTCGACTCGGTGCCTTCCGCGATCTTCTGGCAGGTATCCTGCGAGAAGGAGAAGCGGCCGCCGAAGCTGGTGAAGATGACCGCATCTGCGCCGGCGAGTCGGGAGAGCTGGCCATAGTAGCAGAAGGGGGAAATACCCGCATCCTGCGAGAGGACCTGCGGACCGGAGAAGCAGGGGTGCAGGAAGATCGGCAGGCCGAAGTCCGGATCCCGCGCAAGATCACGGATCATGGTGAAGCCGGTGATGGCAGGGGCGGCCATGATGCCGTCAGCCCCGATCTCCTTGGCCTGATAGGCACGCTCGAGAAAGCCCAGACCATCTGTGGTACAGTTGGCGATGTACATGCTTTTCCTGCCTGTTTTCTCTTTGGCATTCGCAAGCGCCATGACGCACTGGAGGACACGTTCCTTGAAAGGCGCATAGTGCTGGTCCATGAGGCTGTGGTCATCCTTGATGATGGGGCAGCCGCCGAGCGCGAGGTCATAGACCATTTGCGCGAGCTCCTTCGGAGATCTGCCGAGCGGCTTAATGGCTGACATGAAGATCGGACCGCGCGGCACGCCGCAGAGGTCACGAAGACCGCTTCTGCCGAAACGCGGGCCCGGGTAATTGTTGTACATGGTCTCGGGCAGTTCGAAGGACATGAGGCGGACGCCGGGCTGCAGGCTCGTATTTCCGAAAAGCATATTGAGGAGCTCGGCCATCTCATCACCGACAGCCTCCGGCTCATAGGAGATCGTCGCATAGTATGCGCCGGCTTCCGCCTTTTTCAGATCTTCGATCTGGCCGACGATGGTGTCAGCGATCGGAGTGCCGTCTACCAGCTCGTAAGGACACTCGATCGTCTGCTCGACGGCGATGGCAAAGGCGATCTTCTTCGCCTCTTCATAGGTGGGAGCTGCGATGCGGTACGTCGCAGTAAAACGCGAAGACTGGTGCAGGTCTTCTGTCAGTTCGGAAAACAATTCACTTTCAAAAAAGGATGTATTGGACAAGAGGAGGTCTCCTTTCGGAATTTGAGGAATGAGTGCATGGTCTTGGGGGAGGGGGACAGAAGGTGATCCAGGGCTCTCTAATGAGGGCAGCCTGATCCCCCTCATTCAGTAATGCCATTAAGTTAAGCGGCAGAACGTTCTTGGCTCCCCATCGGGGGAGCT
>OLNZ01001261.1_pt1 | contig 18807 bp, 15 predicted proteins | sample 1672981 | NCBI WGS metagenome assembly OLNZ01 (sample SAMEA3136743, study PRJEB25190) | human gut metagenome | biome: human gut; feature: human-associated habitat; material: faeces | place: Austria | collected 2013 | reverse complement strand
TGGCCGGGTGCCCGCGCCACTACATCATGCGCTCCAGCTGGGTCATCGGCGAGGGGCACAACTTCGTCAAGACAATGAAGGGCCTGTCAGACCGCGTCGTCGACCCCGAGGACAAGCTCGAGCACATCACCGTGGTCGACGACCAGCTGGGCCGCCTGACCTTCACGCGCGACATGGCCGAGGCCATCTTCCACGTGCTGGGGACGCACGCCCCCTACGGGACCTATAACTGCACCGGCTCCGGCGCGGTCAAGTCCTGGGCGGACATCGCCCGCGCCGTCTTCGAGGCCGCCAACGGCAACGGGGACAAGGTCGTGCCGGTGTCGACCGCCGACTACTACGCGAACGCCGACGGCCCCGTCGCCCCGCGCCCGGTCCACTCCGCGCTCGACCTGTCCAGGCTCGAGTCGGTCGGCTTCCGTATGCCCGACTGGGAGGAAGAGCTGGGGGAGTATGTTGAGGTGCTCTAGGGGTATTACGGTGTTTTGCGTTGCATATAGTTTGTTCCATACAGAGACATTGCATATTTGGATTGATGTTATTAAAACGTTTGATACATATTCCAATCGCGAGATGAAGATGTATTTAAAATTTGGGATAAATCGGTGCTTAGCCTAAAGCATCTCCAGTTCTTCTATATTTAAGCTATGTAATGTTTTTATTTTGAACGTTGGTTCGGGATTGATTTCCGACCTGTTGCCCGTGATGTTGTATTGCCGTTTCTATGAGACTGATTATGGGGTATTTCTTAATAAGAGGTATCAATGTTGTCGTTCGTTGTGTCTGTCCTGTTCATCAGTTGTTTTTTATTTATTCCAGGCTGTATTTTTTTTCATGCTGGATTTAAAAAGCTCAGCCCATTATCTGTATGCTTCGCTCCCGCACTTTCATGTTTGCTATTTTTAATTTCAGGGGTTACCGCAACTGCAGTTGGTCTATCTGGAACAATTTGTTTTTGTTTATTAACAATTTGCTTTGCATTTATTTTCGCTTTCCCAGTTTTGTTGTGTAAATCGAAATCATCTTTATCAGTTAATAGCCTTTTCGATGATGACCGGCTGACCTGGATGAAAGTAGGGGTATGTGCGGCTGTCGGCGCTGGTTTTGTTGCTGCATTGTTTTTAAGCAATATTGATGGATTATCTTCATTCATTCAATACGATGACAATTTATCTCACCTTGCATGGATTAAATCTATTGCAGATTCGGGTAACTACTCAACAATTCAAGCCAATCATTATGATCCAGCAATCTCTCCTTCAGCCTATTTGGGGAGTGGATCATATTATCCAATTGTCTGGCATATTCCTGCAGCATTGCTCGTTTCCCTTACGGGGATACAAACGTCTGTAGCAGAAAATGCGTCCATATTTTGTTTTACGGCGTTTGTTTATCCATTGGGTATGCTGGCGCTCTTGAGTTCAATTTGTAAGAATGCCAACCTGTTTTCTCCAATTGTCGTTCTTTCTTCTTTTGCTTCTGTTGCGTTTCCTATGCGTATGCTTGCGGTTCATGGTCCATTTCCAAATATTGCAGCTTTTTGTTTGGTGCCGGCTGTTATTGCTATGCTTGTTCGTTCGTTTTCTTTTGAAAACTATATCTGTCTTTCTAAAGCAGGGCTCTATGCATTCTGCTTGTGTCTTTTTGGCGTGTCGGGAGTTCATCCGAATGCAGCTATATTCACTTGCCTTTTGATTGGTCCGTTCATTTTACTAAGGATTATTCCTGCTGCAATTAAATCAAGATTGCATGATTCTTGCTCGAATATGGTTGTTGCGAAAGTGCGGTGTGCCCAATTCGTTTTCTGCGTTCTTTGCGTACTTCTTTGGATATTTGTTTATTCTCTTCCATTTATGAAGGGAACTGTTTCCTTCACTTGGGAATGGGGCATGTCGCTTCGGGAAATTTTGAAGTCTATCGTTAGCGGTTCACTGTTCTTTGGTGTTCCTCAGAGGCTTTTGTTTCCTTTAGTCGCATTAGGCGTACTTTACGTCGCCTTCTACGAAAAAGAGTACCGATGGACAATCGTTAGCTGTGCAATTGTGTCTTCAATTTACATCGGCTCTGGGGCCTTTTCGCCTGAGGTTCGTTCACTATTGTCTGGTTTTTGGTATACGGATCCAGAGCGAATTGCAGCGATGGTTGCGATTTCTTTTGTGCCATTTGCATATTTTGGTTTATATTGCGGAGTGATTGCCGTAAATCACTTTTTTAAACGACTGGTACATTTTTCTGACTCCGTCGGACTCCACTTGGCAGCGGGTTTAATAGCCCTCACGTTTTCAATCTTGGTTTATTATCCTTTTAATTATTCTTTTGCATGGGAAGACAGCTCGCAGGGCAATATGGCGAATGCGTTCACTTTTAATTCCTATGATTTGTTTAATGGTTATTCGCGCGATCGAGTTCAGGCCTACACTGCCGCTGAGCGTGATTTTATTCAGCAAGTAATTGATACGGTTCCAGAGGGAAGCTTGATAATTAACCTTCCGGTTGACGGTAGTTCTTTCGCCTGGTCTGTCGATGGGTTGAATTTGTACTACCACGCAACGACTGGCTTGGATGAGTCTAAGGACAGCCATGCTATCCGTTGCGGCCTTTGCGATATTTCAATTGACCCAGTGGTGAGAAGAGCCGTGAAGAATATTGGGGCAGAATATGTTCTCTTGCTTGATCGAAGTGATTATACGTCTGAAGACGAGCACAGATGCTATTCCCGTGATCTCCAATATAGCAAAAGGTATTGGAAGGGAATTACTGCCATAGATGATTCGACCACAGGCTTTGAGCCGGTGCTCGCGTCGGGCTCAATGAGACTGTATTTGATAAAATAGCGTATTTAGGATTCTTATATGATATCACGTCGTCTCTATATGGACGTTCTTAATGTCCTTTCTTGTTTTGCTGTCGTCGTTCTCCATTGCACAACGGTTGTATACGTAAATCAAGGCAATGTGCAGTGGCTTGTTTCTGTTGCGTTGCAGTCACTTTTTGTGTTTGCTGTTCCAGTCTTCTTTATGATTAGCGGCGCAAATCTGATAGGATATCGTTCCCGGTACTCTACCAAAGTCTTTTTTCAAAAGAGGCTCAAGCGTGTCTTGATGACACTTGTTGGATTCAGTTTCTCTATTTACGCTCTTAGCTGCCTTGTTCCGGCTCAACTTGGTCTTCCGCCGAGATCTTTCTCGCTTTTTGAATTCATCGAATTGTTTCTAACCAATCAAATTTGTGACGTTTATTGGTTTATGTATTCGATTTTGATTCTGTATTTGATTACACCGCTATTGGCTACTTTTGCATCGAATAAGTCTTTGCTGGAATATGCCATAGCTCTTTGTGTCATTTCAAATGCGGTAGTTCCTTTTGCAAATCGGTTTGCTTCAAACCATGATTTGTTCTCATTACTTACCGTACCTTATTTTACGGGTGCGATTATGTATTACTTAATCGGCTACTACGTCGTCAACTATTTCCCCTTTGACGATCGTTCTGAGAAAATGCGTCCAGTTTTGCTGATCGTTATGATTTGTTCCGTTTTATCCATGGCACTTATGACCATAAAAACAAACATGCCGCATACGGTGTTATCTGGTGCGTTTTCGGATTATGATAATTTTTATAACAATTACCTACACCTTCCGGTTTTAGTGTACTCGGTCTCATTATTTATGTTATTCAGGTCTTTAGAGCCCCTCTTTCAATCCGATAGGCATCCGTTCATGGCTGTAATTTCGAAACTATCTTCCTTTAGTTTTGATGTTTATGCCATCCATATGATGTTTATTTGGGCTCTGGACGTCTATGTTCCTCATAGCATTATTTGGGATGCGGCAATTCGCCCCTTTGTAGTCTTTGCGCTCTCTCTCACATTTGCTTTTGTGCTGGAGTCCTTCAAGAGGCTCTGTCGTAAGGGACGGTTTGAAAAATCCTGACACTGTAAAACACGCGTTTTCAAGACAGACGGTTCCTTATGGCGCGCTGTTGTCGTTTTCTGTGGGCGAGCCTTAATCAAGATAAGAATTAGGGGCCCTATTCCGATTGGAATTGGGCCCCTAATTCTTATCTTGATTGTTGCCAGACAGAATCCGATATGTTACTTCTTTTTTCTGACAGTCCTCACAGCCGATTTCATCATTTCTCGCCTTGCGCTGCCGACCGGTGCAATGGGATCGATGATTTTTCGCAGGGGATTCTCAGGAGATATTGCATGCTCGTGTGCCGTAAGAGGAGAGGACGATATGGTTCTTTCCGGTTTTACCAGCATGCTTATGAGTGATTCGTAAAAGGGGGTCTGACGAGCATATGCCCAGTAGTTATTGCTTCGATCGCAGGTTGATAACTTCCAGGGCTTTTCGAATCCTGCATAATGAACAATTTTCTCGTGATTGCGTGAATCGTTAAAGGCATCGAATGCAGGAGCGGGTGCAAAAGAGAATACATTCGCTATGCGATTATTGCAGTCGATCATGACGTTCCAGTCGTAGTCAAGCCAGGTTACGCGACCTTCGCAATGTGCGTTCAGAACATCTTGATCGTTGTAAATGAAGCTATCGTCGGAAGCATAATCAAGCCATGTCTCAATTGAATAGAGATTGCGCATCTCGGCGGTATTGAGTACGAGGACACCTGCCTGGAAGTAGTCGTAAGGATTTTTCATGCCCAGAACCTTTTCGGCATAGGCAAGGCGCTTACCATCTTTCATGTTAAGGTTGCCCAGAAAATCAATATCGTGAGCGGCCGCAAGGAGGTTATTACCCAAATCGACGCTATAGAGCTCGGAAATGTCACCTTGAATTATCAGGTCACTATCAAGGTAAAGAACCTTGTCATAGTCAGGCAAAATCTCTTGAATTAGGAAGCGATAATATGTTTCGATGCTGATATGAGGGTTGTTAGTGCTCAAATCATGGCGATGCACATGCTCGCTTACATCACAAAAGCGCAGTGACATGTTCTCAAACTGACCGAGGAATCGCTGCATAGTTGCTTGATTGTCTCCAGCAATATCCCTATGGAGTACAACCACATCGTAGAAATACTCTTTAGAGGCGTTGGACAGCGCTGAATATATCGTGGTAGTAAGCATGGGGACATAGTTGTTGTCCGCAGCAAAAACAACCGGAATGATCTGCCTGCCTTCCGCTTTGGTATAAGGCGTGTCGAATGAGTTGTGGCGATCCGGTTGCCTAAAGTGAACACACTGCAGCTCTGCCATCTTCCAGCTTGCTTCCGTGCGTTCGTGATGGATGAGATAAATATTAAGCAGCCTCTCGGCAAGATGTCCGGGGGTGCGAACACCCTCTTTCGAATAACTGGACATATCAGTTGTGGAAACAAACTCTTCAAGAAGAGGGAAGAGCCATGCGCAGTAATCGTTAAAAATCTCGCGCTTCATAATGAACATGTTGCAAAAACGTCCCACGTGCCCACTGAGGAATTTGTCGGCGTCCTGTCCATAATCTGGATGCTGTTTTTTGAGGATTGAAACTATTTTGTCCAAATCTTCAACGAATAACTTGTCCGCGGCATCGTATTGAGAACGCAGAGTGGCATCTTGTCCGACATAGGTGCGAATGTCTTTACGCTCAGTTGTGATGACATCGTATTGAGTCACAAATTTCTCGATGCTCTCGTCGTCCAGTGAGTATTTCTGTTGAGTTTCCGCATCGATGAAATCGTCCATGATCTCGCCGTAGATATTCTCATCGTGGCGCGTCTCTGAGAAGTCAAAATAGCGACGGTAATGGCAAAAACCAACATATTCACTTGAGGTGTTTTTCCATGCCCAGTACTGGGTTGTCAGTTCGCAGTACATGGGATTGAGATTCGATATGTTGTTGCCCTTATCGTCGTGGAAGGCCCAAGGAAACCTGTCATTGCGAAGGCTGCAGCCAACTTGCACCGGCTGGAGTATCGAACTGTCAAATAGCTCTACAGGTTTGTGAGCCGAGACAAAGATGCGAATGTTTCGGTTTTCATAGCTTTTGCGCTTAGCCATATTGGTCAGGTCGTTAACATGATTGCGAGCTGCAGTGTAGAACGTCATGAAGCGCGACGAAGTTGCAGCATCAGTCGAAGCCAGCATCTTTGCGTGTTCGTACCAATCGAGGGCCATGTCATTGGTGGGGGCACTATTTGCCTGCAGAAGGCCATAAACTCTGTCGCGAGAAAGACGCATGAGCTCTTCAGCAACAGGCATTTTGCCCATGACCTTTGCTGCCTCATTGGCTGCATCGAGCTTTTGGTCTTCCGGCACGCGAATGAGCCAATCGTTGAAAAGCAGCTCGTACATTTTTGCAACTGCATCGGAACAGGTCTTCTTGATATCGAAGGCTTCGTAAGTCGCTGCAAATTCTTCCATATGATCGACGTTGGCCTTAAAATCGGAAGCGCTTTTAAAGAAGGCGGATGTTGAGAGAGAAGAGTCGGAATTGATGCCTCGACCCAAGTAATAACGTACGCCAACAATATCGTTGACAGTGTATTGCGAGCGTGCGTTTGCGAGTGTGACAAAAGACTCGTAGGCGTCTTCGGCTCGCTCGAGCCTATCGTCGGTCATCGCTGCAAACATCTTGCGGAAGAAGTCTCCTGCGTAGACACGCTGGGTGATGCGCCAGTCCTGAAGGTAGCCCTTGCGCGCACTGAAGACGGCTTCAAATATGTCTTTATTAAACAAGGGCTCGATCGGTGCGTTGATGTAGTTCTGGAAGCTTGAGGCCTCGCTATCGCTTACACCGGCATTGATGACCTCGATGCCAAAGTGAAGAACATCGCAGGGAGTCGTATTGAGGTAGGAGTCGAATTTGGCGAGGCAATCATCTCCGAGTTCGTCGTCCGAATCCAGGAGGATGATGTAGTCACCGGTGCAATTTGCAACGGCTATTTTTCGCCCGACGTGAAGCCCGCGGTTCGTATCCTGGACGAGTGGGATAACACGGCTGTCCTTTTGAGAGTATTGTTCAAGTATCGAGGCGGTGGAGTCGGGACTTCCGTCGTCAACTACGATGAGCTCGAAATCGGTAAACGATTGAGCCAGAACGCTGTCGATGCAGGCGGGCAGATATTCTTCGTCCTTGTATGATGAAACGCAAATGGAAAAGCGCGGCATGCCGTTCTCCTTACAGGGCTACATGTCTTACGTTAAACATGATAATCACGCAATTGGACACCGGGGTCACGGATGGGTTGGGAGTACAAACACAGCAGAAATACCTTAACTATTTCTCGTGCCCTTTGGATTTCGTCGATTGTTCTAGTACGACTGATATGAACAGTGAAAGAACAGCCTTACCATGCGTTGGCAAAACCAACCTATGCAAAACCGCAAAACTGTTACTTTATAATTGACAAGAAGTTGGTTCATAGCTGACAACGTAGGGTGTCAGATAGCGGTGGCTAAGCCGGCCTCTCACGCTAAAAATGATTTTGAAGAAGACAAATATATCCTGAGGCAGTTTGTCACCAAGGATTTTAAGATCAAGAACCGTCGCTGTATTTAGGGCGTTGCGTGGTCGGTGCTCAATCCGTTTTCTGATGGTCGTCATGTCTATTGTGTTTTCGACCATTTTCGGTTAAAGCCGCAATGGTTCCATTACGCCCGAGATGTACCCGCTGTACCTGTTCGTCGGCAACATCACGTTCTCGGCTATGTCCGAGTCGACGAACCATGCCCTCGTGTCCATCATTGCGGTTTCGTTTTTGCTTAAAAAGGTCAAGGTGCATTGTTGGTCGTTTCTGGTCCAGAGGCTATTGTTCTCGCTTGTCAACTTGCCTTCTCGCTGGTTGTCGTCGCTTTGGTTATGCTGTGGTTCCGCGTTCTTCCTACCTGGCATTTAATCTTGCTGTTGGTTTGCCTGTTCCTGCTTATGTGCTTTTACATTGACTTGGTGTTGATGCTCTCGGCGCTCTCAGTATTCTTCAGTGACGTTACGCTCCTGTGGACCGTCAGTGTCACCGCATGGATGTTCCTGATGCCCATCTTCTAGACCACCGATTATATTAGCCAGATGGTTTACTGGACTCTGGTGCTGATCGTTGTGAATCCTATGTACAACTATCTGCAGTTCATGCGCGATAGTGTGCCAATCATTGCAATCGCTCTGATGCCATCACTTGCTGTATTGATTTTGGATTCTGACCCGGCTGTACCGTCTCTATCAACCATGAGATTACAATCGGCCTCGATGTCGCGAAACATTTGACGGCAGCCATTACTCTTGCCTTGACGGGGCTCGAACTTGACGGTCGCCCCATGTTCGCGCGCAATTTGAGCGGTGCTGTCAGTTGAGTTGTTGTTATAGGCATAGACTGTTGCCTCGGACTGCTCGCGGTGAAAATCGTCCACAACCTTTGCAATGGTCAGCGCTTCGTTATAGCAGGGAATGATAACGGCAATGGGGTTTGAGTTCACGGCAATCTCCAGAGTTTGGTTGTCGCCGCAAGAAGCATGGTCGTTGCATTTTCGCTTTGGTTTTAAAGGTTTGAAAACCAGATGGGATACATGCCTGTAAGGTTTTATTGTTTATTGCAGAACGTGGACTGAATGACATGAGGATGAACCGTAACTATTTTGTTTTACACAATGGCGGCGCATCGAAAATGCTTTACAAATAAGCCCGGCACACCATAAGGCTGCACCAGGCTTTTCCTTGCTTGTATGCGGTGGCTCTTCTTTGGCTCTTACGCTTCCGTGGGCTCCACGCCCAGCTCGTTGCGGACGAGCTCGAAGGCGGCGGCGATGGCCTTGTCCATGTCGTAGTACTTGTAGCCGCCCAGGCGACCGGCAAAGATCACGTCCCCCTCCTGGGCTGCCAGCTCCTCGTACTGCCTGTACAGGGCCTCGTTCTTGGCGTCGTTGATGGGGTAGTAGGGCTCGTCGCCGGGCTTCCAATCCGCCGGGTACTCGCGCGTGATGACGGTCTTGTCCTGCGTGCCGAACTCAAAGTGCTTGTGCTCGATGATGCGGGTGTAGGGGACCTCGCGCTCGGTGTAGTTGACCACGGCCACGCCCTGGTGGTCCTGCTCGTCGAGCGTCTCGGTCTCGAAGCGCAGACTGCGGTACTCGAGCGTGCCCAGCCTGAAGTCGTAGAACGCGTCGATGGGGCCGCAGTAGATCGTCTTGGCGGCGATATCGGGCTCGGCGGCGATCAGCTCCTTGTACTCCATGCCGCAGCGCACCTCGACGCCCTCGAGCATGCTGGCGACCATCTTGGTGTAGCCGCCCATGGGGATGCCCTGGTAGCGGTCGTTGAAGTAGTTGTTGTCGTAGGTGAAGCGGCAGGGGAGGCGCTTGATGATGCTGGCGGGCAGGTCCTTGCAGTCGCGGCCCCACTGCTTCTCGGTGTAACCCTTCACAAGCGTCTCAAAGATGTCACGGCCGACGAGCGACAGCGCCTGCTCCTCGAGGTTCTGCGGCTCTCCGATGTTCTCGGCGGCCACCTGCTCGGCGATCTTGGCCTTGGCGTCGGCCGGCGTGACGACGCCCGGCCACATCTTGGCGAAGGTGTTCATGTTGAAGGGCATGTTGTACATGCTGCCGTGGAAGTTGGCTACCGGCGAGTTGACGTAGTTGTTGAACTCGGCGAAGCGGTTGACGTAGTCCCAGACGTCCTTCATGGAGGTGTGGAAGATGTGCGCGCCGTAGCGGTGGACCTGGATGCCCTCGACGTCCTCGGTGTAGATGTTGCCGGCGATGTGGTCGCGGCGGTCGATGACTAGGACCGACTTGCCGGCGCGCTTAGCGGCATTGGCAAAGACGGCACCCGAGAGGCCGGCACCGACGACGAGATAATCGTATTGGGACATGGATGAACTCCTTTTGATTTGGTGATTGGTGGGGTTGCTGAACAAGCGCAGCTGATCGATTAGGGCTGGTGAGTTAGTTCCAAATGGTAGTGTAGCAGATGGGGGTGGGCTTAATTCAGTAGGGCTTTGGCTTTCACCTTTATCACCGGCTTCCCCTCATTATCAACTTCATCCGAACAACTCCCACGTTCATCCGTACATATGCGGATGAACGTGGGAATCCGATACCCCGAGGGTCGGATGGGCCTGCTTCGGGCTATCGGCTAACGGAATGTCCGAGAATAGGGAAGGATGGTGGTGAGAGCGTGGTTTCAAGGGCTGCGCGAGGGGCCACGGGGTAGAAGTGTGCCATGGTTTAAGGGGTGCTGGATTGGGGCTCATCATGCAGGTAGATTGCACGGGTGTTGTGTCGCTGCGTTTGTTGTTCGCGACGAGCAGCGAGTTGGCTTTACTCTGGCTTGTGCCGATACCTAAATCTAGGAGCCGCTCGAAGGTCGTGAACCATGCCATCGAAGTCCTTGGCTATCCGTCTGATAGGCGCCGTGCTCTGTGACACGCGTAGCGACTACCCAAGCCGGCGTCGTGTCATGCCGACTATTGTGGTGGCCTTTGAGAATGGTCAAGTTGAGAATAAATGAGAAGATTGGTGTCATCAGCGGACTTGAAGTGATGTGAATGGCAGCTTAGATTCGCATTATCGAGGGGGGCGGCGGAGTTCCTAACTCTGAGTTTTGTATCGCTGCTGCTAAAATGTGGCGGGAAGGATTGCTATGTGTAAAAGACTTTCGGGTAAAGATTTCGGGGTCAATCATCTTGATTTGTCCAGGGTGACAATTGACTTTGGAAAGTCTCAGATTATTTGGGCACCCAATGGAGTGGGAAAAACATCGCTCTACAATGCTCTTCAACAGGGGCAGCTCGACTCGGCATCCTTTACGGAGTTCAACAATAACAGGGCTGAATTTGTTAAGAGTGCAAAGGATACCCTTCGGATAGGCGCTCATGTTCAGCAGTTGGATGAGCTTCAAGAGCGTAGGAAACATCTTCTCGATGATTGTGATATGCAAAGAAATCTCAAGGATGTTGGCTTGACGGCTGCACGTCAGATTAAGGAGACCTTTCCTTCGTATCCCAACTGCAAAAAGGAGCATGCGGAGAATTTGAAGGTCTTTTCCGCTGATTCGACTAAGCAACTTTGCGACGCTGTCCCGGAAGATGATGCGAAGTTTTTCGTAAGCCATTGGCGTGGGTTGTCCGCGGCTGAATCAATTAAAGAGGATATCGAATCGCTTAAAGCCCGTATGCTGGATGAGATTTCGATTCATCTTTTAAATTGGATTGATGAGGATGCTACCGTCTGTCCTATTTGTGGCTCTGAAAACACCGAACCCATCGCGAAACTCATAAAGTCGAGAAAAGCTGCGTTGACTGATAAGGAAAGTGAACTTTTATCAGATTATGCAAAAGCCCATCCCAATAGAAATGCAGAAGAGATTCAAGAAGGCTTGCGAACACTTCGCGAAGCGGCGGCAAACAAGGGTTTGGGCGAAAAGGCAGTTTTCTGTTTTGCTATCTGTGGCGGGCGAGCGCAAGTCGTTGAGCACTTCAAGGCTGCTAAGAAAAATCTTTCGATAATAGACGGAGAAATCTCAAATCTTATGGAAACGAAGAAACGTTTCTATGAGAATCTCCGTAAACGGGAAATTGAGATAACTAATCTACTCAAAGTTAAGTTTGGACTTGAGCAGGACAGTATTGATTTTGACGACAGCGCTGAAGAGCTGGTTGTAAAGCTACCGCGACAACTTGATTGCTTTAGCACCGGCGAGGTTGACTTGATGGTAGCCCTTGTGAGCATCAATGAGTTCTGGGCGAGTGATTCTGATGTGCTGGTGCTTGATGATCCAATCACAAGTTTTGATTTGGCAAATCAATACACGATTCTTTTCGATTTAATTCGTATGGTTCGCGAGTCCAATTCTGACGGCTTTCGAAAATCCGTCGTTATTCTGACTCATAACACCAACTGCATCAACATTGCAGAGTCTCAGTGCCCGGTGCTATTTAACTATTATTCGCTTGATCGGTGGGAGGATGGGCTTAGACTCAATCCCATTAAATTGAATAAAGACGGTGTTCATCGCTATCTTTGCCAGAGTGCAATTTTGAGTTCGGTCGAAGAGGAGCCTGATGAAGACATCAGCTGTAATAAAATCCCTCTGTCCGAAAAGAGAGCGTATATCGAAGCAGTCTCAAGTCGTGAACAGGGTGAGGGTAGCCTTCACTCCATCTTTCATTACGACGGACCCAGTGGAAATATTGTCTATAAGAATAGTCAATTAAGCAACGACAAACTGGCTGACCTTATCGACTATACAGATGCATGCTCCCTTATTGGAAAAAACGATTTCGTAGAAACTTGCCTCGATAAGGAGCTTGTTCTTATCGCACTTAGGGTTTGGGTCGAAAAACAGTTCTATATCAATATGAATGGCGACCCGGCGTATCTCCAAGCAATCAAAGGAAATACAATATCTAATAAAATCGACTATATATTTCCAAGAAATGGTAAGTCCAAGTGGAATGGATCTGCGGGTGTGACGCGATCCTTCCTCATGGGAAAGAAGGTAATGCTAAATCAAGCATCGCATGAGAATGCGCAGTCCGTTCCTTTTGAGTATGCGCTTGGGCTTTCCGTCTATGAGATACAAAAGACAATTAGCGATATCAAGGACCATTTTAAAGCATAGAATTATGTCCTAGCCGTGGTTAGACTTCACGTGGAGTAGCGCGAAGGGGTCACTATTTTCGGTGTTTGTGGCCTCGATCTTGGCATAGAGCTCGACCTTGTGGTCTAGGATTTCGCTGTTGAGGTTGTCCTGCTTTTCGAAGGGGTTCTCGCCCTTCAGCGTGCAGTTTTGAATGTCTTTGGATGCTGCGATACCAAGGCTTAGCGCATAGGGGTTCTCGTGCACGGCGCTTGTTGTGTCGCTTAGCTTCGACATTGTCGCGTATCCTGCGGGCGCTTGCTCGATGATGGCGTACTTGACCCCCAGCAGCGCGCCGACAGCCAGGATTAGCTCGGCATAGCGGGTCGATAACTCGCCCGCGCTGCTGAATCCAAGGGAGTTGAGCGGTGCGATGACCTGTGCCCGCAGGATATCGCACCGCTGCCCACAGCGTAAAGAAGCTCAGCAAGAAAGCCGTGCGCGAATAGAAACCATTGGGCACGCGCATGCCGCATCAGATGAACTCGAGCGGGCTCAAAACGGAGCTGGCGACCAGGATTATCGTGACGACGAGTGTTGCGATGCGTGTCTTGATCGAAACTGTGCGGTTAAACAGCAGGCTCACCGCGAGCAGCATCATGATGACACCGTAATAGAACTGCGGCAGGCTCTCGTCGTTGATCCACATGATGGGGATGAAGTCCCCGATGAACGACTTGATGCTTGTCTTGAGCAGCGGTCCGAGGGCCAGGACGGGGCCGCCCTTGGGCATGGCAAGGATGGTCGGCAAAAAGGTCCAGGCGGACAGAAGCAGCCCGAGTACGATGGCGCCTGCGAATCGAAACGCTTGGTCGAGCATTAGCTTTCAGCTTAAGCCCTGCTCGGTAACGTAATCGACAAAATCGACCAGTACAAAGGTGCGGAGGAACAAAATGCTGATATAGGCCGTATGCCTACAGAACATGACGTAAAGCGCCGTGGCAATGACAAGGCGCGCCATGAGCTGCTCGCGGATGAGCTCGTAATGAGCGGCATGGCGATTTACCTCTCGTTCATTTTGTCGCTGTGTTAGTCATCGAAAGCGTATTTGCTGTACACGTTGACCTCCCACTGCTTTTTTTCGACCTTTGCCACAGAATCCAGGATGAATCCGGTTGCAAGGCTCAGACCACAGAGGAACATAAACGATGCAGCAAGCATGGCAGTGGGGAAACGCGGGACCAGGCCGGTCTGAAAGTACTCAACAAAGATAGGAATGCCCAAAACCAGGCCGATAATCGCGAATAGAAGCGCGACGAGGCTGAAGAACTTCAGCGGGCGGTAGTCCTTGAACAGCGTGCCGATCATCGCAACGACTTTAATGCCGTCGCTCACGGTATTGAGCTTGGACTCGGAGCCTTCCGGACGGTCGCGGTACTCGATGGGCACGTCTTTGATGCGCCAGCGGTGGTCGACGGCGTGGATCGAGAGCTCGGTTTCGATCTGGAAGCCCTCGGAAAGCACAGGGAAGGTTTTAACGAACGGACGGCTCATGGCGCGGTAGCCGGTCATGACATCATCGAAGCTGTAGCCATAGATCCACTTGATCATGGCGCGGACCAGATTATTGCCAAAGCCGTGGAAGGCACGCTTGTTCTCCTCGGCGTAGGTGCCGTTGGAAAGGCGATCGCCTACGGTCATGTCGGCCGTGCCGTTAAGGATGGGCTCGCAGAGGGCCTTGGCCGCCTCGGCGGGGTAGGTGTCGTCTCCGTCGACCATCAGGTAGCAATCGGCGTCGATATCGCGAAACATCTGGCGGCACACGTTGCCCTTTCCCTGACGGGGCTCAAAGCGGACTGTGGCGCCGTGCTCGGTGGCAATGCGTGAGGTATCGTCCGACGAGTTGTTGTCATAGACATAGACCGTCGCCTGCGGAAGCTCGCGGTGAAAGTCATCGATGACTTTGCCGATCGTGAGCGCTTCGTTGTAGCAAGGGATGATGACGGCGATGGATTCAGAATTCACTTAATGCTCCTTATACATTCAATCCTAGAAAGTATAGCCGTTTGGGCCTGGCATCCTAAGATGTGGGTTAGTTCTCCAGTTTTGTTGCGCGAATCGTTTGCATGGCCGTCGGGTCTATACTTTTCGTTTGTCAACGATTACGAGTAAAGGAGTTGCATCCGTGTCGGATCAGACAAAGCAACAAGAAGCTCGCAGTCTGCCTGCGACGTTTGCTAAGAACGAATTTGAGAAGGACGCGTTTATCCTTCGTCAGCTGGTTACCAAGGATTTTAAGATCAAGTATCGCCGTAGCGTTCTGGGCGTCGCATGGTCGGTACTCAACCCGCTTCTGATGATGATCGTCATGGCCATTGTGTTCTCGACGATTTTTGGCCAGGGCCGCAATGGCTCAATGACGCCCGAGATGTACCCGCTGTACTTGATCGTGGGTAACGTTACCTTTGCTGTCATGTCCGAGTCTACGAACCAGGCCCTGACGTCGATCGTGGGTGCTGCCCCGCTGCTCAAGAAGGTTAAGGTGCACCGCTGGGTCTTCCCAGTACAGAAGGTGCTCTTCTCGCTGGTTAACTTTGCCTTCTCGCTGGTCGCCGTTGCCATCGTTATGCTGTGGTTCCACGTTATGCCTTCTTGGCACCTTATTCTGCTGCCGGTCTGCCTGCTGCTGCTTATGTGCTTCTGCATGGGCCTGGGCATGATGCTCTCCGCCCTCACGGTCTTCTTCCGCGACGTTATGCATCTGTGGAGTGTTGTCATTACGGCTTGGACCTACATTACGCCCATCTTCTGGACGACCGACTTCGTTGCGCAAATGCCGCATCTCGTGCGCATTCTGGTCTATGCGAACCCCATGTATAACTACCTGCAGTTTATGCGTGATATCTTCCTGTTCCAGACTACGCCCTCGCTTATGACGTTTGGTATGTGCGTTGCTTGGGCGGTTCTTGCGCTTGTTATTGGCTATACCGTGTTCCATAAGTCCGAGCGCAAGTTCATCCTCTACATCTAAGGAGTGCTGTGATGACTGAATCTGTTGTTGATTACAGCGAGCAGCCTCTGGCTGTCGAGGTCGACGACGTCACCATGATCTTTAACATGGCGTCCGAGTCGCTGACCAACCTCAAGGAGTACTTCATCAAGCTTGCCAAGCACGAGCTGTTCTTTGAGGAGTTTAGAGCGCTTAAGCACATCTCGTTCGATATTCATCGCGGCGAAGTTGTCGGTTTGGTTGGCACCAATGGCTCCGGCAAGTCTACGATGCTCAAGATCATCGCCGGTGTGCTTGAGCCTAGCGAGGGCAGCGTTAAGGTGCACGGTAACATCGCGCCGCTGATTGAGCTTGGTGCCGGCTTTGACCCCGAGCTGACCGCCCGCGAGAACATCTATCTGAACGGCGCCCTGCTCGGCTATACCAAGGAGTTCATCGACGCAAACTTTGACGGCATTATCGAATTCGCAGAGCTGCAGAACTTTGTCGATATGCCGCTTAAGAACTTCTCCTCGGGCATGGTGGCGCGTATCGCCTTTGCAATCGCGACGATTACCGAGCCCGATATTCTGATCGTTGACGAGACGCTGTCCGTCGGTGATGTGTTCTTCCAGCAGAAGTGTGAGGCTCGCATTCAGCACTTTATCCAGAGCGGTGACGTGACGGTTCTGTTCGTTTCGCACTCCATGGAGCAGGTTGAGCGCATCTGCCAGCGTGCCGTTTGGATTGAGAAGGGTGACCTTCGCATGGACGGCCCGGTCGATGAGGTCTGCAAGGCGTACCGCGAGCAGTTCAACTAGGTTATAATTACTTGCGCCCGACAGGCTTGCGCTTGCTTGGGCGTGCGGTTATTTGCTCCATTAGCTCAGTTGGATAGAGCAGGGGACTTCTAATCCCAAGGTCGACGGTTCGAATCCGCCATGGAGCACCATCGTTTATTAAGCCCGGACCGCTTGGTGGTCTGGGCTTTTTTCATCTTGTGTGCTGCGGCTTTGAAGGGTTCGCTATGGGAAGCAAAAGGCTCGACTGGATCGATATTGCAAAGGGGATTGCAATTATTCTGGTCATTGTGGGGCACACCGTCCCAAATCCCTCTCCCTTACGGCACGCGATCTTCTCGTTTCACATGCCGGTGTTCTTTATTCTTGCCGGGTATACGTTTAGGCCGAAGCGGTGGTGCGAGCGTTCTGCGGACAGGCAAGCCTTGCCGTCTTTGCCTTTCATGCGGTTGACTGGTTTATCCCTTGGCAGACGATGCCGTTGCTTTTAACGCTGCCAGTACCATGGCTCTTTGCGTCGATTGTGCGCTGCGGGTGCGACATAGGGTTGGCGTACGTGATCAAGAAGGCGTAACAAAAGCGGGGAGGACCAACTTGGCCCTCCCCGCTGTATCTAGTCTGCCTTCAGGCACTCGGGCAAGACGTTTGCAACTGCATTCATCGCCTGCGGCCTCAGGTACTGCTCATTGAGCTTTACCTTTCTGTAGGCGTAGCGAGTGTCTGCCGAGTACTTGATCAATACGTCGGTGAAGAATCGCTCCCAACTTAGGTACTTGCGGCTTTCGATATAGCTCGAAGGATCCTTGAGGATTTTTGGAATGTCGTTACTGGGAATGAGGCCAGATTGCAGGAGCGTCCACTCAAATGATTCGGGGAGGAACAAGCGAACGTTTTTGTAAACGCGCTGCCCCAGCACCTTTTCGATGTAGGGACCAAACGCTGCGCCGTCTCCTATGGCAAGGATGTTTTGCTCGGGACATTCGTGAATCGTTCGTTTTAGGTTTGCTACGCCGGTAGCGGTGTAGCAGGGGATTCCCAGTCGGTTGCAAAGAGCGTCGTAGAATTGATAGCCAGATTTGCTATCTTCGACAACTACGGCGTCGGGTACCTCGAATCCAACATTTAGATCCTGATACAGCATACTTGCCGTGTGGTCATATAGCGGCTTGGTCACCGAGTAGAAGCGCCTGTCGCTCTTGCGGCCATTGATTGTTTTACTTGTCGTGTTGACTAACTTCAGGATCTCATCAACGCTGTAGGAGAGCTCGTTGGCATCGCGACGAGATATCAGAACAAAATAGTTGGACGAGCCGTTTACGGCTTTGGCGAAGTCCTTTGAGTAGATAAACTCGTTGCCCTCATCTAGAAAGACGATTGAATCTTCGATGATCGACAGCTCGCGCTCCCAGCGTCTGCCGGAAAGCGTTTCGCAAGGCACGTCGCAGCTGAGTGCAACGCCGCTTTCCGGTCCTCGGTCGTTGTAGTCGCGAATCATCGAGATGAGCGTCGTTTTGCCCGTGCCGCTGTTGCCGCGTATAAAGGAAATATTGCGCTTAAACGTGAGTGTGTATTTGACCTTTGCGCGTTCTACGACAACGGTATGCGTTCCCTTCATTACTCATCAACATCCAAAAAGTCATTCGTGGCACCGACGAACTCCTGCATGTTCTTGACGATGCGGCCGTCATTTTCAATACGGATTTCGAATCGCTTCCAGGGGAATTTCATGATGTGATAAAGGGCTACCAGCACATCTTGCTCTTTGCCAATCTTGAGCAGCCAGCGGGCACAGTTGTCTCCGCAGGTGGATGCGTTGAACACCATATTTGGGAGATTGCGCACCAGCAGCAGCGTCTTAACGCCGCCGGACAGTTCGAGTGGGGTGATCGAGCCCAGCTGTTTGCTTACGATGTTGTGGGGACCGATGAGCTCTGATCCGTCCACGCTTTTAATAATCTGTGCGGCCATAGGGTCTTCGAACCATGAGTCCAAGTATGAGTTCCTAAAATAGGTTTCGGTATCGTAGATGGAACCGGGGTAATTCCCCAGGTGAATGCTCAGCATGTGGGTCTCCAGACGTAGTGTGACAGCAACGATTATATGCCAGTAATAAAATGCCGACAGCAGCGAGGACGCTGCTGCCGGCGCTGGAGTTTTGTTCGTGTGAATCGGTGTTAATGAATTGATCCGCGAGGCTACTTTTCGAGATGCTCCCTCAGCAGCTCCAGTGCGTGGGCGTAGCCCATCAGGCCTTCGCCCGTAATGGTGGCGAAGCAGGCCAGGCGTGCATAGCTTACCTGACGGAAGTCCTCGCGCGTCTCTACGGCACTGATGTGTACCTCGACGGCAGGGATGGCGACGGCCTTGAGGGCGTCGAGGATCGCGACGCTCGTGTGCGTGTAAGCCGCCGGGTTGATGACGATGCCGTCGACCTTGCCGTAGGCTTCCTGAATCTTGTCGACGATGCTGCCCTCGTGGTTAGACTGGAAGACCTCGACCTCGTCGA
>OLNZ01001252.1_pt1 | contig 18959 bp, 22 predicted proteins | sample 1672981 | NCBI WGS metagenome assembly OLNZ01 (sample SAMEA3136743, study PRJEB25190) | human gut metagenome | biome: human gut; feature: human-associated habitat; material: faeces | place: Austria | collected 2013 | reverse complement strand
GTGAATCTTGCAACAGAAATTAGTGAGATAAGAAAGCGTCCGTATCTACAGGCTGAAGGTGCAGTATTACGGGATGATGGAACGTTACTTATCACAGAGCAACGTTATAAGAAAACAGTTGAAGAGTCAACCATCAGTGAATACAAGGAACTTGTGCAGCGTAGGAATGAAGCAACGACTGAAGCAGAAATTCAAGAACTCACAGAAGAAATTGACAATCTTTTCCTGAAGGTTAATCCAGATCAATACATGGTGCGACCGCAGTTCACCAAAGGGTTGAAGTCTACTCCGAAGAAGAAAAAGAAACACTTTACAGATGAAAAAGAAAAAGAGCTTCATCGGCAGAAACAAATTCTTCTGGCACAGGAGAGAAAAGCGTTAGAAGAAAAAATCTACATTCCGTTGGAGTGTACAATGGACAAGTTGGCGACTGTCATTAAAGAACATTTGGAACGTGCGGAAAGAACAAAAATGATCACATTTGTTGATATTTTGAATCCAATTCCGAAAGGAACGAAAGCAGATTACAACAGGATCGAAGCAATCAAAAAGATTGGATTAGAGTGGAATAATCGTCTGAATCAGGTTTATGCTAAATATGCCAGTGGTGATATTACCGCAGAAGAAATGTTTGAGTTAAAACAAAATCTGATACAGAATGCCTTGAATGAAATTCGGTATTCAGATGTGAACCAGACCATTGAGCGAAAGATTACGACTTGGGATATTCAGAAATTAATTCGTGATATATTTGACGTTCACCCACGCAAGGACAAACATGGCAAGGTTGTAAAAGATGAAAAAGGAAAAATCGTTCTGGATGATAAGAGGGATAAGCGACTTATCGGTGATAAGAAGAAGCACTGTCTAGGTCAGACTTTACTACAGTGGATATATGAGGTTTATCCAAAAGAGTTTCTTGCAGCGATTAAAAGCAACCCAGGAACAGTGACGTATCTGGAAGAGGTCACAGAAAATGTGACAAGTTCCAAAACATCTGTGAAGAGTCTGAAGGACTTGAATCAACTGATTACAAGGGATGAAATTTATGAATTATATGGAAAAAAATACCAGATAAAAACAAAAGTTGTACAATGATTCTTGAACAGTGTATGGGGGTATTTGGTGCGCTAAGTACCCCTTAAAGAAAATTCCCCATGTGCCCAAAATTGACATTGATAATATACAATAATATCATGATAAAAACAGAATGATGATATTTTGACATATTGCACTATATGGTATATAAAAATAATAATTATATCACTTATATAATGAAAAGTCAAGTGGTAAATTATGAAAACTGTTTGTTTTGTACAACATAATTTAGAAAGGTGGACGCAATGTCACAAGAAGAATTAAGAGATAGACTTTTAGCTCTCATTAAAAATGAGGGTATCAATCAGAAGTTTATCGCAAAACAAACACGCATTAGTGAGGGATTATTGTCTCGATTCAAGAATAATAAAGCAGAGCTGCATTTACTTGACAGGGAGTCCCTTGATAAATTCCTTCAGATGAAGGGATATTAATTTTGGTATCAGTATTAAGCGGTAATAGCTTTTAAATAAGCAGAAGTCCGCTTGATATTTAGATATATTTTTGTGATGGAAGACTATTGAAAAATAGTACGAAATTGCGAAGTTTTCAGTATAAGGCATTATCGGAGACTCCTTTTGAGGTTCATGATGTCTTTAATTTCCGTATTAAGTTTAATTATTTAATATTGCGAAATAATCATTGTGTTAAATTTGATTTTTTGTTTTAACAGAACAGGTTTTTTGGTGGGGTTCCCTGTACCTCCTTTAATTATTTAAAAAATCCCACCCATTTTATGATTATTACTTCCATCTGGAAGTTAAATATATTTTTGTGTAGAAAAAATATGGGTTCGTGTGAGCAACGATTTAGGGGCGAAGCATGAAAACAGGAATGGAGATAAAATCATGGAAAACACAAACACAGAAACAACAGTTGTAGATACAGAAATCAAAGATGGGGCATCCGCAGCGGATGAAACTACCAGAGAGGATGTAGATACAGTTACAATGTCAAAGACTGACTATGATAAAGCGATTCAGTCTGCCGAAGATAAAATCCGTGGTCATTATTCAAAAGAGGTTAAAGACCTGAAGGACAAGATCAAGGAGTTGACACCTGTAGAGAAGTCACAGGCTGAGATTGATTTAGAGAATCGTATCGCTGCCCTGGAAGAGTCTGAGAGGATTGTTGCATCTCAAAAGAAGAGACTTGAATTTCAGGAAAATCTTACCAATAAAGGATTAGATAAATCTCTGGTGGATTTTCTAAAAGAAGATACAGATGTGGATGCTCTGGTATCCGTGGTGGATGGAATTGTAAAATCCAGAATGAAATCTACGGGGTATGTACCTACAAGCCATGATTCAGATGATTTAGTGTCACAGGAAGAATTTAATAAAATGTCTTACGATAAACGTGTGGAACTTTATAAAAAGAATCCTACTTTATACGAGAGACTGACAAAAAGAAGAAAATAAAATGAGTGTGTGAAGCACCTATAGCCTATCGGTTATGGGTGTTTTTTATTGCTCAATTTTTTATGAAAGTGAGGAATTAACAATGAGCTTAGTTATTGGTTCAGTATATGCAGATGCAGTTAATAGTAAATTAGGTACTGCACTTAAAATGAAAGATATTGCAACAGATTATACAGATATGGTATCTGAGATTCTGGTTTATGGAGATGAGGTTCATTTTCCAACATTTAACAGACTGACAGATGCAGAGGAAGTTACAAAAGGTACACCACTTACGCCAGAGGAAATCGGTATGTCCGATAGCACTGCAAAAGTAAAACAGACTGGTAAATCTGTCAGAATTTATGATAAGGATAAGGCACAAATTAAAGGTGCGGTTGTGGATGCTATGTCTTCTCAGACCGCTGAAGTTATGGCGAAGAAAATTGATTCTGACCTTATTAAAGAAATGGCAGATAATGCGGTATATAAGACTGCACTCACAGGCACAGGCGAGCTTACTGTAGCTGCCATTGATAGTGCTTTTGATTGCTTCGGAGATCAGGTACAGAATAGTTCTTTTGCGGGTATCGTTGCACATGGAAAATTCAGAAGTGCCATTATGAGAATGGATGAATTTACAAAGATTGATAAAACATACGCTGCTTCTGGAAACGGTATTGTGGATGATGCAAACTGTATCGGTATGTGGAATGGTACAATCCCTGTATACCTTTCAGATCAGATGTGGGACGCTACAAACAGTGAGCCTGTAATTGCAATTGTTAAGAAGGGTGCATTAGGATATATCATGCAGAAAGAAACTACTGTCGAGGAGGAGAGAGAGGCGAAATTACTTGCTACTGACCTCATTGCGTCAAACCTCTATGCAGTAAAACTCTTAGATGCTAAAGGTGTATCTATTCTAAAGAAAACTATTGCTTAATAGCAAGTATGGATAATCTCATAGATTCTTACAATCTATGATTTTTTCATATATTGGGGTGTGATGTTATGTCACATGATGTAATGTTGCACCCTGTCTTTTTAAGGCAATTATTATTTAAGGAAGGAAGATATAGATGTTAAGACCAAGTGATCTGAAGGATTATCGACTAATGAGAGGTCTGTCCCAGAGGGATGTAGCCATGTATTGCAATTTATCTCATAATTTGATCGGAGATATTGAGTTAGGACAGAGAAATCTTACAGAATATAATTATCAGGAATTTGTCAAGGGTATCAATGCAGCGTCACAGGCGAAAGTCAGAGGTACATTTGATGAAGATAAAAAGAAATTCAATGAAGAAGAGAATGCGTATGAGAATAATCGGCAAAAAGAAAAGAGAGCTGCCGAGAAGAAATCTACGCCAACAAAGAGAAAAAGCACTAAACCGACTTCCAGTAAAACGGTGACAGTGGAAAAATAGGAAGGAGACAAAGTGTTTAAGATAATGATGATGAATGTAATTGTGGGTGCTTGCATAGGTATCTGGACACAATTACGAAAATGGAAAAATTTGACAGAAATAAGAGTCTTGTTAAACAGGAGTTGTTGAACAGTCTGCCGGAGTGGTGGACAGAAATAAATCCAGAGGATTATTATTTAGTGCTTACTGATGATGTGGATTCACTCTTCAGTTGCAAGCGATTAAACACCCTATTTGGAGTAGAAATAGGTGGATTTTATGATTTCAATAGCGGTTTATGGCTCAATGAAGAAAAAATCGACCACGGGTGGAAAACACCTATCTTTGTAGACCTCTCAGTAGGTCAAAATCAATTATGTTTCGACAATCATCGAACATTTCTAACTAACCCATACAGGGTTAATCCGAACAATTTTCACAACGGAAGATTTAATGAAAAATATAACTTTGGTACGTTAGCTTTAGTGTGCGCTTTATATGGCGGTATAGAGCAGATGGACGAAGAACTAAGGACGATGATACTTGCAGTTGATGGCGGTTTCATCGGATATTACAACAAGGGTGGGAAGTATTCTCACATAAATGTATATTGGTTAGAACAGTTAGGACTTACAAAATATCTGTTACCGATACTGGAAAAGCATGATATGAGATATTTCCAGGACTTCTCAGTTGAGCATGGATTATACGATAAAATCACTATTTCAGAAGATGGATATTTGGATTCACCTACATATGAGGTGCCGGACTGTAAGTTTGAGCTGGTGCAACCAATTAAAAAGGTATTTACGTCTGCTTATGATGCAAGGCAGCGTGTAAAAAATAATGAAAAAATTATAGTCTCTGCCGAGACTTATCAGGATCAGTACGTCCTGAATATCGCAGTATAGCGAAATATAGGAATAAAAAGGAGAAGAATCAATAATGACAAATTTTGACTATAGAACATTCAAGGAAGATTTAAAGAAGAGATTTTACTGGTGCTACTCAACGCAAGAGAAAAAATATCTCACTGAAAAAGGTTACAAGTATCTTTTCCGTTGTACCCATTTTGAGACGGGAAATTTCTTCTGGGTTTATGATGTTTCAGATGCACTTATGGAAGATGTAAAAATCTGGAAATCACAATACCAGAAAAAGAAAGTGAGTGAAGCAGTGGTTGAATAGCAGTCTCACATCTGAAGAGATTTATGATCGTTATGGTCATGGACTTTCTGAAGAAAAAATTATGTCATTATATAAATACGAAGCTGGGGAACTGTCAAAGGAAAAATATAGTGTTAAGGAATATATGATTACATATGATCCGCTTACTGCATATGCCCTTCGACAGAAGTACCCAGTTGTCGTATGGGGAAAAATATATAGAAAGAAGAGAGCTTTTGTGTTCCGAAAATCAAGACCTAAGATGTTAGAATTTTGATTTTTTGAACACGTATTATAGAAAAATAAAGGATAAAAATTAACATGGAATATAAGAATTATAATAAACGTCCCAACAAAAAGAATTATATGGGATATGTAACACGATGGAATAAGCGAGGATACGGTTTTGTCCGTTGCTATGATGATGGAGAGACTTACTATTGTAGTCAAAAGGTTATCAATGGAGAGCCGTATCTGGTACAGGGTTCGATTGTAAATTTCCAGATCGGACACGGAGTTGACAGGGACGGAGAGCCTATGAGTTATGCTTATAATCTTCTGATGGTAGAAGAATGGGAACCTACAGAGAAAAAGCAGAGAAAAAAGGGAAAGAAGAGGAAGAAATAAGTGACAGAAAATGTTGTAAATAATATTGTAATGCCGACTCTAATGAACCTGTGGAATAAATCAGATACAGGAAAAATAATAAATGAATTTCAGAAAGAAACGGGAAGTAAAGACTATGCTACATTATTAAAAATTATGAATAAGTTTGAACAAGAAATGAGATGTGTAAAAAATTATGAAACATTTAATAAAATATTTTACACTGTAACGAATATGGTTTTCCCATCATGTAAAAGTGCCAGTGATTATTTTTTTCTTCATTTTCCAGAGTTATTTGAAATAGATGCTAATAAGATGCCAGAAATTATGGATATGTCTTATGAGTTGAAAGTATTATCTGAACAAAATCCTGAGATTTATGAATATTATACACAAAATAGAGGAAATAAAATACGTACTACAGTGTTACAAGATAAGAATAAATATATTGAAGAATGTGAAAAATTAAGTAAAGATCAAATAGAGGTGTTAATAGATAAATCATTAATAATGGACACGAACGTATATTTTTATCATGGTACTTCTTATGAGAAATATTTGAAAATTTTGAAAGATGGATTTATAAAAGCTACAGATTATTCAAAGGTAGTTTTCCCAAACAAAAATATGGAAGATGTATACAAAACAGAGACGGGTTATGTTTTTGTTAAAGATTTATTGGATGCTCCTTTGAATTATGGTTTTAATACACATAAAAATGCCCTATCGTGGGATTGGGAGAAGAACGATGAAACCGATATTACGAATCAAATTATGGTGATATTTGAAATAGATCCGACAAATTATGAATTATATTTTAGAAACAAAGAAAATGATTTTATCATTAAGGGTAATGTTTCTATTAATGATGTAAATGATATTTTGTTTTTTAAATGGGATAAAGATACAGGTTATATTACACAAATATCAGAAGAAGAAGCACGAAAGGAAGGCGTTTGAATGATTTATTGTATGAGTGACATACATGGAAGAATTGATTTATTTGATAAAATGTTGGATCAGATTAATTTAAAAAATGGAGATATGCTTTATGTTATTGGAGATTGTATTGACCGTGGTGGAGGATTAAAAGTATTACAAAGAATTAAACAGTTATCAGATAAGGGGCTGGCTACTCTTTTAATGGGAAATCATGAGTTATTCTTTGGGATATATGGAGAAAGACACATACCCGATAAGAAAATAACAGAAGCAGTTGAACTGGCATATGAATATGAGAAAAAACAAAGATTAATAAGCGAGAAAATAAAAGAATATTCAGCTAATGGTACTTTTTCAGGGATGTGTATTGCGGCAGCGAATCTATGCAAAAAATTAGATTATGGATATAAAGTACAACAGTTAAACGCCTTGATTGAAGAATCAATAAGGAGTTCTTTCGATTGTTCTGCAATGGAAGAATGGGAAACATATAAAGATATTGATGAATTTCCAGAAGATGAAATAAGGTCAATATTTGAATTTTTAGATCAAAATGCTTTAAATATAATGAAAGAAATTGTTGTGAATGATAAGCATTATCTATTAGTACATGGCGGTCTGCATGATACCCCATATAAATGTTTATTAGCAAGAGAAGAATTTTATAATTATCCAGTTGATAAAAAACTACTTCAAGACTTAGGTTACAGTCCTGAATGTACGGTTATATTTGGTCATACTACTACAAGAGATATTAATGTCCGTTTGAACCACAAATATATTGCACCGCATAAAATTTGGTATGACGAAAGATATGGTGATAAAATTGGAATTGATTGTGCAGCGTCATATCCTAACGGACAGTTAGCTTGTTTGCGCTTAGATGATATGCAAGAGTTTTATGTAAAAAATGAAGAAAAATTTATTACGCCTATTTATAAATTAAATGAATGTGTTGATATGGTAAAAGAGAAGATGAAAATGTGGGGTGATGCACAGAATGAATAAAAATTTAGAAGAAATTTTTGCAAAAATTATGAGTGCGGTCGATGTGATTAACGAATATGGTGGTTATGTGGATGCGTATGTTAGAGAACAGGACAGAGGTAAAAAATCTGGATTAAATAATTTTCTGGAAATTGCAAAAATGGTACAGAAGAAAATGATTACAGAAGAGAACAAGAATCAGTATATGAGAATCCTTGATAAAGCTATCAAAAAATTTACAGAAGGGGATATTATCTTTGAGTTGAAAATTCCTTTACATAATTTGGGTATTGATATTGATAACTTCCTAGATAATCTTACACCTGAGACAGTAAGAGCGTTGATTCAAGAAGGATTCCAGAATATTGATCCAGAAACAGTAAAGGAATTTGCACAGAAATATCAAGAAGGTAAGATTTATGGCGAATAAGAATGCAAATGGTAGTGGCAAGCCAGTCTGTACGGAGACTTCCATCTACCAGACCCTAAAGGCGATGCTTCACACGGACACAAAAGTTTACTATGTGATGTGGAAGTATTGCCCTGAATATCTGAAGGATCATGAGAGTGACCCCATTATGACATTTGATGATCTGAAGAACAGATACAGAGTTTTCAAGGAAACAATCACTGAGAAAACTTGTGAAAAATATATGTTGGAAGAGGGTGTACAAAATGCGGTACTATGGGTATTGAAGCGGTTACACCAGAAGAAACAGATAGAGCTTTATAATGCCTACTATGAGAAAGCACTGGGCGGTGATGTACAGGCTTTTAAAGCGTTTGAGGATTTTTCCGACAAGTTCTTTGCGGAAAATAAAGAAAATGGTCTTGTTGCACTTCTGAATAATGTTTCAGAGGAAGATTTAGAAGATAAAGAGGATTATTCCTATACATACACTGAATGACAGTGAGAACAAACAGTTTTACGATTATTTATATACCAAACACAGTGGATTCGGATTCACTGAGCAACAGGACTTAGATATTTTGAAAAATTTATATCCAGAAGCACGACATATCAAGGTGATATACAGTGTTCCTGGCGAAGCATACTTTGTTTTAACACATTAAGGGTTGCATGAGTCATGTCATGCAGCCTTTTTATTTTATTAAAAAGAGGTGAAGCACATGACAAGAGAAGAAAAGTTAAAAAAGATAGTCGCTGATCCTGTCTTGTGGTGTCGCTACTTTGTTCGTATCGTTGACAAGACAGGTAAAAAAGTTAGATTTGAGCCAACTTATCACCAGAAATTATTAGTTAAAAACTTCGGAAAATATAATATTGTGGCGAAGGCAAGACAGCTCGGAGTGACCTCACTCGCAATAGCATATAGCCTATATTTGACACATACAAGACCTGATACCGTATGTATGCTTATGTCATACTCACTTGACACGGTAGATATTGTATTTAAGAAATTGAAAGCTATGTATGATGACCTTGATCCGTCCATCAAAATAAAAGACGTGGCGAATAACAGGAAGGAACTTATACTTGAAAATAGAAGCCGTATTGTATGTTGCGTATGTGGCAGTAAGGATCAGGCGAGAGGTGCCACAATCCGCTACGCGCATTTGACAGAAGTAAGCTCGATGGATGATGAAAAATTAAAGAATCAGTTAGTGGCTATAGAAGCTGCACTACGTCCTGACGGTCAAATTGTACTTGAATCAACGTCAAAGGGAATGAATTACTGGTATGAGTTATGGCAAAAAGCCGTATACCATGAATCACAGTATAAACCATTTTTCTTTAGTTGGTTAGATGATAAAAAATTATTTTTAGATGAATACAAAATGAATACAGAAATCTATTTCAACCGATACGGTAAGTATCTGGAAGTGGAAGAACTGGACGAAGAAGAATTGTCTCTGTATTACAAAATGGATGGAGATAATACCCCACTTGCCATGATGAAGTTAATGTGGCGAAGAATGAGAATTGCTAATATCGGATTGGAAAAATTTAGGCAAGAACATCCGACTTCAGCTTCAGAATCGTTTCTTGTGTCCGGCAATAATATATTTGATCTTGAAAAGATTCAAGCCAGAATTAATGGTCTGTATGACACTAAACCTCTGCCACAAAATAATTTGAAAAAATTACCTACTCTTATGAAGAAGTGGAAAAAAGACTGGGATATGTGGCGAGAGCCTAAACCAAAAGAACGCTTTTATGCCGGTGTAGATACAGGTGAGGGCATATCAGCCGATAATAGTGTGATAGAAGTTGTTGATCAAAATGGTATTCAGGTGTTTGAATTTGCGTCCAACAAAATTAAAGCCTATGAATTTGCCGATTTGGTGAGAGAAGTAGGAGAGTATTTCAATACTGCCCTTCTGGTAGTAGAGAAATTATCAGCCGGTCATACTGTCGTAGATAAACTTTATGATGGTGAAAATAGATACATACGATTATACAAGTATAAAGAATATGATGCAAAAGGAAAGGCAAGAAAGAAGCCAGGATTCCAGACCTCATCTAAGAGCAGACCTATTATCATTAACAGATTTGTGGAGATGTTTGAGACTGGACAGATTCTATTAAATAGTAAGAAGCTGCTTGATGAAATGAAGTCGTTCCAATTGGACGATACCGGCAAGCAACAGGCGGTAAAGGGTGCAAAGGATGATAGAGTTATGGCTTTTGCTATGGCTCTGGAAGGACTGGTAAACGGCATTTGGTATATTTAATGAACATTATTTATGAGAAATAAAAAATTGAAAGGAAGTTAAATGGAATATAGAGATTATAAAAAGATACTTGATGAAGCTATGGTAAATTATGTAAACCAAGGTGGAAGCACATACAATATGAATTATGTTCTGAAAGAATATGTTTTTTCCTACGACAATGAGTCTATGGCAGACGATCACAAGAAACACTTATCAGATAAAGCAGTACAAGCTATCTTAAAAAAAGAAACGCTGCCGAAAGGCATTAGATTAGAAAAGTGCATCTGGCACAGGAAGGATTGATATATGAGAAATCCTATTGAAGTAATTAAGAATTTTTTTAGTAGTAAAGGAGTTGCTATGAATACAGAAAAAGCGAACTGGTTCAAAGATGAGATTGAAAAGACACGATATAAGGACAGGATTAGTCGAGTTGAGGACATTGACGATTATCTGAGAAGGAATCACAAGGTTTTACAGATTCCCTCTTTCCAGTACAAAGAACACACATTTGAGCCTACCAGATTAGTTCTTCAGACGTTGCGGAGTATCATTAAATTTCATTCAAGCTATATTTGTGGTTCACCTGTCTCTATTACAGGAGATAAGGAGTTCGTATCTTTGTTGAACACCATTTATAAAAGAGGTGGCTATACAAAAACAGACTTAGAAATTGCAAAAGACTTGATTACATACGGCGATACATTTGAGTATGTGTATCTGGATGGAGATAAGATCAAGTCAAAGCTCATCAGAAATAAAGACTCTTATCCCCTCTATGATTCTTTTGGAAATTATACCCATTTTGTAGAATACTGGAAGGATGAAGATAGTCGAGCAGACCATTATGTTGTTTATTATCCAGAGAAAGTGGAGATTTATGAGAATAGCACACTGATTGACACTAAGCCAAACCTTACAGGACTTCCCATTTGGTACAGTGCTATGGATAAATCAAAATATGATAAATTTGGTGATCCGTTCCCTCTTGATCTTATGGGAATCATGGATACAATCGAGTCACTATTATCGAAGCTGGACACGGCAGTGCTTACACTATCGTTATCCCCTATCGGTATAATTTCTGGTCAAAGATTTGATAGCAGTATACCACGGGACATGGTTGGTGCAGTTCTCAACATTGACGAAGGTGGAAGTTTTAGTTGGGCGAATGCTCAGATGGATAGAGAGTCAATTAAACTGGAACTGGATTATGTGATACAACAGTTTTATGCTATTGCTTGCGTACCCTCAAGCATTATGGGGCAGAGTAATGTTGCGAATGTTTCGGAAACATCTATCGTCATGCTTTACCAACAATGCGATAACTTCGCAAGACAGTATATTGCATCCATAAAAGAGGGATTTGAGAAACGACTTGAATATATCCGAAAACTGATGGAGTATAATGGACAGACTGTCTCTGATGAAGTATTCGATAGTGTAAACTTCTCCTTTAATGTTGCAAGACCTGTAGATAATGCAGCGGACATGAAAAATATGCAGATTCAGTATAATTGTGGTGCAATTTCTAAGCAGACCATTATTGACAGATCACCTTATACTACGGATACCGCATTGGAACTGAAGCGTATCGAGGACGAAGCAAAGGTTAATGGTGAGTTTGAAGAAGAGACAGATGATCCATTGGAAATTGTGACAAGTACCAAAACGGAAGAAGTAATAATTGATGATAAGGCAGATTAACCCCTTATTTATTTGATGGAGTAACAAAATGTTACCCCATATTTTTTTGAGAAAACATAGAAAGTGAGGATCAGAAAATTATGTATCCATGTTATCAGTTAATTCAAATAGTAGAGCTGCCGGAAAACGGCGGTAATAAGTATGCAGTAAGATTCCTGGCACAGATGGAGTATTTTGATTATGATTTCATGTGCAAGAATGCCCTGAAGGAATTTCTGTTTACAAATAAATACGACAGCGGAGAATATCTCATTATCCGTGATAATGAAGAGTATGGCGATATTTATGTAACCGAAGCAGTCTGTATCTATCGGTGCAAGGACAAAGGAAGTTATGTTGATTTTAAGATCGCCGGTGAAGAGTGGAAGAATCTGGTAAAAGAAGTTCTGGAAAAGTCCCCTATTATCAAACCATCCCTTCAGATTCAGACGATGCACAAATTATCAGTGCCAAAGATTATACCAGAATAAATATATGTGGGTATCGGTGAACTGCCGGTACCCTGATTATATTCAGATACGATTCCATCATGCAGTTTTTAATGGCTTTTGTCATTGCCAGACCTCATTCTTCATGCATGGTGGGATCATATGTGGATATAATAAAAGGGAGACACAAATTTGCATCCCCCTTACACTTGACTTTTTACGGTCAAATGTTATAATCAAGTTAGAAAAGCAATCAAGAGATTTTGACGTGTCTAATGGTTGCTTCTTTCCGAATAAACAAGTTATAAGGTTACAAAGCAAAACAACACGGGCTATCCCCTACGGCAATAGGGAATAGCCTTTTTGCTATTTGCGGTGGTTATCTAAATAGGTCAATGCCGTAAAGATAACCAATAAAAGTGTCAATACTTCCATTGTATTCATGGCATTACCCCCTTTCCGTTTCTGGAAAGGTACAACCACCAGACTATCCCTATCACGTTCTAACCTGATAAGGGAATTATAGCATAATTTGTCAATAATTGCCAGATAAACTCTGTTGACATAGGAGAACAAAAGTTCTATAATAAATATGTTGTGTTGGTGTTATATGAACGGTGTTGGCGCACTTGCAGAGGACATGACCCATTAAATATGATGGGTTCTATCCCCTGTACACTGTACAAAAGATTAAGATGGTAAGATCCTTTTTGGACATTCCATACACACTTTTTTATGAGAGTATGCAGCGTGAGTTGTGTACTCTTTTTATTATCCCCATATTCTGTACGGGTTCTCAGAAAAATGAAAATGAAAAATGCTCTGTGAGCCGTTTTCGTGAAGCTCGATGTGGAATTATCAAGGTTGACTTTCTGAAAATCGCTCTGAGAGCTTTTATTTCACGGTCGAAATGACCGTAGATAAGTCGAAAAGATGACCGTGAGGATTAGAGCCGGATTTTTAGGTTGTATTCACGGCGGATTTTATCGCTGTGACAAAGGGAGTCATGAAACGTGACATCCTTAGATTCAATCTAGGCTTGCACTGGAAAATTAACCCCATATCTGAAAAAATGTGATCAGAAAATCTTTCATGGAAAATTCTTATATCTGAGTCTCAGATTTGAATATTATTTCACTACACAATTTTGTGGAGTCAGATGTGATCATAATTCTCGTTATGCAGCGTCCTCAGATTTGGTGACGGTTGTCACTTGGTGACAACTGATATAGTATAGCAGCGTTCCCTGATTTGGGAATGCTCTAGGGCTAAGTTAAACTTAGGGGGTATGCCGGAAAGCCTTAGAAAATGGAAAAGTGAGAATTGTGATCGGTGGTGTGAGCGTGTGTCCTGTGGGGATTTTTGCACAGTATTCTTAGGATTTTAGGGGATGGGTACCGTGTTTTGAAGTAGCCCGTTCTGTTCATTTCTAAAATGAGGAATTGCTTAAAATTACCACTGGGATTCTGTGTATATTCTGGCGTTGTGGAATGCCGGAACGTACATTAAAATAAGGGTAAATTGTGTTCTGGTAAATTTTGGGAACGGGTTTGGTATGGATTAGTTGACATAACATAGAAAAAATCGCGCGCATAAAAGATTTAGCAAGATGCTAAAAATTTCTGAGATTTCACGGAATCATGTTCTTGTGATTCTGGCGAAAAAGCAGAGTGATACCAGGATGAAAAGCGGACGTATAGCACCGATTTCTTCAGATCATCCAGATGATAGCATGAAGGACGGGAACACGGCTGCATACTGGGACAGGAACACGGCTTTGCACAGAATGAATAATATTAATGAATATTCAATAAATATGCAAAAAAGAAAGCACCCACCTTTTACAGTGAGTGCCTTTTTTATTGGATTCATTATGTTCTAATCATCAGGAAAAAGTTTCTTTTTGGATTCTTCGGAACTGGATACATAAAATCGCATCGTAGTTTCTATGGATGAATGACCGGCTATTTCTTGCAATGTTTTTATGTCTTGAAGATTATCGCATTTTTTAGCCAGGTCTGTTAATGCTTGATGCCTTAACATATGTGGGAAAACATTTAATCCTATTTCTGATCCTAACCGATGTATTAATTTATAGATTCCATTGGCGGTCAGTGTGCCACGATTACCGATAAAAACCTTTTGGGAATCAGATACAGGTCTATGTTCTATCCATTCACGCAGTAGTTTTTTGTAATCACCTCTAACTGGTATCTCTCTATATTTTCCACCTTTACCATTTCTGACAATGATATAAGAATTTTTTGTACTGTCCAGATTTATTATATCAGATAATTCAAGATCAACTATCTCTGATTCACGCATACCTGTTGCAATAATTGTTTCGATGATTGTACGATGTAAAAGATTTGCCCTTGCATCCATATAATCTAAAAAACGATGCTTTTGTTTTTCGGTTAAGATTTCTACTTTAGGGGCAACCTTGCCTTTCTTCTTCTCAACTTTTATAGGTTCGTTTCCATATACTACGTGAAGGAAATTACAAAAGCTCTGTATCGCTGCCAGTTTGGTGTTGATGGTTGACAAGGATGCTTTCTTCACTGTTTCAAGATATGACTTATATTCTCTTATATGTCTAGGTGTTACTGATCCATCAAAATCTTTTCCATAGGTATCTTCTAACCATGTCAGAAACATTGAGATGTTGTGCAAGTAACTTTTTGCAGTGTTCTCACTTTTTCCAATTCTTTCCAGTTCATCTGCATATGCTTTCAAGATTTCTTCTTTCTTCATAATAAAACCGCCTTTCTTTATTAGATTGTCCAGATTTCTATATTCAAAGTATAACAGAGTGAAAATAGCGTGTCAATATAATCTGTCAATATAATATGAATTATATGGACAAAATGGAATGATTCTATAAAATAACGGGGTGTGATTCCATGATATAGAGCTTGTTTTTTGTCCATATAATTATTTTACGGGATTTTATAACATGATTTCTGACACTATGACCGGCAGAGATACCAGGACAAAAAAAGAGAACCGGCTAACATGGTGTTAGTTCCAGCTCTCTGATCTGTTATTTTCTTTTTACAAGTTCCACGTCATAACCTAACACGTCTGCAAGTTCAATCAGCTCTTTATATTGTAAAGTCTGTCTTGCTAACTTATTGGTTAGGTTTTGCCGTGTGGTTGGTGCTTCTGGATGTAGTTGGTTATATTCATTAACTAAATCAGTAAGGGTTATACCTTCAGATGCAAGCCAACACTTAACACGTTTCCTAACTTCATTATTATCATTTTGGATCATAATATTAACCTGTCCTTTCCTATTACTTATGACGGAAGGGAAGTATAACCGCCATCCGTTTATTATATGGATATTTTACAGGAATATTATAGAAAAGTCAATGAGTAAATGAAACTATACAGTTATACATATAATAGGAAGGAAATAAAAGAAACTAAAAAGTTTCAAAAAACTATTGACAAAACGACACTGTAGAGTGTAATATATAACCATCAAGTAACACAAATAACAAAAAAGGCTATCGGCTGCACGATCTGGACAATCTCAACCAATAGCCAACAACCAAACAAAAGGCGGTTGCAATAACATTATAACACAACCGCCGGACAAAAAGAAAGGTGGTTTATATTATTATGATGAACATTTATTTAACAAACTTAGGAAAGTACAATGAAGGCGAATTAATAGGCGAATGGGTACAGTTACCGATTAGCAATGAAGATCTTCAGAAAGTATTTGAGCGTATTGGAATCAATGAAGAATATGAAGAGTATTTCATCACTGACTATGAATGTGACTTTTACGAAATTGGTGAGTATGAAAGCATTTCAACATTGAATGAGATAGCGGAAAAAATTGATGATCTGGATGAAGAACAAGAACAGGTTGTTAAAGTGTTAATGTCAGAATGTGGCTACGATCTGGACGATGCTATTGAAAAGGCGGAAAGAGGAGATTATCGCACATATAGCAACTGTGACAATATGACAGACGTAGCCTATCAGGTTGTTGATGAATATGATTACCTTAGAAACGTACCCGAAACCGTAGCAAGATATTTCGATTATGAAGCATTTGGACGGGATTTAGGAATTGAAGGAAGTTTTCATTTTCTGGATAACGGCGATTGCATCGAGATTATTGGTTGATGGGGGAAACTGCTATGGAAAAGATTTATGGAACAAGAGCCTACTGGAAAGCAGTATTCAGAAGAGAAAGACACCAGAAAATCAAAACAGTATTGATGTACATTGTAGCATTTTTCCTGTTTACTATGCCGATCTGGATGTTTTTAGACTGGTTAATGAGAGGTTATTAATAAGAAAGGATAAGGGTGAAAAGATTATGAAAGAACAGGTATTAAACATTACAGGCGGTTTTTATACGGCGGTTGTTATCAAGTTTGAATTATTTGAGTCAAGTATTATTGATGAGCGATACTTTGCGACAAGAGAAGAAGCTGAAGCATTTCAGAGGGTTATTATTGAAAAACGTTTCAACGATCTGGAAAACATAGCTTGCGTAGTATCACGGATAGGATGAAGGGGGTGTAATGATGTACTTCTTAGGTCAAGTCGCTTGTTATGTCTTTATCGGTGTTGTAATAGCTGCACTGTTAGACTTATAAGCATCATATATATAAAGCATAGTAAAAAGGTCATAGGCGTTGAGTCTATGGCTTTTTTATTGTGTTTTATGACGGAAGTAAACTATATCTTACTTCCGTATCTGACACCAGAACCGGCAGAGGATACCGCTATAAAAACAGATCACAAGGCAGATTATACCGACAGAGCCTAACCCTACATGGGGGACAGATGCAACCGGTCACAGCGATATGTTGGACACTATTTACAATACACTTATACGCCTGTATATGACCTTTAGAGCCGTTTCTACTGCCCTTGTGTGGTATTCCTTATATTACGGTATATAAGGGCATATAAAACCCATATAGAGCCGGTATAACCTGTACACCAGGACACGCCACAATATAACAAGGTTTTACGCTGCTTATCCCTGTATAATATATCCCTGTATAGACTTATACTGTCCTTGTCCATCTGTCCTGTATAGTAAAGTGTGATCCGCTGGCAGTCGTGCCGGTTGTGATGGTGTGCATCCCTCTGTATCTGGTGGAATGTCCCACCCTCTACAGGTGTAGATTTTTATATTTATACATCCCTTGTGCATAAATACAGGAATATGTATATAGCCGTAAAAAGCCGTAAAATGCGATTTAAGCGACTTTATGTATTTTGTGGCATTGTTATAGCATAGAACATAAAAGCGTCTTAAAACGTCAAATAGAGTTTCGGAACGTCTGCCGGTCTGGGATGGATCATATCAGTACAGCCCACCGATTAACCCCCTAAACATATGTTCGGTCGGATGTATACCGATTTTTTTACACCGACAAAATTTTGACCTTATGGTACAATATAGAGTAATAAACAGAAAGGACGACATACCTATGAAAATTTATGATATTACAGATAAAGAGAATGCCTATAACACTTTTCTACGCCTTTCAAATGTAGATGAACGTGTGCTACAACGCTATATCAATGAAGCAAAATATGGTGGATCAGGGGACATTTTTAAACGGATGTTGAAAAAATATGATGTTCGTCCGACATTCAAAAAAGATGAACTAATATGCCATTTACAACATATGACTACCAGTGCAAATGGATGTAAACACATAAAAGAAAAAGGACTGACGGATTTACGGGTCACATATGAAGATACCGACAGTGAGTTGCGTCAATTTCTGGATGAACAGGGTGTGAAGATTGATTTACCAGGACAAAGAATTTATTTTGATGGTGAAGATTTAGGTTCGATTGAATGTTCTAAGAAAACATATTCAAATGATCCTGGATCAAAACAACATAAAAGATACTTTGTTGGATTCAAATTTTATAAGGACTTTAATATATGTGGTTTTCTGAGTTTTAATCATAAATCATTGTATGGTGGTAATGTACATTGTAGACCAGAAATATTATATAATATTTCAAGCCTGATCGGAAAGGCGATTGATGATATATGGAGTCATACTCATCAATCATATATAGTAAAATTTTCAGTTCCATATAAACAAGTAACTTTTGAAAGAGGAAATATAGATGAGATGGAATTACTGAGAGATGCTTTTTATAATGCGATATATAATGATACAAATGAAAAAATTGTTATCATGAATGACCATATAGAAATACCACCTGAAGATATAATTTCAATAGATAAATTTGTTTCGCCATACACCAAAAGTATATAAAAAGTATTACCAAACTTTGCTATAAACTCAACTACTATGTTCAATATACTGTGTTCCATAACTTGACAAAACCTCTATCTAGGTGTACTATAAATATAGTTCAACAAATAGGAAAGAGGTGAGCATATATGCCTAAGAAGAAATATTTTCTCACACAAGCGGAACTTGCAAAACTTCTGAAAAATTATGGTGGTGGGTACCGCTGGACACATGACAAGAAACTATCTCAGTCCGGCAGTGTGACCTATACGGATGCAC
>OLNZ01001250.1_pt1 | contig 18980 bp, 18 predicted proteins | sample 1672981 | NCBI WGS metagenome assembly OLNZ01 (sample SAMEA3136743, study PRJEB25190) | human gut metagenome | biome: human gut; feature: human-associated habitat; material: faeces | place: Austria | collected 2013 | reverse complement strand
TGAGCAAACGGCGGGATCTGATGCAATTTGCGGCAGAAAGCAGGATCTGCCGCAATGGTGGCAAACAAAAACGGCCAGCGTATCATGTGCTCTGTGATATGTACCCCCAATACTGGACACCCAGTATTGGGGGTACATATCAGTAACCTGCTCTTTCTTTGCCCTTTTTGTTGCAATCCGTTCTGAATAATTGTCCTTTGATTTCGTTGAATGTGTTCCGTTCTTACTGCCTTTGGTTCTTGCTATAGCTGTGTCCTCTTATTTTATAAGTTCTTTTCTTATCTTATGGAAATGATATCTTCAATGTCGTTCAAACTGCTTTCGAGATTTTTCTGATTGCATATTCCAAGAACCAGAAGCAGGCTCTGTAAACCACTAGTTTACAGGGTCTGTTTTTTCTTGACAAGGGCATCTTGTATCTGCTAGACTATAGGTAGTTGAACAGGGTTGATCCTTCCATTGATCGCAGCGTGAATTTTTTCTCGGAGCCGCAAGGCTCACACGTCAAAAACGATCAGGAGGAAAGATCATGGAAAACAAACTTACCGTGAATTATGCAACCGCATGGCTTATGGGGGTGGACCCTGCTGCAACTGGCGCAAGGCTGAAGCAGTACCGCAACGCCAACCACCTGACGCAGGAAGGGCTCTCGGGCATTCTGACGGATGGAGGCGACCCGGCTTCCCGGGTGAGCATCAGCATGTGGGAGAGCGGCAAAAAACTGCCAACTCTGTCGCACCTGGTGTTCCTGCGGGAGCTGTACGGCTGCACGCTCGACGAGCTGATCTGTACTTACCGGCAGTCCGCAAGGGAGGCCGCAGACGGGGATCAGCCCGTCGTTTTTTATTATGATCTTCTATTGAACGCCGCAGGTTTCATGCCTGCGGCGTTTTTTGCGTTGCAGAGTGCTTTGCACGGGGTTAACCGCTGGTATATAGTGGTTTTTTGGCATCGGCAGTATACTTTGACCATGATCACGGCGGGGTCGCAAGACAGCCGAAACAAAGCCGCATACAAGCTGGAAACGCAAGGAGGAACCACCATGAAAAACATCAATTGCAAGAAGGATAAAGACCGCATCCTCTGTGTCACCGTGCGTGCACCGCTGGCAAAGAGACCCGGCAGACCGGTGCGGTATGTTGGCGCACACAACTTCTACTACCAGCCTGCTGGCAGCAAGGAGATCGCCTACCTGCTCAGCATGAAGAAATACGCAGCCACGGTCTACCACTTCTTTGAAGCGAACGGCCGTCTGGTCTGCGATGAAGACACCTACATGACCCACAGCATCACCCTCGGCCAGCTCTACACTTCCCGTGCGGACCACAGCAACTTTTTGCTGAACAAACTGTTCCAGCGTCTGCCTGCACAAATCGAGTATGTGTGCCGGTATGAGCTGGGTGCAGCAAAAGCCGCCGACGAGCTGCTGGAAGCAGTGCCTGCCCGCCGCTTTGACGGCGAGCGCGACGCAGCCTGAAAGGAGGATGCTTTATGAGCAGCTTCATTGAGTTCACCACCATTGCGCTGGTACTGGTCTACATCGGCGTGGCCGCATGGAAGATCTGCACCTGCCGCACCATCTCGGGCAGCATTGGCGTGTCCTGCGCATTCCTGATCGGAGGGTTCTTCATTCTCCCGGTGGCTTACTCGGTGGCCACCGTGGTGTGCTGGGTGGCCGCCATTGCAATCGTTCTGGCACTGATCGGTGCCTTCTTCGGCTGAAAGGAGCTTAGCAATGAAAGAATTTGTCTTTGGCACGGCTGCACAGTTCGACTGGCTGGAAGCACTGCTGGCCGATGGCCGCTGCCATGTGTTTGAGCACTGCGTGCTGCCGCCCGGCTGTACGCCGGGCACGGCGCGGCTGGGCTTTGAAAAGAACAGCAGCGTCTATATCCTCTACATCGACTACGGCATCAAGACCACGGTGCAGGATGCGAAGTTCTGCAGCCTGCTGGAGCAGGGCGAGGTACGCTTTGTCTGCATGCAGGATATGGTCGAGTTCCTGTATGCGCTGCAGCCCCTGTTTGGTGCAGCGGCCCCTTCCGCTGGTGCGGAGCCTGACAGAGCGCCGGCAGCGCCCCCTGTGGCAGAGGAAACGCCTTCGGAGGACGATGTGGTGGACATGGCAGCGGTGCTGGAGCAGCGGGAAAAGCGGGAGCAGCCCCAACTTGTGGACCCGGAAAAAATCAGCGGTCCGCTCAAGAAGCATGTCTTTGGGCAGGATGATGCCCTGAACGACATCGCGGAGCTGGTGGCGGTGCACAAGATGCAGAAGAAGGAGAAGATCCTCACCGTGATGCTGCTTGGCCCCACAGCAACAGGCAAATCAGAGACCGCAAAGTCGCTTGCGAAGATACTGACCGGGATCTACGGCACCGAGTACGGCTGCATTGAGGTTGCGGGCAGCGAGTTTGCAAGCTCCCACACCGTGAACCGCTTTTTCGGCGCGCCTCCGGGCTACGTCGGCCACGGCCAGCCCACAGTGCTGGACCCCGTGCGGCAGAACCCCTACCAGATCATCGTCATCGACGAGATCGAGAAGAGCGACCCCAAGGTGGTGGAAGGGCTCATGGAGGCCATTGACACCGGCAAGCTAGGCATGGCGGACAATTCCCCCGCCATCGACCTCAGCCGCTGCATCCTGATCTTCACCTCAAATCTCCCCATCCCCATGGACAAGTACCGGGCAGCCGGTGACTTCGAGCGCACCGAGATCTGCCGCGATGCCTTCACCAAATACTGCCACCGGCCCGAGATCAGCGGCAAGATCGCCAACTACATCGTCTACCATGAGCTTGGCCCCGAGGCCAATGCGCGCATCGTGATCAAGTTTATTCGTCAGGAGCTGGCGAATTACGACATCAAGCTGCGCTCCATCGACCCGGCACTGCTCAACGAGTTCCTTGACTTCAATACGGCTTACGGTGCCCGCACCCGCGCCGGAAACGTCCGGGCATCGGTGGGCCGGCAGCTGCTGCACCTGCAGCTGAGCCACCCGCAGGAGGTTCTGGCCGGGAAGTCGGCAGCCCTCAGCGGTTCACTGCGCAAGATCCAGTTCGATCTTGCTTAAGAGAGAGGAGAATACCATGCGTAACGAGTTCTTTGCAAACATTGAAGCCGGTGCTGCCGCGGTGCGCAGCCTTGCGTGCAGCTCTGCCGACCGTCTGACCCGCCAGCTGGCAAGCGACCCCGTGCGGGAGAGCCAGAACCAGCTGCCCTGCCCGGAAAAACCGGCGGATCCTACGGTCCGCTTTTCCCGCCAGGTGCTGGCGGACTTCCGAAGCAATGTGGGCCGCTACGCCCCCGAGACCGGCGGCATGATGGGCAGCACCGGGGATATGGCGCTGGTGGACCTGTGCCACTTCGATGCCCTCTCCCGCAACACGCCGGGCACCTTCTACTACGATGTGGATTCCATGACAAAGGTGTTCCACGACTGGGCCGAGAAAGGCTACCGCGTTACCGGCATCTACCACAGCCACCCCCGCGGTTGCATCCGCCCCTCCTACCACGATATTTCCACGGCGCTGATCCATCTACGCTTCTTTGAGCAGGACTTCTTCTACCTGCCCATCCTTCGGCCTGCCCGCAAGGGGCTGTTCACGCTGTATTTCTACATCGTGCACCTCAAGGGCGATGCTCTGACCGTGAATCTGGATCATGTGCTGCGGGCGGAAAGCGGCAGCCGCTATACGCTGTGCACGTTTGCCCCGTGGCACAGGGAATACTCTGTGGCGGAGATGGACGCATACCGCGCTTCGCTGGAAGCACAGGAGCAGCCTGAAACGCCTGCCGAAGCCCCTGTAGCCAAGGCCCCCGCACAGCCTGCCGAGACCCCGGATTACTTCGGTAAGGTGCGTTCGCTCTACCCCCAGAAGGTGCTGGAGCAGAAAGTGGTGGTCTGCATTGGCGTGGGCGGGGCACGCAGTTTCTTGGAAAACTGCGCCCGCTCGGGCTTGCGCAACTTCATCCTCATGGACCCGGACATCGTCAGCCCCTCCAACGTAGCGACGCAGGCCGTGTTCATCTCCGAGATGGGCCGCAAAAAGGTCGAGGTAATCCGCGACCGCATCCGCGATATCAACCCGGACGCACAGGTGCTCTGCATCCCGCGTGCGCTGGACGATGCCATGAGTGATGAAGCGTTCAAGGCATACCTCGACCGCTTCCCCGGTCGCAAAGTTACCGATTACCTGATCCTTGGCTGCACTGATAACTTCGCAGCCCAGAAACGCTCTTCCATGCTGGCGCTGAAGTACGGCATGCCGTATCTGGCAGCCATGATGTACGCACATGGTGCGGCTGCGGAGCTGATCTTCCTCTACCCCGGTGTGACGGCCAGCTGCCCGCGCTGTTTGCTGCGCAGCCGGTTCGAGCAATACGAACACGGCTACCAGAACGACGTGGACTCCTCGGCCTGCCCCATCTTCGCCACCGAGCGGATGAACGCCACAAAGGGGTATCTGGCTCTGATGCTCCTGCTGTACCACGAGGCTCCCGGCAGCCCCTTCAACACGATGCTGGACGCGGTGAAAGACCGCAACTTTGTGTGGATCCGCCTTGCCCCGGACCTCAAGGAACAGCTGGGCATCCAGTTGTTCGATCAGGTGCTGGGCGGGGACGCCGGGTGCTTTGCCTACATGGACGAGACGCTCTGGGTGCCCCAGCACCCGGATCGGCCCGAGTTCGGTGCAGAGCCCTGCAAGATGTGCGGCGGCACCGGCGACCTGCGCCACCTGCAGGTGGACTGGGCAGGGCTGGACACCCGCACCATCCGCTTCGACACCTGAGAGCTTTTTGTGCCGCAAACCGGTGGCTGGAAAAAAGCCCTGTAAACCAGCGGTTGATTCCTTTCCCGGCGCAGGAGGCTTATAATACAAACAACATAAGGCTTCACAAGTCTTATGCTGAAAGATACACCTCCGCCGGTCTGGCACCCAACCCGGGGTGCCAAGCCCAGCGGTCACACAAAACGGAGGACTTTGCCCTATGGCAAACGCAGAAATGGTCCGCATCCACACCTACAACACCAAGGAGGAAACGAAGATGAAGAACGAAGCGATGAACGTCCGTAACCAGCTGCCCGGCGGCGGCTTCCACGGCGGCGAGCAGCAGACGAGCCTGCCCGGCGGCGGCTTCCACGGCGGCGAGCAGCAGACGAGCTTGCCCGGTGGCGGCTTCCACCATGGAGACGAACGGCAGGGTGACCCGTCAGAGAGCTGGCAGAAAGTGACTCTGCTTCTGGAGAATGAGGAAAGAGCCGATGTTCTGATCGAATAGGATTAGAAGACCATCTGGCCTCGCGAGGATGGAAGGCAGCTCAATATGCTGATCCATGATGGGCATCTGGTGTCGGAACTCGCTTGGTCATTCGTCTGACAGATAATAACGAAAGGAGATGATCGCAAAGCGCCTTACGGCGGCTTTGAGCACAGCGGCCTGCAGACAGGGTGGCCAACCTGTCTGTGGGCCGTTTTTCTTTTTTGTGCGGTGTAAACCAGCGGTTAGTTCAAAGCAGCCGGGATAAATTTTATACTGGGACCAAAGCACAGCAAATGTGCAGCCAGAAAGGAGAAATGCCTGTGAAGGAGTTTGTTTTGGGAACCGATGCGCAGTACGAGATGCTCAAGCAGTCCCTGAACGATGATCGGTGCCATGTCTACGAGAAGTGCACCTTTCCTTCCTCGTTCAGCCGCCCCTGTGGACGGATCGGCTTCGAGAAGGAGCAGGAAGGCTATGCGCTGTTCATCGACAAAGGGCTCACCTGCAGCTGCCCGGCAGCCTCCCGGCTGCTGAAAAGCTGGCTGAAGGCTGGAACACTAAAATTTCTGGATTATACCGACATGAAGGTGTTCCTGCGGAGCCTGACCTATCTTTATTGAAGTTACTTTGGGAGGAAGATTTTATGGAAGAACTTATTGGCTGGGTGCTTTTGGCGATCTTTGTGGTGGCTGCGGGCAGAGTGGGGTACCTGATCTATCAAAACAACCGGCACCCGGAGCAGGCAGCGGCTTCGGCAGCAACGGCCCGGCGTGACCCCCACGGCGAGACCGGCCCCATGATCTACTTTGCCAACGATGCCCATGGCCGTGCAGACCGTGAGTATCAGTTCAACTACAAGTGGGTCTACGATGGCTCCCTTCACGCATACACCTGGCGGGCCTGCATCCTGCGGATGCCCAGCCTGTGTGGTCGCCCCAGCGACGGCCACACCACCCACCGCTGGAGCGATGCGGACGGCAACCACTGGGTCTGCTGGGATTCGCCTGTTACCAGCCTGACCGAAATGCAGTCGGTGTCCCGGCTGTGGGCGGACAGTGTGCAGGAGTACATTGCCACCGGCAAGCGGTTCGGCTGAAAGGAGAAGGCACGATGAAACGATGTCCAAACCCGGACTGCCGTTCGGAGTTCTTCTTCGGCGACACCAAGACCCGCTGCCCCTTCTGCCACAGCGTTCTGGTGCAGGATACGGCACCTGCCGCCTCTCCCCGGGTGAGCCTGCCGCTTTCGCCCCTTGTCAGCCCGCCGCAGGCACAGGCAGAGCCAGTGTTCATGCAGCACGGCCGGGGCGGCATCACCTGCACCGGCCGCGTTCTGGAACTGGACCATCAGGCTGTGTTTTACAGCCGGGCGCACAAGCTGTTCAATGCGCTGGTGCGCGGGGAACCGTATCAGTTCGCCCACCAGACGCTGGAATACACCGTCCGGGTGGAGCCCATCACCGACGGGGTGCCCAGCGAGGTGACGGACTTCTGCCTGTACGGCAACTGCCTGGGGCGCATCCAGATCGGCGACGAAGTGCGTATCCGGGCGAAGGAGCAGGGCGGCCGCCGGGTGGTAAAGTCCATCTACAACCTTACCACCGGCTCAGAGGTGAAGCCCGGGCTGCAGCTCAGCGCCACAGCCATCTGGCTGACGCTGGGGCTGCTGGCAGCGCTGCTTGCGGCCCTTGCCTGCACGGTGGTCTACCTGTTCCGCTCCGGGGCGGTAGCGGCATTCCTGCTGGCACTGCTTACGGCCTGCATGCCCCTGTTCATCATGCTGATCGGCTTCTGGATCTTATTCCAGAGCGTCTTCCCTAACCGCAGAAGAAGGAGGTAAGCCATGAACCCCTACAGCACTGAACTGCGCCGCGCCATGACGCTGGCCGACCAGATCCTTGCCCTCAAGCAGAACCGCAGCCTGTCCGAGGCCGATGCCATACAGGTAGACGCAGGCGCATTTTTCCCCGCTATCTCCCGCTGGACGCAGCTGTGCGGCTTCCGCATGAGCGGCCCGCCCGAAGCAGGCAAGGCCCTGCTGCAAAAGGCTGCGGCGCGGTGGCTGCGTGCCGCCCACCAGAGCGGTGCCGCCTCGGCGTTCGTGTTCCGCACGGATCACGGCAGTGCAGCCGCCTTCTACGGCAGCAGCATCGACAATGCAGCATTGTTCCAGTCGCTTTTGCCAGAGTGCGAGACCAGACCGCAGGCGTCATGGTTCAGCGGTGGCTACCGCTGTTCGGGGCTGTTCCTGGGCACTTTTACCGCTGATGGCGTGGCCGAAGCACTTGCTTCGTCAGGGCTGGACCGCTGCTACGCGGCCTTCATCGCCCTGCCCGCAGCGGATGCCGACATTCAGGCCCTGCTGGAAGATGACCGCCGTCTTGCCCGGCAGCTTGAACCCTGCAAGGCGTTCCCCCGGGTGTGCGGCAGCGCTTCCCGCCGCACGGTGGAGGTGCCGGTGCAGAATGTGGCTGCGGCGCTGGACGCCGTACAGGAGGAGATTACGCTGCTGGAAAAGGCCCGCAGCACCGGCCTTGTGCAGGCGGTGATCCGCTTTGGTGCGGACAGTCGCGCCGACTATCTGCAGCTTGCCGGCATCATCCGCGCATGCCTTGCCGGGCGGGAAGAGCAGCCGGGCTTTGAGCCTATCCGCTGCTTTGACCTGCAGGGGGATTTCCGCTATCCGGAGACCTGCCTTGCCATCCCCCGCGCAGCGGTACGCCTGCCCGACGGCACCGCCGCCGCAGTCTATGTGGCAAGCCTTCAGAGCGCCGAAGCGGCGGCATCCTTCTGCGTGCCGCCCACCTGCGCCTGCCCGGGGTTCTATGTGCAGAACCCTGTGGAGGACGAGGGTTGCCGGGAGCTGTTCCCGGTGGTGCGCCCCATCGCGGCGGCAGGCGTCACGGCGGGCCGCGTGCTGGGCAGCGGCGCACCGGCAGCGATCCCGTTCTCGGCGCTGCTGTGCCACACGGCGGTGTTCGGAGCCTGCTGCACCGGCAAGACCACGCTGGTGAAGAACCTGCTGGTGGACCTGTGGGCCCGGCAGCAGACCCCCTTCGTGGTGTTGGAAGCGGCCAAGAAGGAGTACAACGCTCTGCTGGGGCAGATCCCTTCGCTTATGGTCTATACCTCCGGTGCCGATGGCCCATTGCTGCGCATCAATCCGCTGCGCCCGGAAGACGGTACGCTCATAGAGAACCACGCCGCCGCCGTTACGCTGGCGCTGACGGCTTCCACCGGTGCAGAGCACCCCATCCCGGAAGCGTTCAGCGGCCTGCTGCAGCAGACCTACCACCGCTTTGGCTGGGAGTACGGCATGGCGGCCTACACCGACCCGGCAAAGCCCTTCCCAACCTTTGCCGATGTGCTGGCCGGGGTGGAGGACTATGTCGCCCACCACGCCCGCTATGGGCCTGAGGTGCGCCAGAACCTGACCGGTGCGCTGGAACTGCGCGCCGAGACCATGACCAGCGGTGCGTTGGGCCGCGTGTTCGCCGACCCCTTTGGCATGACGGCAAAGCAGCTGCTCACGGTGCCTACGGTTCTGGAACTGGCCGACTTCTCGGAGGAAGCCACGGCCTTCCTCATGAACATCCTGATGTTCCGCTTCCAGTCTTACCTGCAGCGGCTGCCCGAGTCTTCGGCGCTGCAGCGGCTCATCGTGCTGGAAGAGGCCCACAACGTGTTCCGCAAAACGGACGCCGAGGACAGCGCACTGGCCCGCTCCAACCTAGCCTTCGACAAGATGTTTGCCGAGATCCGTGCCAGCGGCACAGGCCTTGTCCTCAGCGACCAGCGGCCCTCCCTGATGCCGGATTCCGTCATGGCCAACACCGCCGTCAAGCTGTGTCTGGGCATGGATTCCGGCGAGGACCGGGGCTGCATGGGCAGCGTCATGGACCTTTCGGTGCTGCAGCGCCGTGCCCTGCACGCCTTCCGGCCCGGCGAATGCCTGATGACGGTGCGGGGCACTCACGGGGTGTTCCACCTGCAGACGGAAAAGCCCGGCACATCCGGGAGCTTTACGGCGGCCTGCCTTGTGTGCGGCAGCCGGTTCCGCTGCAGGAAAAGTGCCGTGCAGGGCCTGCTGGCCCCGCTGGATGCCGGGCAGATGCAGTACCATCTGGCCCGCATCCGTGCCGACCCCTACAACATCTCTGTGCTTGCGGAGAACATCGAACAGATGCTGCAGCAGTTGCACATCACGGCGGCAGCACCTACAAAGCTCTGCCTGCTGGGCGAAATGCTGACCGGAGCCGGGGTGCCGCTGGGCGAGAGCCGACAGATCGTGACCGCATACCATAACCACCTGAAAGGAGGAACTGTATGAGCGAGATCAGCGGCGGCAGCGCCGAGAACGATGAGATGAACACTCCCGAAACAGGCGGCGAGACAGGCCAGACCGGCTCCGGGGGCACCGAAGGTCTTGCGGGCGGGAACCTTGAGAGCGTCCAGCTGGGCGAGGGCAGCGAAGTACCGCCCGCCGCCCCAGCAGCCGAAATCACCCCTGCCCTGGCAACAGAGGTGCAGGAGCTCAGCCCGCAGCAGCAGGCTGAGGTCATCCACCAGAATACCATTGCCAGTATCCTACAGGAGAACGGGGCCTACTTTTCGCCCAAGGATGCGGCCCGGGTCAGCCAGGGTGCAGACAGCATCCGGGTGGTGCAGGACCTTGGCGAGGGGGTGACCGGCGGCTACCGCTACAGTGAAGGGAAAAGCTCGATCCAGCTGCTTGCCACCAGCAAAAACCAGCTGGAACGCTCTGCCATCCATGAGACGGTGCACTGCAGCAGCTTCAACCGGGAGATCATCGTGCCCGAGCCGTCAAAGGGCGGCCACACGGTCTACAATACCGTGGGCACCCGTCAGGCATCCTGGTTCAAGTCGGATAAGAACGGCGAAATCTCCAACTATACAGAGAAAGGCAGAGGAATGAACGAGGGTATCACGACCATGTACACAAACCGTGAGCTGGCCAAGATTAGCCAGGAACGTGCCCTTGCCGCCCAGCGCCAGCAGATCTACGGCCATGCCACAGACCTGTGCACAGCACTGGAAGGGCAGGTGGGCGAAGCACCCATGAAGGAAGCCTTCTTTGGCGGCAACATGAAGGCGCTGGAAGACAAGGTGAACGAACTGGCAGGGGATAAAGTGTTCGACAGCCTACGCAGCTGCCTGGACCGTGCCATTTCCGATGACTATACTGAACGTGTGGCCGCCACCCGGGAGGCACAGGAGATCCTGGCCCGGATGGCAGAGAGGAGCAAAAAATGATGATCGATCTGGTATTTGATTATATGGCAGCAAAAGGCGTTGTCTTTTATAGCCAGGAGGAGATGAAGACCGCCGAGGCGGGCATCCGGGAGTATCTGCAGTGCAATGGCATCCCGGAAGAAAAAAACGACGAATATTACCGTGATTACCTGCACAGGGGGCTGGATATCATCGACCCTGCGGACCTGAAAGCCTATTTTCTGCACCGGAAGGCGATCAGCCTTGTGGTGCAGCTGCGAATCGAGCAAGCCCACGCAGGCGGCGTGCTCAAACCGGAGCGTGCTGTCCTGCTGCGCGAAGCGCTGGCCGAACTGTACCGTGCAGGGCTGGGGGAACGCTATGTGCCCACCGAAGAGCAGGCCCGCATCGCAGGGAGTTTCATCTGATGGCCGCGGCACCAGAGTTCCCGGCGTGGGCCGTGGAAGAAGCTGCCCGGCAGCTGCAGATCACCCTGCGGCAACTGCGCCAGGCACAGGGTACCCTGTATTTCTGCACCCTGCCCAGCGGGCTGAGATTTGATCTGTACGCCGGTTTAGACGGCACGCTGCAGTGCTGGCGGCTGGTAGATGGCTCCGGGTGGGAGAAAGACCGCCGCATGGAATGCCGTGACCCTTCTCGGAACGGGCCCGCTGTGGGGGTGGAACCCACAGGGGAAGGTACGCTCCGCATCTATGCCGAGCAGCACATCGATCCGGAAGAGCCAGACCCGGAGAAGAAAATTCTGAAATTGCTGCGTGGGTATGCGGAGCTGATCAGCACACCGAAAATGCAGCACCCGGGGCTGTAAACTGCTGGGTGATACACATTGCACAGCAGAGTCGGTATACTGGGTCCAGAAAAAACAAATAGGAGTAAATTACTATGCAAGTGATTCAAAAAAGCAGCAGCGGCACCCAGAGCTTTCCGCTAGATGCCATGCTTCTGGCGCAGCGGACGGTGTTCCTGACCGGTGAGATCAACACCAGCACGGTCAACGCCATCATCCAGCAGCTTCTGTTTCTGGAAAGCGCAGATGCCACAGCCCCCATCAAGCTTATCATCACCTCGCCCGGTGGCACCGTGCAGGCGGGCCTTGCCCTTTACGACCAGCTGAAGGGCATGACTGTGCCCATCGACCTGTACTGTGTGGAGTTGGCGGCCAGCATGGCGGCGGTGATTTTGGCCGGTGGCAGACGTGGCCACCGCTTTATCCTGCGGCACAGCATGGTCATGATCCATGAACCGCAGATCGCTTCCGCTTCGGGCGGGGTATGCGGCAGTGCATCCTCCATCCAGAAAACGGCAGAATCCATTTTGACCACCAAGCGAGAACTGACCGGCCTGCTGGCACGGGACACCGGCCACCGGGTGGAAGAGATCGAAGCGGCCATTGGTTACGACAACTTCATGAAAGCGGACGAGGCTGTGGCCTTTGGAATCTGCGACCGTGTTGTGGACCGAGTGTAAAGGAGAGTACGATGAAACGAGATTCTCTTGTTGTGGCGGAAGGCTGTGTGCTGCCCGGTGACGAGGTGGGCCGCACTCGCCCCAACGCAAATGCGCTGATCGTGGGCACCACCGGCTGCGGCAAAAGTACTAGCGTGATCCTGCCCACAGTGGCCCGGATGCACTGCAGCAACCCGATCCTGAGCTATGCAAAAGAGCGGGACGCCTACCTTATGGCAGAGTACCTCAAGCGCAAAAACTACATGGTGCACATCCTGAATGCGGCACACCCCAAGAAGAGCACCCTCAGCTACGACCCCATTGCTTCCATCGAGAGTTACGCGGACATCGAGGCACTGTCGGCAGCCATCGTGGATATGTCCATCCGCAAGAGCGTGGATGATTACTGGCAGGTCAAGGCAAAGCAGCTGCTCTCGGGCCTAATCGCTGGCTGCTTCATGACCTCCAAAGGCAGCCGTATGCCCGGCATGGCCGATGTGCTGGCACTGTTCGACAAGACCATTCCTTGCGAAAATGCCTATGGCGTTGAGCCGGAGCTGTATGGGATGTTCCAGCGGTTGGAAAAGGCCTCGCCGGGGTGCTTTGCGGTGCGGGAGTTCAACAGCTGGCGCAGCTTGCCAGAACGCACGGCATCCTGCGTGCGGGATACTCTGGCTGGTGCCTTGAGTACTGTATTCCCGGAGTCCATCCGCCGCATGATGCGAGAAAAACCGCAGTTCGACCCTGTGCGTTTTGCAAGCCGCAAGGAAGCACTGCTGGTGATCACCTCGGCGGCAGACACCGCACAGCAATACTATGCGAACCTGTTCTACCGCAGCACGGAGCAGCAACTGCTCCGATATGCAGCCAGCTGTCCCGGCGGTGAGCTGCCCCGGGAAGTGCGCTACATCTTTGATGATTTCGCCTGCACGGCCCCTATTCAGGGCTTTGCCAGCGACATCAGCCTGTTCCGCTCGGCAGGGCTTTCGGCCATTCTGCTGCTGCAGTCGGAGCAACAGCTGGAAGCTATGTACAAAGAAGAAGCTGCCGTCATTCGGCAGAACTGTGCAGTATACGCTTACTTCCCCGGCGGGTTCGATAACCGCTCCTGTGAGATCGTCTCCAAACGGATGGATCTGCCATACGACGAGGTGCTCTATGCACCGATGGGTAAGGTGTTCGTAATGAGGTCAGGGTGTCGGCCGGCATGCCTGCCCCGCTACGACACCCTGAACAGCCGGGAATACCAGGAGTATCTCAGTTGCAGCAATGACCGCACCGGCCGCAGACGCTTTGGAGGTGATGAGCTATGAGAATGTCCGCACACAAAAAGTTCGTGCTGGAACTGCGTGCCCCGGTGGAACGGTACGAGACCCGCAGTGCCGCAGGCTGTAAGCCGGGCACCGCCCGGGAAGATGACCTTGGTCAGATGCTAGAAAAAAAATTCGACGAGCTTTTTGGCCCGGGGGAAGAGGACTGAAAAAGGAAAGAAGGGGATGTGGAGCAATGCAGGATCGTTCGACGATGACGCTGGGGGGATACCTGTACAGCGTTTTCTGGAAATTCGTGGTGGGCTATGTATGGTACCGCAGCCTGCTGTTCCGCCCGCTGGCGGGGCTTGAACGCAAAGCATCGCTGCACATTCTTTTGTGGCTGACGGCGGCTGCGGTACTTGCGCTCAGCCTTGGCTTCCGCCGCAGAAAAAACGGGTGGATCTCTTCAGCCTGCATCTTTCTGCCGTTTGGGCTGTACACGGTGCTGGCTTACGCAAACACCTTCCGCACACGCATTCTGCTGATTTTGATGCTGGCGGCTGTGCTGGCAATGGGCCTTACCGCCGTGATGTTCTGGGGCAGGCGGCTCTCGCGCCGCCGTTTCCGGGCAAGGGTCTCCCGCTGGAAGTACCTGATGGTGTGTACGGCAGTCTCGGCCAGTGTCTGCCTAATCGGCAGTGTAGGGTGGCATGCGTTTCTGGAAGGGGAGCTGTTTCCCGCCGCAGTAAAAGCACAGGCATCGGCCGTGGATGAAACGCAGGCGCAGACCATTGCCTCGAACATCAGTGAGGTGCTGAAGCTGCAGCCCGAGGTCTGGCAGGACCTTACCACGGCCCAGCGCATCGACACGATGCAGACGATCTGCAACATCGAGGTGTATTATCTGGGCCTGCCCTGTGCGGTCACGGTGAGCGGTGCGAACCTTCCGGAAAACACGCTGGGCAGTTACGATGACAGCAGCCGGGCCATCAGCATCAGCATCGAACATCTGGAAAATGACCCGGTGGAAGAAGTGCTGGACACCCTGCTGCACGAGATCTACCATTGTTACGAACATCGCCTTGCAGAGGTGTACACCTCCGCAGACCCGGAACTGCAGCGGCTGCGGCTTTTCCGCGATGCAGCCGATTATGCCAATGAGGTGGCGCAGCCGGTGGACCCGGAAGAAGACTACAACGCCTATGCCGCGCAGGCACTGGAAACGGACAGCCGCGCTTATGCCGCTGCCGGTGTGCAGGAATACTACCACCGCATCGCGGTCTATATGGCGCAGAACTGATGTTACAACAGCAAATGCGGAACAGAACCGTTGACTTTTTCTGGAGGCACTGTACTGGGAAACATGAGCGTGTTGCGTTCTTGAAACGTCGCCTTTGTGCTTTTCCTTTCATAGGGCAGTGCGAACCTCCTCACGGCACAAGCCTCTGCCATCCTGAAAACCTCCGGTTCGCACCACAGAAAAACAGTATTTTGCCCCAAATGCACTTTTCTTTTCATGCAACTCAATGTATAATACGAGTGTAATGTATATTTGCTCAGCTTCGACAGACCTTTTTCGATGTTTTTTAGAGAAGTTTGCCATTACAACTTATCCCCGCAAGGGGACGGAAACCCATGAATTCTTACTGATGACCCTTGCCCCCAACATTACAACTTACCCCCGTAAGGGGACGAAAGCAAATTCAGCTTATCATGCCTTTCAATAACGCTCTGAGATTACAGCTTACCTCGCAAGGGGACGAAAGCAAAAGCCGCAAGGCGGTCTAGAGATTTATTGGGCTTACGACTTATCCCCGCTAGGGGACGGAAACCCCATCTTCTTGTCGGCGATCGTGATATACATACCGATTACAACTTATCCCCGCGAGGGGACAACAAAGCACCTCCGCCACTGGCGTTTTGCCAGCAGCGGAGGTGCTTTGTGTTATCCTTATTCTATTTACAGGTTACAGGGCAAGCGCCATGCCTGCGGAAATGGTCATTGTAACAGGAAGCGCTTTGGCACCCTGAGGAACATTTGGCCTCATGGGACGGAGCTCCTGCAGGTAGTCCGTCACATCCTGCAGGAGCTGCTCAATATGAGCAATGTCCAGCGGGAGAATGCGGTCGCTCTGCAAGCCAAAAGAGTTATCGTTTGCATGGTTGACCTGATTGCGGTAATGTATCACCCTTTGATAAAGCATTGCCGCTCCTTCGACCTGTCGCTGTACCTTATGGTCTATGACCAGCTGTCCAAAATCAATTGCCTCCTTCACATAGTCGTGGACCTCTTCTGCACTTGCCACGCCAAACAATATATTGCCGTCTTCATTTTCTCTGTTTCTGTTCAAGCGCAAATCTGCCGTATAGTGAAGTTTTTGCTGCAGCAGCGCCATCCGGCAGAAATGGAAATGAAACAATGGATACACCCATGGTTTCCCTTTGTTCTCTTTCCGTGTTTCCAAATATTTGAGCCCGCTTTCCGTAGGCTGTAAAAAAATATGGCTGCAAATATACTCCGGCATCTGCTCACACAACAATGTCAGCGCCTGCTGATATAACCCATGCTTTGCACACCAGCTCACCAGTTCCGGCAGCTTATCCAAAGCCCTCCGGTTATTTTCCTGTGATGCCAGCAGACCTTCGAATTCCATACGGAAACGATCATTCAACAGATGAAAAAACAGGCTGATCAGGGTTTTGCTCTCTTTAGGCGGTGTCTGTAATGCCTGTGCGATCTGACGCAGATCCTCATTCAGTGCCTGCACCCGGCACAAAGCCAGATCATCCGAGAATCGATTGATGCAGGTCAGCAGCATGTGCAGAACCGGGTCGTTTTCGCCTTCGCTCTGCAAGTAATTTTTCAGCTTTTGTGCCGTTCCGGTAGAAAAGAATTCGTCCATTGCTGTGATCAGGTCGAATAAATTGTACAGCATACTGCTGTCGTGGATGCGGGAAGTCCCGTCCGGGCACAGCTCAGAATAGATCACTCTGCGGGTCTCCACGCCTCGCAGGTCCCGCATACACCGGGCAGCTGTTACCAGCAGCATGGCAGTGTCCCGCATACCACCAGAAAGGTCGATGGAAAGGGTATCTTCTGCTTCGATTTTACCCAGCAGCAAAGAGATCGCCCGGAACTGCGCTTGATCATCCATGCTGTCCGGCACCGGGATCACCACAAGCCGCTCTGCCGGAATGTCCACTGAAGGCAGGAACACATCCCGGAAATACTCTACAGTGGTGCAGGTTTTTCCGTCCGGCAGATGCACGGTAGGTTTGGTGCACACCAACTCACTGCACAGCGCCAGAATGTAGTCCGGGCCTTCTTTGTGCTTTCTTAGTTCCTGAACGGCCGCTTCATTGGTTTGGGTATGGATATTCGGATTTCTGCCGAACGGACTCATATACAAAAGCAATACATTGCGTTCCATCTTACACATCCTCCTGTTCTGCCCGTATCCGCAGCAGCTTCTGCTGCCAGGTCTTATGCCGCTGTGATACGGTCACTTTGTTCGCACCGGGAAATTCTGCTACAGTTTTATCCTGTGCGGTTTCTTTTATCTGCATCATATCATGAAGCCGTTCTGCATGCAAGATGAAATGAAGTTTTTTCAGACCTTCATTTTTTCGATATTTTGTGCTATATTTAGTGTATAATCCCCGTAAGGGGGCGATGTCGCCGATTAAAGACAATCTTCCAAAAAATGGAAAAGATATTTATATGCTCCCCGTAAGGGGGCAACGCTGAAAAGGAAGACGCGGTTATTCTATGTACACGCTTTTTATGTATCTCGTTGCGCCGGCTGTAATGAACATCATTTTCAGGAAGAATAATTTAGAACTTCTTGCTTAACTATCTGCAACTTGTGAGCTTTTTTCTTTGCAGTAACAAGGGAGTGTATTATGTTCATTAACTTTACCAACCATCCGTCTGCCCAGTGGAGCGCCGAACAGAAGGCAGCAGCGCAGGCTTACGGCGAGGTGATCGACCTTGCCTTTCCTGCCATCGACCCTGCTGCGGATGAGGCGGCACTGGACTCGCTGGCATCCGCATATGCCGCCCGCATCCTGCACATGAAACCGGACGCTGTACTCTGTCAGGGCGAGTTTACCTTTGTCTACCGGGTTGTCCTGCGGCTGGAAGGAGCAGGCATCCCGGTATTTTCTGCCTGCTCTTTCCGTAAGAGTCAGGAGACCATCTCTCCGGACGGCAGCACTCTGAAGCAGAGCGTTTTCGTGTTTACCCGGTTCCGACGGTATGGTTCGCCGTCCTGAAAAGGGACTTTTTACCAACTGCGGCGTTTATAATCGGAGAGTCTGCATTTGTTCTTTTTTATGCAGATTTACTGCATTACAGTAAAGTAAACATTTTCCAACCTTCTGGCTCTTCCTTTTTTCGATGGGTTGTGATATATTTAGTATATGATCCCCGTAAGGGGGCGGAAATAAATGTCCGACCTCATGATATGCCGTTTCACATATTATCCCCGTAAGGGGGCGAAAACATTTAACATTTTTCAATACTCCTTTTATAATTTGATGTAAAAATTGCAACTTATCCCCGCAAGGGGACGATAACGCTTCTGTTGCAAATAGTGTATCTAAATTTACGGATTGCAACTTATCCCCGCAAGGGGACGATAACCTTAAATAAGCCATACAAGGCATCGTCTAACACAGAATTGCAACTTATCCCCGTAAGGGGACGATAATCTCGTTCCATTGTACTGGGCAACATACAAGACATCATTGCAACTTATCCCCGTAAGGGGGCGAAAACCCGAATTAATCGGTCTAATTCTCAATGTTTGATAATGTGATCCCCACAAGGGGACGATAACAGAATATCTGGCACATCAAAGAAAATGTTACAAATTGCAACTTATCCCCGCAAGGGGACGATAACCCACTTAGGTGTCAAAATAGCCTCTTCATCTACAATTGCAACTTATCCCCGCAAGGGGACGATAACTTGATGGCTGCGGTCATCTGCTGTCGGTCAAGTCCATTGCAACTTATCCCCGCAAGGGGGCAAAAAACTCCGCACCTTTTTTGATGCGGAGTTTTTCTTTTGTTCAGCCTTAACCTTGCCTGTGCGGTGGTCTGTATAGAATCGAGAGGACCAGCCGGAACCGCTCAAATATTTTCCCTCGCATCTTTTGCATTCCGGCAGGATGTGCTATAATAAAGCAAAATGGTGACGTTTGAAACAAAATTGCCAATTTTATTTCCGGATTTTTGTGCAGTTATTTCATTGTTTGTAAAGGAGATGATATTTTGGATCTTCTTACCCTGCAGTCCACCTTTGGCGGGCTGCTGCACGACACCGGTAAAGCCGTGTACCGTGCAGGCGGGCAGCGTAGCAGCCACAGTGCACAGGGCTATCAATTCCTGTGCGAGATGCTGACCGGCGCAGACTGGAAACCCATTCTGGATTGTGTACGCTATCACCATGCATCCGAGCTGGAAAGCGTGCAGAACACACTGCCCAAGGACTCCCCCGCTTATATCGTTTATCTGGCCGACACCCTTTCCGCCACGGCGGACCGCCGGGAGATCGAAGGTGAAAGCAGTTCCTTCCGGCGGGACCTTCCGCTAGACTCGGTGTTCACCCACCTGAACGGTACGCACCCCGGCTGGATGATGCCTGCGCAGCCGCAGGACGGCAGCCTGAAGCTGCCACGGCAGCAGCAGCCGCTTTCCGCTTCCGTCTATGCAGATGCCGTGCGCAAGCTGAGCGAGTGCCTGCCGGATCTGCAGCCGCAGC
>OLNZ01001240.1_pt1 | contig 19124 bp, 21 predicted proteins | sample 1672981 | NCBI WGS metagenome assembly OLNZ01 (sample SAMEA3136743, study PRJEB25190) | human gut metagenome | biome: human gut; feature: human-associated habitat; material: faeces | place: Austria | collected 2013 | reverse complement strand
CCTGTTCAGTTTTCAAAGAACTTCCTCACTGCCCTTTCGAACAGTGCTCGATGAGTATATCATCTTTCCGCTTCCTCTGTCAACATGTTTTTCGTTTTTTTTATTTCCATGTCTCACACTTCTCTGCGGCCTATTGAATATACTCTCTTTTCTCTCTCTTTGCAAGGGGTTTTTCCAAATATTATAAAAAACTGAAGTTTTTGATATCAAACTCCACATTTCTTTGTCCATGCTGAATTTGTATCTTTACTTCAGTTTTTGCTATTTTCCGTATACTTTTTGAAAGATTTCTGCGTACTTTTTATATAATTCATTTCTTTCTGCATCACTCATCTGATTTTTTTCGTTAATGTCGTAACTGTCAGGTAATCCCGATTTGTAATCAACAAGCTTTCCGTTTTTTACGCCAATCACATTCGGCACAAAAAATGTTAATTCTCCATTTTCATCTTCTCGATAGCTATCAGAGATATACCTTTTCATTTCTTCGAACAGTTTGTCTGATTCATTATCATTTTTTCCAACATCTTTTGATGCATCTACATAGTAAACAAGAATGTTTGCTTTTTTAGCAACTTCATTCAGTACAGGAACTGCTCTTTCACACCAAGGGCAGCCTACATGTCCAAAACATAGAATACCACTCCATTGGTTTCTAAAAAACTTACACGCATCTTCAAAACTGATCTCAATAAATGCAGGATCATCATCTTCTAAAAATTCATATTCTTTTATATCAGAGTCATGAATTTCACTCACTTTAATGGATTCATCTTTAAAAAGGCCGTTATTATCTTTCTCTGATACATTTGAAGTACACCCACATAAAAGAAATACGCACATGAAAATAATTATTATTTTTCTATTCATCAGCAACTTTCAAAATAATATCTGTATAAATGTCCTGCAATTCTTTTTTCTGTTTGTCATTCATTTGAGAAGTTTCATCTTTGATTTCAAAACTGTCAACCAAAGCAGTATGACTGCCAACGACTTTTCCATCCTTAATACCTACAACCATAGGCACATACATTTCTTTTTCTCCAGTTTCTTCATCTGTTTTCAGAATGTCCCCAAAATCATTTGTTAGTGTTATATAGTCATCGTGATCCGGAGATACAGATGCATCTACATAGTAGATAGGAACACCATACTTTAAAGCAACCTGATTCAATTCAGGAAGTGCTCTTTCACACCAAGGACAGCCAACATATCCATAATACACAATTCCTGTACCCTTTTCAGAGAACAAACGAATTGTCTCTTTTAAAGATGTTTCCTTAAAATCACCTATTTCACTTCCAACCCATTTATATCCTTCTAAATTTGTTTTTACTGAAACAAGCTCGACATTACTTGTAATCGTCAGTTTTTCATCTTTCTGCGTAACAGAAGTAGAAGATGTTTTACTACTGGAAGCTGGTGTAGAACAGCCGACTAACATTCCCACTGCTAACAAACTAATTAAAATTTTCTTCATTCATTTTCCTCAATCAATCTTCTGTACAACTGTATTCTGATAGATTGCATCAATTTTTTCGCGTGTTGCCAATCCTTTAGAGTATGCAGTTGCACTTGAACAGGATGCCCCAAACTTTAATGAATCATAAGAATCTTTTGTTCTCAAATAATTCATCAAGAATCCCGCAATCATAGAATCCCCAGTACCAACCGTATTTACAACAGAATCCTGATCCAGGAATTCACATGTAAATGTACCATGATCATTCACAAGAATTGCTAGTGTATCTGTTAATACAATGACATGTTTTGCACCTAGTGCATATAGTTTTTTCGCCCCATCAATTGCCTGTTGATCATTTTCAATTTTAACATTCAGAATTTCTTCTAATTCTTTACTCGTTGTTTTACATAAAAATGGCTTATACTGCAGCATATCCTGCATGATCTTGACATTTGTATCCAATGAAACCTTCACACCCTCATTAATTAATTTTTTCAGCATTTCTTCTGTTTCATCAATTAACCATTCCTGTGTATTACCTGCTAAAACAAAGTAGTCCTGTTCATACATGCTTTCCGTCTTTTTCACAAGTTTCTGCATATCTTCATGTGTAATATACGGACCCATTGCGTGAATATCTGTCACTTCATCTTTTCCATGAAGCTTCACATTCACTCTTGTATGACCATCAGTATACGTAAAGTTTGGATGAATATTTTCATACTTTGCAAGCAAAGAAATATAAAAGTCTTTCGTGAAACCACCAATAAAGCCAAATGCTTTTGTTGGAATACCAAGGTTGTTTAAAACAATAGAAACATTGATTCCTTTTCCACCTGCTTCATAGTATTCAAGATTAGAACGATTTAATTTCCCATTTTTGATATTTTCATCAAATTCAAGGTAATAGTCTAAAGATGGATTCATTGTACAAGTACAGATCATAATTATTCTCCCTTTGCTACGTCTTGAACAATCGTTAAAATAACAGTTACAGCCTGCTGTAATTCTTCAATACAGCAATATTCATATGGACCGTGGAAATTCCCTCCACCGACACCAAGATTTGGACATGGAAGTCCACGTAAAGATAATTCCGCACCATCTGTACCGCCTCGAACAGGTTCATGTAATGGTGTAATGCTTAATTCATCATATGCCTGGAAAGCATATTTTACTGCATCTGGATGTTCATCCAGTACTTCCTTCATATTGTGATATGCATCTTTGATTTCAATAGAACATGTACCTTCACCATGCATCGCATTAACGAAATCAACAGCCTTTAGCATCCAGCCTTTCATTTCTTCCAGTTTATTACGATCATGATCACGGATAATATAGTTCAATTCAGCATGTGTTGTGCTGCCTTGCATACCACATAAATGAATAAATCCATCTCTACCTTCTGTATGTTCTGGACGTGCATATTCTGGCAATAACTGTTGATAGCTGCAAGCAATAGAACCAGCATTAACCATCTTATTTTTAGCTGAACCTGGATGAATTGAAAAACCATTGAATGTTACCGTTGCACTTGCAGCATTAAATGTTTCATCACTGATTTCTCTAACTGTTCCACCATCCATTGTGTATGCAAAATCTGCGCCAAACTTTTCAATATCAAAATATTTTGCACCATTGCCAATTTCTTCATCTGGTGTAAAACCAATCGCAATACGACCATGTTTGATTTCAGGATGATTTTTCAGATATACAAGTGCTTCCATAATGCTGACAATACCAGCTTTATCATCTGCACCTAAAAGTGTTGTACCATCGCTGACAAGCAGTGTTTTTCCCTTCAATGCTTTTAATTCAGGGAAATCTTCTACTTTTGTAACCATTGCTTCATTCAACACAATGTCATTGCCATCATAGTTTTCAATGATTCTTGGATTCACATTTGTTCCAGAAAAATCAGGTGCTGTATCCATATGTGCAATGAAACCAACAGTCTTTGCTGCACCTTCTACATTAGAAGGAAGCCATGCATAAACATAGCAATGTTCATCTAAAGTTACATCTTCTAATCCCAGCTCTTCTAATTCCTGCTTTAACATCTTAGCAAGATTGAATTGTTTTTCACTGCTTGGTGTTACATTTTCATTGTCTGGATCACTCTGTGTATCCACTTTACAATAACGAATCAATCTTTCTACTTCACTCATACTTTCACTTCCTCATCTAATATTGCTTCAGAAAATATACAATCAAATGATGAATTTCTTGGACTGCATGCATAAATACCAAGTTTCACTTCATCATTTCCTATGACAAACTCTCTCAAGTCTGAATATCGTTTTCCATTGAAGCTGTACTGCACTCTAACAATACCACCTCTCAGCCAAATACGATAATACAACCATTGTATTCCAGATCCAATTTCTCTTTCCGAACGATCTGTTCCATCCATATGATTCACACGAACAACGATTTTAGATACTTCACCATCCATCATCTCACAACCAACAATCAATTTTCTACCATGCTGATCGTATAAAACAATTCCACATTGATCTAACGTATTTTTATACTGGAAATCACATCGGATTGAAAAATGAAAGTTTCCCGTTGGAACGAGTTCCATTTCTACTCCTTCTGCACTTCCTCCAAGTAAATTCAAAGAAGTATGTGGCTCTGTTTCAATAATGATCTTATCTTCTCTTACAACAAATCGATCTGGCTGATGAACCCATTTCAGCTCTTTTAAGTTTAATTTCTTTTCCATAAACTTCACTTAAACAATAACCGTGAACAGTGTCCACGGTTATCAGTTTATTCTGCATTCTTTTTGATTTCAATATCAAAATCTTTCATATCAAACAATTCAACTGACTGTTCAATTGTTTTCTTGTCTGTCTGAAGGTTTTCCTTAGTCATTCTACCTCTAACAGTAGCTGCATCTGTCATACAGGCAGGCCCAGCAATACATCCGCCTTCACAGTTCATGCCTTCTAAGATGTCACCATTGAACTTGCCGACTTTCATTAAGAGTAACTGCTTCTTGCATTCAAATCCACCATTTGCAATAACTGCATTATAAGCAACTGGATCACCAGCTTCCTTCGCAGCCTGAACAACTGCAGCAGCAACACCGCCAGAATGTGCAAAGTTTCTGCCATAGTTAGAAGCATACTTTTCAAGTGGACTAACTTCAACATCTGCAGGGTTGATTCCCTTAGCAATAAACATTGCAGCTAATTCTTCATATGTAATTGCATAATCACAAAGATCAGAACTTAATACTTCGCTCTTCTTAGCAATACATGGTCCAATAAATGCTACGACGCAATCTGGATCATCTGCCTTGATTTTCTTCGCACAAGCCTGCATTGGTGATAATGTTGAACTCTTGTTATTTTCATATACCTGTGGGAAATGAATTCTTAGCATATTTACAAATGCAGGACAGCAGGAAGTTGTCAATGGGACACCAGCTTCCTTGTGTTCTTTCAATTCTTTGTATTCTGTCACTGCAACTGCATCAGCAGCACCAGCCACTTCAACACATTCCTTGAAGCCAATCATTTCAACTGACTTCATAACCTGTGCCAGGCTTGTATTTTCAAACTGTCCCTGAATACTTGGAGCAACAATTGCATATACACGCTTGCCTTCACGAATATGATTCATTACAGGAAGCACCATGCTCTTGTCTTCAATTGCACCAAATGGGCAGGCATTTTCACATGCACCACAGTTAATACACTTCTTTTCATCAATCTGACAAAGATTATTTTCATCCCAGCCAATTGCCTGTACTGGACAATGTGCATAGCATGGTCTTTCAGTAATTACGATGGCATTGTAAGGACAAGCTCTTGCACATGCTCCGCATTCTTTACATAACTTATAGTCAATTTCAGAATGATATACACCCATATGCATTGCACCAAAACGGCACGCTGCCATACAGCTCTTTGCCATACATTTACGGCAGTTATCTGTAACACGAACTTTCTTGATCGTACATCCATCACATGCAGCATCAATCACCTGAACGATCTGTTCCTTAGCGTGTTCACCTTCTTCAGAAGCATTCTTGCCCATTGCAAGTCTAACTCTCTGTCTTAATACTTCTCTTTCTTTATATACGCAGCATCTAACTCTAGGAGATGACAATGAAACCAGGTTGTGGGCATATGCCTGAATTTCATCTTCATCAACTTCCCCTTTGCTTGCTGAACGACATAATGCTACAAGCACATCAAACTTAAACTGTCTTGAATCATTTGAAAACATGTTTTCCATAGTGTATCCTCCTCAATTTATTCATTACGGAATGAATGTTCATATTGAATGCCATGTTGTACTTTTTTCATTGCTTCTTCATCAATCAACTGCTTTAAGATTTCTCTAGCAAATTCTAAAGTAGCACCCATACCCCTGGCAGTAATCAGATTTCCATCCGTAACCGCCAATTCCTGCATATATGTTCCACCATACGCACCATCGAAGTCTGGAAAACATGTATAACGTTTCCCTTTCAGCATACCTAAATGGCCAAAAATAGATGGCGCAGCACAGATTGCACATGTCAGCTTTCCTTCTGAATAGTGCATCTTTATGGCCTCTTTTAAAGAATCAACAGATTCTAGATTCTTTGTACCGACTTTACCACCCGGTAAAATCAAAGCATCATAATCTTCAGGATCAATATCTGTATATCGTTTTTCTGCCTGTAAGACTACATTCTGCGATGTTGTAACAGTGAGCGTTTCATTCATTGAAATCATATCAATGTGAATACCAGCTCTTCTTAATAGATCAATTACGATCAATCCCTCACATGTTTCAAAGCCATCTGCAAGGAAAATGGCACACTTATTTTCTTCCATATGTGATTATTTTAACATAACAGCACATTGTTTACTTAAAGAATTTATAAAAAAAGACGATATTTCTACCGTCTTCTTATTCATCAGATTCGTTTTCAATCTTTCCAAGCTCTCTAGCATGTCTTCTACGATCAATTGCTGTGAGATACTTCTTTCTAACGCGAATATCTGTTGGTGTAATTTCAACCAATTCATCATCATTGATAAATTCAATTGCCTGTTCCAATGTTAATACCTTTGGCGGAACAAGTTTCATTGCTTCATCGTTACCTGTAGAACGAACAGCTGTCATCTTCTTGTTCTTGATTGGGTTAACAGTCATATCCATGTTCTTTGCAGATACACCGATAATCATGCCTTCATATACTGGAGTCTGTGCACCAATAAACAACTGACCTCTATTCTGAATATTCCAAAGAGCATATGTCATAGCACCACCTGTTTCTGTAGAAATCAAAGCACCATTTTCTCTTTGTGGAATTTCACCCTTCCAAGGTTCATAGTCAGCAAGACGCTGTACCATTGTACCTTCACCATGCGTCATGTTAATGAAGTCACTTCTAAAACCAATCAATCCTCTAGTTGGAACCATATATGTAATTCTTGTATAAGTACCAACATCTTCCATGTTGTTTAAAAGGCCCTTACGAACATTCAATGCAGAAATAACAGCCCCGCTATACTCATTAGGTGCATCAATCACAACTTCTTCAACTGGTTCACACGTAACACCATCAATCTTCTTCAAAATAACTTCTGGTCTAGATACTGCAATTTCATATCCTTCACGTCTCATCTGTTCAAGAAGAACTGTTAAATGCAATTCACCTCTACCAGACACTTTAAATGTATCTGTAGAATCCGTATCTTCAACCTTCAAACCAACGTTAACCTGTAATTCACGGTCAAGTCTTTCTCTAATATTACGAGAAGTAACAAACTTACCAACCTGTCCTGCAAATGGAGAGTCGTTTACCATGAAGTTCATGGAAAGTGTTGGCTCTTCAATCTTGATTGCTGGAAGTGGATCTGCTTCTCCAACTGGGCATAAAGTGTCACCAATATTGATATCGGAAATACCAGAAATCATGCAGATTTCACCAGACTGGATTTCATCTACACTGACTCTAGACAATCCTTTATATACGAAAATCTGGTTTGTTCTTCCCTGATGTGGTGCATCACCATTTGCATTACATACAGTGTATGTTGTTGCAGCTTTTAATGTACCTTTATAAATTCTACCAATACCTAATCTGCCGATATAGTCATCATATGCCAATGCTGTAATCTGCATCTGCAATGATTCGCTTGTTAAGTCTGGATATGCCTGTGCATGGTGTGTAATTGTTTCGAATAATGGAACGATATCTGTGTTTGTATCTTCCCAGTCATAACGAACAATACCTTCTCTTGCACAACCATAAAGAATTGGAAAATCTAACTGATCATCTGTAGCATCAAGTTCAAGCATTAAGTCATAGCATTCATCAATAACTTCTGTAGCTCTAGCATCCTGCTTATCCATCTTATTGATCAATAAGATTGGTCTTAGACCATTTTCCAATGATTTCTGTAATACGAAACGTGTTTGTGGCATTGGACCTTCTGCAGAGTCAACAAGAAGAATAACTGTATCTACTGTCTTAATGATACGTTCAACTTCACTTGAGAAATCTGCGTGGCCTGGTGTATCCACAATGTTGATCTTGTAATCTTTATACTGTACGGAGCAGTTCTTAGAATAAATTGTAATGCCTCTTTCACGTTCAAGGTCATTTGAATCCATGATACAGTCAACTACTTTTTCATTGTCCTTAAAGACATGAGACTGCTTAAGAAACGCATCAACTAAAGTTGATTTACCAGCATCTACGTGAGCAATCACCGCAATATTAATAACCTTCTGATAATCCATACGTGCACCTTCTTTCTTATCGCTTAAAACGTTACGATTATACGCTTGTTGATGCACAATTTCAATACAAAATCCAAGAATTCAATTCTCATTTTAAAAAGGATTTTTTTCGTATTTACGCATTCTGTGTTTCAGATGCATGAATATTCTTCATCTTATCAACAAGGATACTTACAAGCATCATACCACTTGCAACGATCACCCACCCAAATCCAGAACTATATAAAGGAATCATTTTCAACGCATCAGAAAATACTCCAAATGTAATTCCTAATGTATCCAATGTATGAAGCACACCGAATACTGCAGTACCTAAAACTGTAAATGGATATACATATGGATGATCCACCCACAGTGTATCTGTTAAACCTAATAAAATAAGAACAATTGAAACTGGATACACAATATTCAACACAGGTACAGAAATACTCAAAATCACATTCAATCCAAGGTTGCATACTAAAAATGAGAAGCAGACGATAGCAATGACCCATACTTTATAAGATATTTTCTTAAATAAGATAGAAAAGAATTGAGAAATGGAATTAATTAAACCAACACAGGTTGTTAAGCAAGCTAATGTAAAGATTGCTGCCAAAAGAACTGCACCTCCATCACCAAACACCTGCTGCACAATACACCTCAATGTCCATGCACCATTTTCCTGTACTGCATATACACCAGAAGAACACATTCCCATATATGAAAGCATGATATATACAATTGCTAAGATACTGCCTGCAAATATACCAGCATACACAGTATGTGTAATACGATCTTTCTTCTCATTTAATCCAAACGAAACAAGTGTTGTTGAAATCACTAGACCAAAGTTTAATGCTGCAATGGTATCCATTGTGTTATAACCCTCTGTAAAACCTTTTAAAAATGCAGAAGATTGATAGCTATCTAAGGCAGGAGCAACATTGACATTTCCTTTTGTCACAAAACTGATAAACAAAAGAACAAGCAAAATCAATAAGCTAGGTGTTAATACCCTCCCAATACGCTGTACAAGTTTTCCAGGATTCAAACACAGCCATAACGCAACAAGAAAGAAAAGAGCAGAGTATAAAACCATCCACAGCGTACGATTTGCATCGTTTGGCAAATATGGTGAAACCGCCATTTCAAACGGAACAGAAGCTGCACGCGGAATACCTAGACCAGGTCCAATAGAAAGATAAATCAATACTGTAAATATGAATGCAAAACGTTTTCCAGCTTTTCCACTTAACTTATCTAATCCATCAAATCTAGCAACAACAATGACTCCAAGCACTGGCAATACAACCGCCGTTAATAAAAAGCCAGCCATCGCAGTAAACGTATGTTCCCCTGCATTTTGTCCTAAGAATGGTGGAAAGATTAAATTTCCAGCTCCAAAGAACAGTGAGAACAACATAAAACTGATAACCACCATATTCTTTTTGTTTAATTTCATTTCTTTTTCCCTCCAGTACACAAAAAAAGATTCATCCCAAAACATGAGACGAATCTGATATCCGCGGTACCACTCAATTTGCATAGAAAACTATGCCACTCTACTAGACTCCAACAAGTCCGAAACCTGTAACGTGATTTATTACGTGTATACTTACTATATTTCAGCATACAAGCTCAGAAGTGATTTACTGATTTTGTTTCCACTATCCACTTTCACCAAATGTCGGACTCTCTTATTAGCTTCTTAGCAAAACAGCGCTCTTCGTCATTGCCTTTGATACTTCAACTATACTGAAGCAAATATGTACCGTCAATATAAAAAGGATTGAAATAAAGTCCATTTTCAAGAATTTCATTCCATCCTTTTTCATTTTTTCATAAATCAATACTTTAATTGTTCTTTTTGATAATCTTGTGAATTACAACACTTAACAGAATTGTAATGATCATACATGGAATTGTATTTCCAACAGGTGTATCAATCTGCATAAAACAGCGATATACAACAAATCCGACAAGCCATAATACAAGATTCAGTACATCAAATTCTACATTTCTTTTATCATTCTTTAGAATAAAGAAATCAGCAATCTGAATTGCAATCATAGGAGCAAATACAGAACCAATCAAATACAGGAAATCAGTAATGTTATCCATTAGATATACAATTGCCGCAATTGTACCAACAACAGTTACAACCATTGCTACGTGTTTTCCATTCCACTTTGGCACGATAGATTCATTAGAAATACCTGCAGAATAAGCATCCAGGAATGTTGTTGTAACTGTAGAGAATACAATGATCAATAATCCCGCAATACCCAAACCTGCTTTCAACATGATCTGTGCAATATCATATTCTCCTGTAAATAAAGCCGCACCTAAACCAATCAAATACATCCAGCAGCTAACGATTCCATACACAATACTACTAACTAAACTCGCCTTCACAGGATCTTTCGCTTCACGTGTATAATCACTGATCAAAGGCAGCCAGCTCAAAGGCATCGCAATTGCAAGTTCAACACCTGCACCAAACGTCATTGCTTCTGTACATACAACTGCACTGTTTCCATCAAAGAAAATAAATTTGCTAAGCATTAAAGTCAAAACAAATAAAGCAACCATCGCAACTGTATTGATTTTTCCAAGGTTTGTAATACCAACACCAATCCATACAAGAATCAAGATACCAATAATCAAACACCAGATCCATGCACCTGTATGCATAATACCATCTGCCGCAAGTGCACCATCATAAATCATGATTGCTGTCCATCCAACCAGCTGTAATACATTTAGTGTTGCAAATAAAAGACAACCTTTCTGTCCAAAGCTCATCTTTGTAGAATCCATCGCACTTAAGCGCATTTTTCCACCAATAACACCAGCCAGGAACAATAAGATACAGCCAATGACATGTCCAGCCACAATGGCTAAAATACCATTTTTCAATCCTAAAGGTGCAAGATATGTACCTGTCAGTATTTCTGCAATAGAAACACCTGCACCAAACCAGATCAATGCATTTTCAAACAAAGAAGTTTTCTTCATTGAACATTCTCCTTTGCATATTCATTATCAATCGCGAATGAATGATCCATTGGTCCGGATCCCTTGCCAAGATCAAGCATTGCATTTAATGCTCCAGAAATATAATCCTTTGCACGTTTTACGGATGTATCCAAATCATATCCCTTTGCAAGATTGGATGCGATAGCACTGGATAATGTACATCCTGTTCCATGTGTATTAGAGTTGTTAATACGTTTTCCATGAAACCATGTATATGCGTCATCCCTATACAACAGATCATTTGCATCATTGATTTGATGACCACCCTTTACCAGAGTTGCACATCCAAATTTCTTAGAAATTTTTTCAGCAGCGATAATCATCTCTTCTTCATTTGCAATCTTCATATCCGCTAAAACTTCTGCTTCAGGAATATTTGGTGTAATGACTGTTGCTAAAGGCAACAATTCTTTTTTCAATGTTTCAATTGCATCATCACTAATGAGTTTTGCACCGCTTGTTGCGACCATCACCGGATCCACAACAATATTAGCTGCCTTATATTCCTGTAGTTTTGAAGCAATCATACGAATCAGATCAGAACTAGAAACCATTCCAATCTTCACAGCATCTGGATAAATATCTGTAAAGACTGCATCCAGCTGCTCCCCAAGAAATTCTGGTGTTACTTCCATAATTCCTGTAACACCTAATGTATTCTGTGCCGTTAGTGCTGTAATTGCACTCGTCGCAAATACGTGATTTGCGCACATTGTTTTGATATCCGCCTGGATACCAGCGCCTCCACTGGAATCACTTCCAGCGATTGTTAATGCTGTTTTCATTTTCTATCTCCTTCCTGCATTACTTTTTTAATGCGACATAAGGTGGTGCCCCCAATTTGCCGCCATATTCTGATCAAAAAACAAAAAGCTGCAGAAAAACCTAATCTGCAGCTAACATACAATAAAGATAGCATCCCTACGTTGGCATTATCCAAATCAGGTTTCAGGGTCAAGGTCGAACCTACTCTCAGCCACTCAGCTCCCCATTTTTCAACATGTTTATTATAGTTCCTTTGTAACATGTAAATCAATAATCATTCAATAATCTTTGTTGGTGATGCATTTGAGACATAAATCATACTGTCATAAAGCGTTGTGGGTGGCTGAAACATGCGATAGCTAGGAGGCAGGAAACGATTCATGATAGAGTAGCTTTCTCCTAGTGTTCCCATATAGGTATATGCATCTGCATACCTTTTAATTTCTGTACCTTCTTCAAGAGAAGAAAAATCAATCCAGCACATTTTAAAGCCGGCTAATTTCGCTGTCTTAGCTAATGGATCATGTGAATAAAATGTCTGTATGGTACGTTTATGATTTCCTTCAGGTAAATTGCATCTTGTCTTATAGAAGTCTGTTCCAATCACATAATATCTATATTGATTTGATAACAGTTTCCCCATAGAGTCGTAACTTCCCCATTTTGCAACATGTTCATTATGTCCACTGATGAAAATACAATCATTTCCTCTTTGCTGTTCCTTTTGCAAAATCCAAGAAACATTTTCAGCCATATACTGATCTCTTAATAAGCTTCCATCAGTATCTTTTCTATGTAAAACTTCAACATTCTGTAATAACACATCTACAAAATGAATCATATCACCATTAAACTCTTTCAATTCTAATGTCTTTTTTAATTTCATCAGTAAATCTTTTTTCTCTTCATAACTATAATTTTGATTCCATTGACCATCTATGATGAAATTATCCAAAAATGATAAATCAACTCCTTCAGCAATACATTCTTTTTTCAACGCATCAAAAGAATATCTAATTCTCTGCATATCAAAACCATAAAAATTCAGCTGTTCATCTTCTTCAGCATCATCATTATATTCCCGCATATATTCAATCAATTGCATCATTTCTTCTGTTTTGTAGATTTGAAAACCAATCTTTTGAACAATTTCTTTCAGTGTTCCTTCTCCACCATGAATATATTGATTCACTTCTTCACACCCGCCAAAATCACCTTCTAAAGCAAAACTGTGAACACGATGCTCTTCTACAAGTTTTTTGAATACTTCTAACTTTAACTGTTGAAATTCTTTATTTCCATGTGTTGCTTCGCCTAAAGCAATGATGTTGAATTCTTGTGGAATAGAGATTTCATCAACACTTTTTGCATACGCTTTAAATTCATTTACATCTAGTGATTTACCCGTAGTAAATCCACCAAAATAAGTAAACACATATATAGTTGCGGTTACAACAGCACTAATTAGCAAAACCTTCTTCTTCATTATTCGTTATAACACCTCTTTCAATAATTCTTCTGGTGTAATGTGAAACAGCTTCGCTATCGCAATTAAATTAGATGTACTTGGATCTGAAGTTCCATTTTCCCACTTAGATACTGCCTGACGGCTGACACCGATTGCTTCCGCAACAAATTCTTGTGTCATTTTACATTCTTCTCGATGTTGCTTAATAACTTCCCCAAGACTCTTTTTAATTGTTGCTTTTTCTTCTCTGACTTCTTTTGTATTTAAGTATTTCTTTAATGCTTTGATGCCAAAAAACAATAAAGTAATAAAACCAGCAATCACAGCTAATCCAATCAGCAAAACAATTCCCCAAATAATAACTCCAACAAAACTATACTTCATATAAATACCTCTCTTTTCGCTGTCATTTTATAATCAAGCATACGATTGCTTCCAGCAACTATTACGATATTATCAGTTGCATTTAGAAAATACGCTCAAAAACACAATTTTTTCACTTATTCTTTGAGCAAACAAAGTTCTATTTTTTTCATTACTCAAATATGTGCAAACAATATAATACAATCCATCCCCAATTCCATTACTTATAACATATTTTAACGACACCAATTTTGAGCAATTAGGGTACACCCTGTTTACTCGTCAAGAAACGCAAAAAAATCCGTCAACTTTCTACCATGATTAGAAAGTAAACGGATTATATTTTTAAAGAGTGCGATAAACTGGAATTGACCGAGCTGATAGTTACCGTTTTCTAACACTCCATTCATCATCTTGAGCTTTTCTTTCAGCATAGTAACCGCAAGGCATATCCTTCGTTGGAACACTGAACGTGATACAATTTAACCGTAATTATCCTAGAGGTGTTCAAAAGGTGGTTCAAATGAACCCACTTTGAGAAATGGCACTTGCAGGCAAAAAGATGGCAGGCGGTCTCGTTATAAGACCACCTGCCTGTTGATTATTCTTATACTATTTTCTGTATCTTGCCAGTTCGACAAACTGAAAGTTGTTGTTGCCTTTGTTACGATAAAATATTAATTTTCTTACGATTGCAGAAACCAGCTATCTCACTTTTACTAGCATCATTTAATCTCTTTCCATCTACAATATTTAGTGTAGGATACCATACTCTTAAATCAGAAAGACTTCTGTCAATGCTGCTTCCACCTGAAGTGCAGAAAGTATAGATAGTCGCATTGCTCAAGTCATAAGTTTCCAGATAAGTCTGAATAATACGTGGAACTGTTCCCCACCAAATTGGATGTCCTAAATATACAATATCATATTCAGCAGTTGCACTTAGATCATTGCTAATCTCTGGTCTAGCTGTATCATCATTCTGTTCCTTATTAGCACGACAGTTGTCATCATTATAGTTCAAATCTTCTTCTGTATAAGCCTGGGTAGGAATAATCTCAAAAATATCAGCTCCTGTTTCCTCGGCGATCATCTCTGCAATAGTCTTTGTATTTCCTGTGCCAGAAAAGTAAACAACTGCTATTTTCACACTATCAGTTTCATTATTTACAATTTTAGCATCTTCTGCTGTATCATTTGTTTCCGATACATTTTCATCTGATTCCACAGTCATACTTGTTGCTTCAGGCTGTTTTACTATCGCTTCCTGCTTTTGTGAATTATCTGCAGATGAACCACAAGCTGTTAGTATAGCCATAATGAACACACTAATTATAAGAATACTTGTCTTTTTCATGTTTCCCCTATAAACCTGCAATCCAGTCTTTAAGCTGATCATCGGATGCTCTGTTTAAAATCTTTCCCTCTACAATTTCTGCATCTGCTACGGAAGGTTTAAGCTCTTTGATTGTATTACCAAAACCGCTACCGCCCGATGTGGCAAAGAGAACAATTCTCTTACCTGAAAAATCATAGTTTTCAAGAAAAGTATTGATAATTGTAGGTGCCACATACCACCAAATTGGAAAACCAAGCAGAATAGTATCATATGAAGATAGATTCAAATCTTCTTTTACAATCTCCGGGCGAAAAGTCTTATCATTCATCTCTACGCTGCTTCTGGATTTCTTATCCATCCAGTTGAGATCTGCTTTCGTGTACGGGACTTTCGGTTTTATCTCATGAATATCTGCATTTACTAGAGCTGCCAGTTTTTCTGCTACCTTTTTTGTTACTCCGCTTGCGCTAAAATACGCTACTAATATTTTTGACATTTTAATTACCTCCTACATCTTTCCGCCGTATACCGGAAAAATTCCACTTTCACCATAGCTCTCTATTTTCTTAAAATTCTTAAGTGTCTCCATATCTTCTGCATTGATTTCAAAATCAACTTCTGCATTGCTCTTCATATGATCAGGATTACCTGTCTTAGGAAGTGTAATCGTTCCAAGTTGAAGTGTATATCTAATGCAAAGCTGAGGAACAGTCACACCATATTTATCAGCCATCGCCTTAATTTCAGGCTGATTAAGAATCTCGCCATGTGCAATCGGAGAATACGCTTCTACTGCTATACCATTCTTCTGACAGTACTCTACAAGTCCCATAGGTGTATTACTGATATGCAGAAGAATCTGATTTACCATTGGCTTAATTTCAGCGGTCTCAAGAAGGCTTTCAATATCTCCTATCTGGAAATTTGATACACCGATTGCCTTAAGCTTGCCTGCTTTATATGCATCCTCAAGTGCTTTCCACGCTGCCCTGTTTCCTTCTACATATCTGTCCTCAGACTGATTCACCTTAACCCAAGGCTGTGGACTGTGAATTATCATCATATCAAGATAATCAAGCCCCATCTTCTCAAGTGTTTCATTGATACCTTCCATTGCTTCTTCATATGTTTTATGCTCAGCAGCAACCTTCGATACAACAAACATTTCTTCTCTTGGAATCCCACAATTCCTTACGCCTTCTCCAACTCCACGTTCGTTCCCATAAGCCTGCGCTGTATCAATATGTCTATAACCAATCTCTGCTGCAGCTTTTACTGCGTCAGCTGCCTTATCATCATCAATAAACCAAGTCCCAAGTCCAAACTGTGGAATCTTTACGCCATTATTTAAAACAATATATTTATCTAACATTTCATCCACCTGCCTATTCTAATTTTCCATATTCATCATCACTTACTGCTTCCAGCCATTCATTTGAGCAATTTTCACCCGGCACTTCTATCGCAAGATGAGAAAACCAGCTATCTGGTGCTGCTCCATGCCAATGTTTTACGCCGGCCGGAATATTGATACAGTCCCCTGGTTTCATTTCTACAGCTTCTTTTCCTTCTTCCTGGTAATATCCTCTTCCTGCAACACAGACAAGAATCTGTCCACCACCTTTATCGGCATGATGAATATGCCAGTTATTTCTGCATCCCGGCTCAAAAGTCACATTAAAAATGCCCACCTGATTTGTAGATACCGGTGCAAGATATGACTGTCCAACAAAATACTTTGCATAGGCATTATTTGGTTCTCCGATTGGAAATACCATTTTCTTTGCATGCACCTTCATTGCTTCGTCTTTGTAAAGAAGTTCTCCTTCGTCAGCCTCCCATACCTCTTTGGCCAGGTTAAACACTGCCCATCCCTTTGGCCAACCTGCATAAAATGCAACATGCGTTATAACGGCAGCGATTTCCTTCTGCGTAACACCATTTGCTTTTGCATTCTGCAAATGATATTTAAGGGATGAATCTGTAATTCCTGATGACATGAGTGCCACCACGGTAATAATACTTCTTGTCTTCACATCAATATCCTGATTGTTCCAGTTCTCACCAAATAAAACATCATCATTAAAATGAGCAAACTCCGGTGCAAATTCACCAAGAGCAGCCCTGCCTGCTGTCTGTACTATTTTCATTCTGTCACCTCACTACTTTCTGTATTTTCCATTCTTAATCCATACCTGTTCAATATTTCTTGCCGCTGGTGTATTCTGTGCCATGACACCTGACAGGAAATGTGGTTCATAGAGTTCTTCTAACGCATTTATATCATCATCAGTTAGTTTTAAATCTATAGCGGATGCAGCACCTTCCACATGACTTATCTTTGTTGCTCCTACAATCGGAGACGTAACTTTTGTAAGCAGCCATGCAAGAGATACCTCCGTCATGGAAACACCTCGTGCATCTGCAATTTCACTAACCTTCGCAATTACTTTTGCATCCTTATCTGCAGATGCATCATACTTAAACTTTGCATAGGTATCCTGTTCAAGGCGTTTAGATGTCTCGCCCGGTCTTCTTGACAAACGTCCTGCAGCAAGGGCACTGTATGGCGTAAGTGCTATATTTCTTTCATCTGCATATACATTCATTTCTCGCTCTTCCTCACGCATAATAAGATTGTAGTGATTCTGAACAGATACGAATTCTGGCCACCCGTTTTCCTTTGCAATTGCATTAGCCTCTGCAAGCTGCCATGCGAAGCAGTTTGCTATACCAATCTGTCTGATTTTTCCTGCCTTTACGCCCTCTGCCATACCAGCAAGATATTCTTCTACAGGAGTATTCCAGTCCCACATATGATAAATATATAAATCCACATAATCCATTCCCAAGTGAGAAAGACTTGCATCTAAACTATTCAGTACATGTTCTTTTCCCGAAATACCATTTGCAATTTCCTCTTGTGACCTTGGAAGAAACTTTGTAGCAATTACTACTTCATCTCTTTTTGCATATTCCTTAATCGCCTTTCCAAGATATTCTTCACTTGTTCCTGCCTGATATGCTATTGCCGTATCATAAAAATTAATTCCAAGCTCTAAACCTCTTTTAATGATGGCTTTGGATGTTTCTTCATCAACAGTCCAGCTATGCTGACCTGTCTGAGCATTTCCAAAGCCCATACATCCCATACATATACGAGAGACCTTTAAATCAGATTTACCAAGTGTTACATATTCCATGCTTAATCATCCCCCTTCAGTTTTCTCGCTAATTTTTCCAGTACCATTACTATTTCCTGCTCTTCTGAACTGAGAGATTTAAATACCTCTGCTTCTTTTTTATAAAGATTAGAAAGTACGTTATCTGCAAATGCTTTACCGCTTTCTGTAAGGATAATTGACATCTCTCTTCTCTTTCCTTTGATAGGAACAAGCTCAACATATCCGTCCTTTTGAATATCTTTAATTACTGTATTTACCGTTGTCTTAGGTAATTCCCAATCATTACTGATTTCAATCTGCGTATGTGGATTTCCATCATTGAGTGCGTACAAAACCCATAATAAAGCCGATGAAACATTGCTTTGCTTCGCAAACTCATCATAAAATGAATCCACATGATAAAGTGCTCTTCCAAAATCATAAAAAAACTTTCTAGAATTCATACTTTGCTCCTTTATAATACGATATCGTATTTTTATTATAGTACGAGTCCGTATTATTATCAATTAAAAAATTAACCAGAGAGTATTATCCTTTAATCTCTCTGGCTATGTTAATTAATATTTAGTTTTACTCATTAAATTTCAATTTGTCTTTCTGAATAAAGTATATATGAATAATCAGCGGCTTGAAACTTCCTGCCAGTAAATTCTTATATTCAATGTACAATTGACCTCTACCCTGTTTGCTCTTCAAAATATGCAAAAAAATCCGTCAGCTTTCTTCCAGGATTAGAAAGTTAACGGATTATATTTTTAA
>OLNZ01001232.1_pt1 | contig 19197 bp, 17 predicted proteins | sample 1672981 | NCBI WGS metagenome assembly OLNZ01 (sample SAMEA3136743, study PRJEB25190) | human gut metagenome | biome: human gut; feature: human-associated habitat; material: faeces | place: Austria | collected 2013 | reverse complement strand
TCGGATTGATCAAAACGATCGCTTTCGTTCTATGATTGATCTTCTTCTTAATATCCTCCATATCAGGATACCAGTCTGACTGTTCATCACAGATATAATGAACCGCCGTACCACCAGCAAGCGTAGCACAAGCTGTCCACAAAGGATAATCCGGAGAAGGGATCAAGATCTCATCCCCATCATCAAGCAGGGCAGACATAGAAAGATTGATAAGCTCACTGACACCATTCCCAGTATAAATGCTGTCGATATCAACATTTGGAAGGTGCTTAAGCTGTGCATACTGCATGATCGCCTTTCTCGCAGCGAACAATCCCTGAGAAGGGGAATATCCTTCGCAGTCAGTCAACTGATGTCTCATATCATAAATGACTTCATCCGGCGTTCTAAAACCAAATGGAGCAGGGTTTCCGATATTTAACTTTAAGATATTTGTTCCATCACGCTCCATACGATTCGCTTCATCCACAACAGGACCACGAACATCATATAAGACATTATCAAGTTTGCTTGATTTACTAAAATGACGAACAGGGGGCTTCTTATTGTCGGTCAGAGAAGAACGATCGATCTCAGGTTCAAAGAAATCTTCCTTAGAAGCATCACCAAGAAGCCATTCCTCCTCAACTTCCAATGTATCTGCAAGAAAATGAGCGATATCCGCACGAGGAAGAGTCTTTCCACTGACATACTGGCTGATATGGCTCTTTCCAACCTTTAACCCTGCCTGATCAGCGGCGTGTACTAGATCCACCTGTTTCATTTGTTTTTGCTCCATAGCAGAACGTAAATGCTCTGCAAATAGTTCTTTCTGATTCATAATACAGCTCCTTTATTAAGAAAAGTTCAATTTATATTTAAAAAGTTCAATTTGTTAAAACGATTATATCATAAAAGAAAAGAAAGTTCAATTTAAAATACACAAAAGTTCAAAAACGACAAAAATATACTTATTATAACAAAAAGTACAAGGAAACTTATTGAAATTTATGATAACATGTAAAGAAGATTAATGAACAAGAATAAAAAAACTATATTATGGGGATTAGAAGAATATGGGAGTATCAAAAAGACAGATGCAGAATTTCCTGATCTATGTACTTGACATGGTGGGATTGACTGCAGGATATTTTGTTGCAGTTTATCTGCGATTTGGAAATCTAAAAACAGCATATGGGTTTATGAGAGTTGATACATATTTGCGATGGATCACTGCAATGGCAGTTCTGACTTTTGTTTACTTGCTGTTCCACCCAAATCGCAGTTTTTTTAAGCGTAAAATTAAAGACGAAATACGATGCGATTTTCAGACAGCAGTTCTGACTGGAGCCGGGATGTCAATGATCGCATTGCTGATGGGAGACGCATCCGAGTATTCAAGATTCATTTATATGTTTACGATCGGATTTGAGTTCTTTTATATGATCATAGCACATCGTCTGTACCGTAAGTACTGGCTGCGAAGAAGATCCAATCATTCATTTGCAAGGAAAATGATGCTGATCACAACTAGTGGTGAAGCAGAGCAAGTGATCACGAATATTATAAAAGAAAAAACATGGGATTTATGGATCACGAGTATTGTCATTATAGATAAAGATATGGTAGGAGAAAATGTCTATGGGATACCAGTCATTGGATTTACATATCGAAGTATGTTTGAATACGCAGCAAGAAATGTTGTAGATGAAGTGTTTATCTACATTCCAAAAGAATATAAATATCCAGTTGCAATGACAATTCAGAATTTTGAGGATATGGGAATCAATACAAGTCTGAATATTCCTTTATTCCAGATCAATCAGAATCTAAATAAGATATTAGAAACTGTAGGACCATATAATGTTGTATCATTTTCTGGAAGAGAAGTTTCTTTATTTATGTTACTTCTTAAGAGAACGATGGATATTCTTGGTGGACTGGTTGGACTTTTAATCACTGGAATTGCATTGATTTTTGTAGCACCAGCGGTGAAACTGGAATCTCCAGGACCATTATTGTTTTCTCAGAAGAGAGTTGGTCGAAATGGACGAATCTTTAAGATCTATAAGATCAGATCCATGTATCAGGATGCGGAGGAGCGTAAGAAGGAATTGATGGCTCAGAATGAGATGGACGGGCTGATGTTTAAGATGAAAGATGATCCTCGTATTACGAAGGTTGGGAAATTTATCAGGAAGACTAGTATTGATGAGCTTCCGCAGTTTTGGAATGTACTGAAGGGGGATATGAGTCTGGTTGGGACTAGACCACCTACAGTGGATGAATTTGAGCAGTATAGTGCTTATCATAAGAAGAGGCTTTGTAGAACACCTGGGTTGACTGGAATCTGGCAGGTTAGTGGTCGTAGTACGATTACTGATTTTGAGGAGATTGTAAAATTGGATGTTCAGTATATTGAGAATTGGTCTCTTTGGTTGGATATTAAGATATTGTTTAAGACAGTGGCGCTTGTGTTTAAGGGTGATGATGGGGCGCAGTAGAAGGGAAGTGTACGGTGAGTAGTAATTATATAAGGAAGAAACAATTGAAAATTGCGATGATCGGACATAAAGTTGTTCCATCAAGAAGAGGCGGAATTGAACTTGTACTGACTACGATGTGTCCTAAGATGGTAAAACGAGGACATCAAGTTACATGTTATAATCGTTCCGGTGATAAAGTTGAAAATGAATATGTAAATACCGTAAAAAATGGTACATATAAAGGCGTAAAATTAAAGAAAGTATTGACGATCAACAAGAAGGGGCTGGCAGCAATGACATCCTCCTTTTCTGCTGCTATCAGAGCAGCATTTGGAAGATATGATATTGTACATTTTCATGCAGAAGGACCTTGCACAGCTCTTTGGATTCCGAAATTATTCAGAAAACGTTGTATCGTAACAATCCATGGATTGGGCAAGAGATAAATGGAAATCTGGATTTGGTTCAAAATATATCAAATTTGGAGAGAAAGTGGCTGCGAAATATGCAGATGAAATCATTGTTTTGAGTAAAGGAGTTCAAGATTATTTTAAACAGACGTATGGTCGAGATACAATTCTCATCCCCAATGGAGTATCAAGACCTGAGAATGTGGAAGCTGATCTGCTCACGAAGAAATTTGGTCTGCATAAAGATGATTATATTTGTGCGTTGTCACGACTTACAGAAGAGAAAGGTATTCATTATCTGATTGAAGCTTATCAGAATGTGAAGACGGATAAGAAGTTAGTGATTGCTGGAGATACTAGTGATACGGATGATTATGTGATGAAACTTAAGAAGTTGGCTGGGAATAATCCGAATATTATCTTTACTGGGTTTGTTTCTGGTAGAACATTAGAGGAACTTTATAGTAATGCTTATGTTTATGTATTGCCTTCTAAGTTGGAGGGTATGCCACTTAGTCTGCTTGAGGCTATGAGTTATGGGAACTGTGTGATCGGGTCTGATATTGCTGAGATTGCTGATGTGGTTGAGGATAAGGCGATATTGTTTAAGAAGGCTAATGTTGAGGACTTGAAGGAGAAGCTGCAGATGGTTTGTGATGATGTGGAGCTTGTGGAGAAGTATAAGAATGAAGCGTCTGGGTATATTTGTGGTAGGTATAATTGGGAAGATGTTGTGGAGAGAACATTGAGAGTATATCAGAAGGGAAAAAAAGATCAATGAAAATCTTAATGATAAACAAGTTTCTATATCCTAATGGTGGATCAGAAACATATATCTTCAAATTAGGAGAATATTTAGAAAAACAGGGACACAAAGTAGAGTTTTTTGGAATGGAACATGAAGGAAGATGTGTAGGAAACAATGTAGATGCGTATACATCTGATATGGATTTTCATGGTGGAAGTAAACTTGCGAAGTTAACATATCCATTAAAGACAATCTATTCTAAAGAAGCAAGAACAAAGATCAGGCAGGTACTGGATGATTTTCAGCCAGATGTGTGTCATATCAATAACTTCAACTATCAGTTGACACCAAGTATTATTGTAGAAATCCAGAAATGGAGAAAAGAGACAGGAAAGAACTGTAGAATCGTATTTACAGCACATGACTATCAGCTTGTCTGTCCAAACCATATGTGTAACAATCCTAACACACATGAAAACTGTGAAAAATGTTTAGGTGGACATTTCTTAAATTGTACAAAAGGAAAATGTATCCATGGAAGCACCGCAAAGAGTGCAGTTGGAACCATGGAAGCTGAGTTTTGGAAACTAAAAGGAACTTATAAATATATTGATGCAATGATCTGTTGCAGTCATTTTATGAAAAAAAAGTTAGATAGTAATCCATTGTTTGCAAAGAAAACAATCGCATTACATAACTTTATTGATAAAGTAGAATGGAAGAATACAGAGAAAAAAGACTATGTTCTGTATTTTGGACGTTTTTCTGAAGAAAAGGGAATTGGGACATTAATTGATGTATGTAAGTCATTACCAGATGTTCCATTTATCTTTGCTGGAACTGGTCCGTTAGAAGATCAAATTGAAGGAATTCCAAACATTAAGAATGTCGGATTTCAGACAGGAGAAGATTTAGAAAAACTGATCAGAGAAGCAAGATTTTCTATTTATCCGTCTGAATGGTATGAAAACTGCCCATTCTCAGTGATGGAATCACAGATGTATGGAACTCCAGTATTAGGAGCGAACATTGGTGGAATTCCAGAGCTGATTCAGGAAGGAAAAACAGGAGAATTATTTGAAAGTGCAGATGCACTTGATTTGAAAGAAAAGATTAAACATCTGTGGAAAGATAAGGAACTAACAGCTTCTTATACAGAAAATTGTAAAGATATCAGTTTTGATACAATTGATGAGTACTATGAGAAGTTGATGAAGATTTATATAGGAAGAGTTCGAGGAAATCGAGCAGCAAGTAAACAAAAAGGGAAGTTGAGTGAGAAAAATATGAGTAAAGATAAGAAAGTTAAGAAGTTAAATGGTACAGTTATTGTTACATATCGTTGTAACGCAAGATGTAATATGTGTAATCGTTACAAGAAACCATCTACACCAGATGAAGAAATCAGCTTAGAAACAATTAAGAAGTTACCACCAATGTACTTTACAAACATTACTGGTGGAGAACCATTTATCCGTACAGACTTAAAAGATATTGTACGTGAATTACAGAAAAAATCCGATCGTATCGTTATTTCAACAAATGGTTTTTTTACAGATCGTATTGTAGATCTGTGTAAAGAGTTTCCTAATGTCGGAATTCGTATTTCTATCGAAGGATTAGAAGAAACAAATAACAAGATCCGTGGATTAGAAAATGGATTCCAGCGTGGATATACAACATTAAAGAAATTAAGACAGATGGGTATGAAAGACGTTGGATTTGGTATGACAGTACAGGATGCAAACTGTAAAGACTTAGTACCTCTTTATAAGATTTCCGATAAGATGGGAATGGAATTTGCAACGGCTTCCTTACATAACAGTTTTTACTTTGTAGAAGCAAAGAATATCATCAAAAACCGTCCAATGGTTGCAAAACAGTTTGAAAACTTGGTAAATGAACTGTTAAACAGCAACTCACCAAAGAAATGGTTTCGTGCTTACTTTAATCATGGACTGATCAACTATATCTATGGACAGAAGAGATTACTTCCATGTGATATGAGTTTCGATACATTCTTTATCGATCCATATGGTGATGTTATGCCATGTAATGGAACAAAAGATAAAGAAGTTATGGGTAACTTAAATGAACAGAGTTGGAATGAATTATGGAACAGCAAAGAAGCAGAAGAAGTTCGTAAGAAAGTTCGTTGCTGTGACCGTGATTGCTGGATGATCGGTTCTGTATCACCTGCTATGCATAAGTATATTTGGGTTCCTGCTCTTTGGGTTGTAAAACATAAATTCTTACGTTTCTTTAAGAAGAAAAAATATAGTATGTATGAGAATAAAATTGTTCGTGACTATAAGAAGGGTATTGTTACGAAGGAAGAACTTGATAAGTGTTCTACTTGTGATATGTGTGCGACGATTAATGATGGATTGTCTGCGGCTTCTAAGGAGCAGTTAGTTGGTAAGAGTGGAGAAGAGATTGTGGATGCGGATATTGCTAAGCAGATGGAGACGAAATAATGGGGAACCAACTGGATAAAAAGACTACGAATTGTTGTAAAGGAATTGCAGCAGTGATTATTATGTTACATCATATATCATTTAAAGTATCAAATTTGCCTATATATATAAAACCAATTTGGTATATTGCTTTTCCAATTGTAGGATTCTTTTTCTTTATGTCTGGATATGGATTGACTTGTGGATTAATGAAAAAGAAAAATTATCTTCAGGGATTTTTATCTAAAAGGGTTTTAAATGTTGTCATTCCATATGTGATAGTTGTATTTGGATGGATTGGACTAGAAATTTCTAGGGGGCAAAGGCTTGAAAAGGCATTTGCCGAAGCATTTACAATACATTATATTCAGCCCCTTTGGTTTATATGGGTAATAATCGTCACATATATTGTTTTTTACATGGTATTTAAATGTGCAAGTTCAGTACAGGTAGGTGTAAGTTGGTTTGTAGGAATAACAATTGTATATATTTTTATTAGTGCGTTTGTTAATCGTCGAGATGAAATGTATGCATCTATTATAGGAATGCCACTGGGAGTTTTATGGGCAATGTATGAAAAGAGAATTGATTTATACTTTGAAGTGAATTTTTGTAAAAAAGAGTTTATTTCAATTGTAGTATTTATGAGTTTATTTATTACGAGATTAGTTTTGAGTATAGTAGGTATTGATAATCGGCTTTTTCAGACTGTTTTTCGGAATATAATTACAGTTATGTTTCTTGTATCATTAATTGGAATATTAAAAAGAGTAAAGCTGAGTAGAAAACTATTAATGTGGTTGGGAGCGATTTCCTATGAAATTTATATTGTTCATCCATTTATTCTCTATGATTTTGAAAAGAAGATGGAGGATGGACAATTAGTAAATAATTTTGAAGTTATAGTAGGGACGATAGGATTAACACTGCTTTTATCATGCATTTTGAAAGTAGTGCAAGATTATATAATTAGAAATGTGAGAAAATAAAAATGAAAGTAACAGTTTTAACTCCGACTTTTAATCGAAAAGAAAAATTGCAAAAACTATGGAATTCATTACAGAAACAAACTGTAAAGGAATTTGAGTGGCTTGTAGTTGATGATGGTAGTACTGATGGTACGAATGAGTTAATTGCTAAGTTACAGGAAAAGAGTGATTTTCCGATGTATTATATTTATAAGGACAATGGTGGTAAACATACTGCTTTGAATGTAGGGATACAGACTATTCGCAGTCAATTAACTTTTATAGTTGATTCGGATGATTATGTAGTAAAAGATGCGGTTGAATCGATACTAAAAATACATGAAAAATACAGAAAACATAACAGTATCTGTGGATATGCATTTCTTCGAGCATTTCCAGATGGTAAGGTTAATGGCAAAAAGTTTAATATAGATGAAAAAATAGGCTCTTATATTGATATACGTATAAATGGAGACGATACAGGTGCAGACAAGGCGGAAGTATTTAAAACACAGTGTTTGAAAGAGTTTCCTTTTCCTGAATATAAAAATGAAAAATTTTTAGGAGAAGATTTGGTTTGGATTAGAATGGCGAGAAAATATAAGATGGTACACATTAATAAAGCCATTTATGTGGGAAATTATCTTGAAGATGGATTAACTAATAATCGTCGTAAACATAATATTGCTTCTCCAGTTGGATGTATGCATCGAGCAGAGGAATTCATGGAACATGACTTAAAGATTAAATATAGAATCAAAGGTGGACTACAGTATATCGTATATGGAAAATTTGCTGGATGTAGTGTTATTGATTTAATACATAAGTCAAAACATAAAGTTCTTACAACGATATGTATACCAGGAGGATTGCTTTTACATTTGAGATGGAACAAATTATAGAATAATTTTTGAAAATAGAAAGAGAGAAAAGGATTGACGATGGAAAAAAGTAAAAAGCAATATTTTAATGAAATAAATATAATGCGTGGAATGGCTGTACTTTGTGTTGTCATTGGACATTCTTTTAATCCGACAGAAACACCTACTATTTTAGGCTTTATAAAGAGCTTTGTTTATTGTTTTCATATGCCAGCTTTTTTCTTTATTAGTGGTTTTCTTGAGGGTGACAAAAGACGTAGTATTGGTGAAAAAAAACAAGCGATTATAAAAAAGGCAAGACGATTAATGATACCATATTTCTTTTTAACAGTAGTTACTGCAGTACTTAAGATGCTATTTGGTGTATTTGCAAGGAATCCACTAAATTATTCTACAATTGTAGTAGATGTTTTAATTGGTAGAAATAACCCGAATGGTGGCCTTTGGTTTTTGTATGCATTGTTTGTTATTTCGTTTTTTGGAATTATATTTGATATGATGGATAGATTAATTTTGATGAGTATTATGTTTATAATATATATATTAAATTTATTTATTTTTAAACAGTCAGGATATATTATAGGATTTTTCTTTAGCTATGCATGGATTTATTTTATGGGTAGCGTTGTAAGAAAAAATATTTATGATAGAGTAAAAAAATCAAAATTAGTAATTTCGATGAGTGGAATTAGTTTAACGATAGCAATTTCAATAGGATATATTGCTCTTGCTTATATAAGAATATATGAAGTTCAAACATGGATTTTATCAAGTGTGATAACTGTTATAGGAGTCTTTCTGCTCTTTATTATATCAGTTCAAATAGAGCAGCACCAGTGTGAAAAAAAACTGTGGATGTTGTTTGGTGATTATGGAATGGATATATATATGATTGGTTATTATGTACAACAAGCAATTTATGTTATAGTTGGAAAGATATTAGGATGTAATTATCTTATATATGCTTGGTTGATGCTGATTTTAGGATTGATAGTTCCTGTGATATTATCGAAATATATTGTTAGAAAAAGTAGAGTATTATTAATGTTAGTTTTAGGGAGGTAAAAAATGAATTATCTCATATCTGCATACAGTGTGAATCCTTATCATGGATCCGAAGATGGCGTTGGATGGAATTGGGTTTTACAGTATGAAAAAAATTTTAACCCAGGGGATCGAATTATTTTGTTGACAAAAAAATATAATGAAAAAGATACTCGCAAAGGGATGAAAGAATTTGGTATTAAACATATAGAATTAGTGATTACAGATGTACCAAATATATTGAATTGGTTTAGAGAAAAACATTCAATTTTTCATCATATGTATTATATTCTGTGGCAACATTGGGCATGGCTGTGGGTTAAAAAATCAGGAATTAAATTTGATATAATTCATCATGTCACGATGGGAGATTATCGGATAACGGGTGAAATGTATAAATGCAAAGATGCTAGAGTTATATTTGGACCCGTAGGTGGAGCACAAATTACTCCGAAAAGTTTAAAGACTTACGAAAAAAATAAAATTGTTGCCAAAATTCGTGAAATAGTTAATAAATCCTGTGACATAAATCCTTTTTATAGGGAAAAAATCAATAGTTTTTCCAGTGTTGTAGCAAGTAATGGAGAAACATATCAGCAAATAGCGGCAATTAGAGGGGAAAGTAGAACAAAGCAAATAGTTGAGCTTGGGCTGACAGATGAATATATAAATAGAAGTATAAAGGAGAGAACAAAGAAAAAAATAAAAATTCTCTATATGGGGCGACTAATTGAGAAAAAAGGAATACTTTTTTTGCTAGATGTAGTTAAGCAATTGAAAAATAAAATTGAGTTTGAGATAGATATATGTGGGAATGGTTACCTATTTGATGAAATTAAACATGTACTTGAAGAGTATAGTCTAGATGAGTGTGTGAATATGCACGGAGAGATTCCGCATAATCAAGTGATTGCATATTACCAAGATGCGGATATTTTTGTGTTACCGTCACTTAGAGAAACAGGAGGTACTGTTTTAATTGAGGCAATGGCGTACGCATTACCAATTGTTGCATTTAATACTAGTTTTTGCACTCAACTAAATGAGCAGAACTGTGGCATTTTTGTGAATACAAACCAAGAACTTGTTGGAATTAAAAATGACTTTTGCGATGCATTAGTAAAATTAAGTAATGATAGAGCACTTTGTAAAAGACTTGGTGAAAATGGTTATAGATATGTAAATGATAAATTAACATGGGATGAGAAGTATAATATGATTGTTAAAAATATGTAATAGAAATATTGATTGTATGAAAATTATAGAAGCATTCAGTAAGATAGTATATCTGTGAGGAGAATATAATGAATGAAACAAAAGAAAAAGTTAAATTTAGTGTAGTGTTGCCAATTTATAATGTGGAAAAATATCTGAACAGATGCATTGACAGTGTTGTTAACCAAACATATAGAAATTTAGAAATTATTTTGGTAGATGATGGATCTCCTGATGGTTGTCCAGCGATGTGTGATTATTGGGCAGAAGTAGACAATCGTATAAAAGTTGTACATAAAAAGAATGCAGGATTGGGAGAGGCTAGAAATTCAGGATTAGATATTGCTACAGGAGATTATATTGGTTTTTTTGATAGTGATGACTATATAGATAAAAAATTGTTTGAAGAAGTGTATAATATTGTAACTTCAAAAAATCCTGACTTAATAGAATTTGGACATTATGATGTTAATAAAGATGGAATAGTAGTCAAAACATTCGTTCCACAGATAGAATCAACTGTATTTGAAGGTGAAGAAGTTATGTCAAAATTTTTACCGGACTTAATATGTACTAATCCTAAAACAGGTGTAGCAAGTGACTTATTAATGAGTGCATGGAGTTGTTTGTATAGAAGAGAATTATTAGAAAGTTGCAAATTTCATTTTGTTTCAGAACGAGAATATATTAGTGAAGATGTATATTCACTAATGAAATTAATGCCGAATATACAGAAAGTTAGTATTGTACAGAAGGCATATTACTTTTATTGTGAAAATGATCAGTCACTTACACATACATATAAGCCAGATCGCTTTGAAAAGTTAGTTATTTTTCAAGCAAAGTTGGAACAATTATGCGCATCGAGTGTTTATAGTGATGAAGTAAGATATAGAATTAAGAGACCATTTTTAGATAACTTACTTGCCTGCATGAAAAGTGAAATAAGTTGTATAAGTGAAGTTGGAATTAGAAAAATTTATTATTCAATTTCTCAAATGTGTAAAGAAGAATTAGTTCAAAAGAATGTGCGATTGATGCCAACAACAAGTTTTACAAAGTCAAGAAGACTGATTCATTTTTGTATAAAAAATAGGATGAAATTGTGTATCATAGGATTGATAAGATTGCACCAATATTTAGGGAGATAAGTATGAGAAAAAATTTGTTTATAATAACACCTAAGAAGTGTATATATTGGATATTATACGCATGCGTTTTGTTTTCAGCAGCATATAGTTTATTTGGAATTAGTCTTTCCACCTTTTATATATGTGATATTTTGAATTTGATGTTATTGTATTTTGAAATAAAATACATAAAAAAAATAAAAAAAGAATGTAAATTACTTCTTTATATTTTAACTGCATTATTGCTTTCATTGCTGATTGGTGTATGCATAAATTCTGTAAAACCATTATTGATTTTTTGGGGATTGAGAAATCTATGTAGGTTTTTTATATTATTTTTTGGTGTAATTTTCTTTTTTTCGTTAGATGATGTTGAAAGGGTAATCCGATTCTATTTTATCGTACAAATTTTTAATACTGTGGTTGGTTTATATAAGTATTTTGTTCTTGGATTATTTAGCGATGATTTTGGTGGTGGTATTTTTTGGGGTGGAGGCGGATTGAATCCATTTTGTTTATTGCTTTTATGCTTTTATTCAAATCTCTATTTTAGAAAAAAAACTACTTTAAAAAAATTTGGTTTTATTGTAGCAGTAACGTTTATGCTGGGTGCGATGGCTGAGGAAAAAATGATGATAATGTTAGCAGTATTGTGTATTTTATTATCTGCGATAATTAATCAATGTATTGAAAAAAATTTTACAGTCAGAAAAGTTACTATACTAATAGGAGTTGTTCTTGGTTTTGTAGTTGTTATTAATGTAGTTAATTATTTGGCACCAGATATGTTAAGTATTCTTTTGAATAAAAAGAATTTTATGAATTATGCATCAGCAACATTTGATGAGGGATATAGAATTCCACGTGTTGGATCATTTGGAGTAATTAATAAGTTGTTTCTTAGAACGTCGATAAAAGAGTTATTTGGATTAGGTATTGGAAATTGTGATACATCTACATTTTCTTTGTTTCAGAGTGATTTTTATAGAGTATATGGAGATTATAATTATCGTTGGTTTACGAATCAATGGACGTATTTAGAGTGTGGTATTATAGGTTTTGGTTTATATTTACTTTTTTTTGTTGCATTGATTGTTATACTATTAGGAAAGTTGAAAAAAAATGCGAAAGCATACCAACCATATATGATTACAAGTGCTATTTTTACTGTTTCCATGATTTTTTTAATGTGGCAAAGTTCTGCCATTAGAATAGATACAGCATATTTAATTTATTTTGGTATGGCAATTGGGTTTGTAGCAATACAACATGGATATAAGGAAAAAAAAGGGGGGGCTTATTAAAGATGAGTTTAAAGAGTGTTTTAGAAAAGTTGCTTATGGACATAAAGCAGAATCAAAATCGTATATTAAATATTTAAGATCTAAAGGAATGAAGATTGGACATGATTGCATTATTTATGCTCCTACCAAAACATTAATTGATGAACAGTATCCATGGATGATTTCTATTGGAAATCATGTAAGAATTACGGAAGGAGTAAAAATCTTGACACATGATTATTCTTGGTCTGTTCTGAAAAATTGTCGAGGGGGGTGCTCGGAGCTAGTGGAATTGTTGAAATTGGTGATAATGTATTTATTGGAATGAACACGATTATTGAAAGAAATGTGAAAATTGGAACTAATGTTGTAATTGGAGCAGGGAGTGTAGTTACAAAAGATTGTGAATCTAATAGTGTTTATGCTGGAGTTCCGGCAAAAAGATTGATGAGTATTAATGAGTTTTTTGAAAAAAGATGTGTTATGCAAAAATCTGAAGCGAAAGAGTTAGCTAAAAAATATTATGATCGTTTTCACAAACGACCGGATTCAGATGTTTTTCATGAGTACTTTATGTTATTTGAAACAAGTGAGAGTGTTTTTTAAATAACACTTTTGAAAATAAACTTCGATTAGGTAATACTGAAAAGCAGTCAATTAGATATATGAAAGAACATGCTCCTGAATTTTCAAGTTATGAAGAATTTATGAGGTATTGTTTTGATGAAAAAGAAAAATAAAAAATGTGTTTTGATTTTGCCATACTTTGGAAAATTTAATAATTATTTTCCATTGTTTCTTAAGTCATGTGCAGAAAATCCTTCGTATACATGGATGATTTTTACAGATGATGAGTTTAATTACGAGTGTCCCCAAAATGTTCATATAATAAAATGTACATTGAGGGATATAATTAAAGTTGCAAATAATAAATTTGGATTTAAGGTAGTGTTAGATTCTCCATATAAATTGTGTGATTATAAGCCAGCATATGGATTTCTTTTTGAAGAGTATATACGTGATTTTGAGTATTGGGGACATTGTGATTGTGATTTGATTTTTGGAAATATTGAAAAAATTATTACTCCGTTGTTAAATGAAGGATATGATAAATTATTTGCTGCAGGTCATTTAACAATTTATAAAAATACATATGATAATAATAGACGATTTATGAAATTATATAAAGGAAGGTATTTATATAAAGAAGCTTTTACAACGAATAAGATATTTGTATTTGATGAGGACTTTAAGAATAATGATAATATACATAGCATTTTCCTTGAGGAAAATGCAAAAGTTTATGAAAACGATTTAAGCATGAACCCATCAATAATTTCAGCAAGATTTATTAGAGCATTTTATGACAGTTCTAAACATGACTTCGTTAATGAAGAATATAGGAAGGCTAGATATTTTTGGAATAATGGAAATATTGTACGAATTGAATGGAATGGAGAAAAACTAGTTCAGACAGAATTTGCTTATTTTCATTTTCAGATGCGAAAAATGCGTGTTAAATTGGATTCAGAAGATATGAGTTTTGAAATTTTACCAGATAGATTTATTAAAAAAAATTTACCACGTAATCGAGAAGAAATGCGTTTAAAAACAGTTGGTTTTCCATATTTATACTGGGTAGATAATTATATAAAAAAAGTAAAAAGATTTCTTAAGAAAATAACTATGGGAATATAGTGTTTTAAAAGTATATTTTTATTAGATAAATTGTTGTAAATAATAGAAAATGGTAATGATTGATTATATATAAGATGTAATAATAATGGAGAGAAAATAACTATGATACCTAAAATAATACATTATTGTTGGTTTGGCAAAAATCCTCTTCCAGAAGATGCAAAACGATGCATTGATTCTTGGAGAAAATATTGTCCGGATTATAAAATAATAGAATGGAATGAAAGTAACTATGATGTAACAAGCAATGAATATATGAAAGCTGCGTACATGGAAAAAAAATGGGCTTTTGTATCTGATTACGTTAGAATTGATGTAGTATATAAATATGGTGGTATTTATATGGATACTGATGTAGAATTGGTAAAGTCCCTCGACGAGCTTCTAAATGATAGAATGTATTGCGGATGGGAAATGAGAGATCCATTGTTGGATAAAATGGGAGTATCCTATGAGAATTCAGTGGCATTTGGGTTAGGATTTGGCGCAGAAAAGGGACATAAAGCATTAAAGAAAATACTTGATTTGTATAAAGATATTTCTTTTTATAATGAAGATGGTACGTTGAATTTAATGGCATGTCCACATTATCAGACGGAGGTTTTAAAAGAATTTGGATTAGATGATACTCGGCGAACATATCAGTGTTTGAAGGAGGGAATTGTAGTTTATGAAGAAGATGTATTTTCACCTAAATCACCTTTAACGGGGAAGATTGTAATTACAGATAAAACAATAAGTATTCATCAGTTTTCTATGACATGGGTGGATGAAAGAGAAAGAAAATTACAAAATATGGAATGGCAATTAACAGAATATTTCGGATATAGTTTTGCTCATAAAGTTACAAAAATTTTATCATTACCATATAGAGTGAAAAAAAAGATAAAGAAAATAATGAATAAATCATAATAAAGATATTTATTATCTGGATGAGATAATAGACAAAAAATGGAGGAAGGAGTTTTAGGACAAATAGTCCGTAAAAATAATGCAAAAATCATTAACTAAGAATTCAATTTATAATATTATTTATACATTGGTGAATATACTTTTTCCTTTTGCAACATCTATATATGTTTCGAGAATTCTTCTCCCAGTAGGTGTTGGAAAAGTGGCAGCAGCGCAAAATATTGCATCATATTTTGTAACACTTGCAGCACTTGGATTGCCATCTTATGGGGTGCGAGAATTTGCAAAAATAAGAGAAAAAAATATGAAAGGAATAAACTTTTTACAGAATTATTGCTGTTAAACATCATATCAACAACTTTGGCAACGTTAGGTTATTTCATATTGGTACTTGTTAATGGAGGTTTTAATGGAGAGTGGGCACTTTATGTGGTGTGTGGACTTTCTATTGTATTCAATTATCTTAATATTGATTGGATGTATCAAGGACTAGAAGAATATGGATATATTACAGGGAGAAGTTTATTTATAAAAGGTTTTTCTCTTCTGGCATTATTTATGTTTGTCAAAACAAGACAAGATTATATAATATATGCACTTATATCTAGCTTAGCAACAGGCGGAAATTACATATTTAATATTTTACATGCTAGAAAATTTGTTTCAATAGATTTATCTAAAATAGAGTTAAAATATCATATAAAACCAGTTCTTTTGATTGCTTGTATTATTTTTTTGTCAACAATTTACAATAAAATTGATATAACAATGTTAAATATATTAGCAACAGATGAATCAGTTGGATATTATACATATGCACAGAAAACAATTACAATGGTGTTAACGATGGCTAATGCTATTACAGCGGCATTATTGCCTAGACTTAGTTTTTATTATGATAATGATAGAAAACAGTTTTACAAACTATTAGATAAGGGATTTCAAGTTCTCTGTTTTATGACATTTCCTTTAACAATAGGTATGATGCTTGTTGCTCCACAAGCTGTAGTTTTCTTATATGGAAAATCATTTGAACCAGCAGTGTTAACGATACGATTGATGTGTCCTTTGATTTTGATTAAGGGGTTTGGAGACTTATTTTGCTATCAATTAGTTTATAGTACAAAAAATGAGAAGATTATTTTACCAGCATCTGCATCTGCATCAGTAATTAATGTGATAACAAATGCGGTTTTAATTCCATTGCTTCTTCAAAATGGAGCAGTTATAGCTTCAGTATTTAGTGAATTAGTTACAAATGCTATACAGTTTATTTATATGAAAAAAAAGGTAAAATTTTCTATTAATATAAAAGTATTTGGAAAAAGTTTTATTAGTACATCTATGATGGCTGTTAGTGTTTATATTGTTATGCAGTTTGGTTTGTCTAATACTATTGGACTTATCATGGAGGTCATATGTGGAATTATGGTGTATGGTATAATTAATTTGTTTATGAAAAATGAATTAATATTTGAAATTCTAAATAAAATACAAGAAAAGAGAAGACACAAAATAATATAATTGATATTTGCTACTAAGAAATTAATGTCAAGCTATGTTTGGTGTCAGAAGATTTTTGAGGAGTAATTTAATAAAATACAGGCAAATTGGCCAAATAATATAAAAATAATATATCACAGGATGGATATATAGAACAAAAATACATATGAATATTGGAAAGGGAGAATAAGATGGGAAAATATTTTGGAACAGATGGATTCCGTGGAGAGGCAAATATAAATTTAACTGTAGAACATGCATATAAAGTTGGACGTTATATCGGATGGTATTTTAACCAGAAGACAAGCAGCAGAGCAAAGATCGTCATTGGTAAAGATACAAGACGAAGCAGTTATATGTTTGAGAATGCATTAGTAGCAGGACTGACTGCATCTGGAGCAGATGCATATATGCTTTATGTAACAACTACACCAAGTGTTGCATATGTAGTAAGAACAGAACAGTTTGACTGTGGTATCATGATCTCTGCAAGCCACAACCCATACTATGACAATGGAATCAAACTGATCAATTCTAAAGGTCATAAGATGGAAGCAGAAGTGGAAGATAAGATCGAAGCTTATATCGATGGAGAAATCGAAGAACTTCCATTTGCAACAAAGAAAGAGATCGGACGTGCAAAAGACTATGCAGCTGGAAGAAATCACTACATCGGATATCTGATCTCAACAGCAACAAGATCATTCAAAGGTGTGAAAGTCGGATTAGACTGCTCTAACGGAAGTTCATTTGCAATCGCAGAGAATGTATTTAAAGCACTTGGAGCAGAAACACACGTGATCAACAACGAGCCAGACGGAACAAATATCAATACAAACTGTGGTTCAACTCATATCGAGATTTTACAGGGATATGTAAAAGAGAATCATTTAGACGTAGGATTTGCATATGACGGAGACGCTGACCGTTGTATCGCTGTTGATGAGAATGGACAGGTGGTTGATGGAGACCTGATTCTTTATGTATGTGGACAGTACATGAAGAAACATGGAGAATTAAATAACAATACAGTTGTAACAACCGTTATGTCAAACTTAGGATTATACAAAGCATTCGATGCAGCAGGAATTTCTTATGAAAAGACAGCTGTTGGTGACAAATATGTCAATGAAAATATGGTCAAGAACGGACATGCATTAGGTGGAGAACAGTCTGGACATATCATTTTCAGTAAGTTCGCAACAACAGGAGATGGTATCTTAACATCTATTAAGATCATGGAAGCAATGATCGAACAGAAACAGACACTTGCACAGTTAGCAGAACCAGTACAGATCTTCCCACAGATTCTTGAAAATGTCCGTGTCACAGATAAAGCTGTCGCACAGGGAGATGAAGATGTGCAGAAGGCAGTCAAAGAAGTAGAAGAAGAACTTGGAGATGAAGGAAGAATTCTTGTACGTGAGAGTGGAACAGAACCATTAGTACGAGTTATGGTTGAGGCAAGAAGCCATGAAATCTGCAGAGAGAAAGTAGATAAGGTGGTCAAAGCCTTAAGAGAGAAAGGTCACGTTATAGAATAAGATAAACTACGATTTTTAAAGATCTTAATAAAAATTGAATTAAGATAGTTTTGGTTTTATTATTAAAGGAAGAAAAATATGCAGTCGATAGTTAATGATGTTTTTTATAGTATATATCAATATCTGGGATTTGGAATAGTTTTTGCAGTCATATGTATTTTTGCGTTGCCAGAAATAGAAAAGAAAGGGATTAAAAAAATCATAATTTATAGTTGGTATATGTTGAAAAAAGAAAAGATGTATAGATGTCGTTTTATTTTTTTTATGGTCTTATTTATGATCTTATCAAGAACTTTAATTTGTCGTAACATATGGCAATGCCCATGGGAAAACATTATTGGTGAATGGGGGATAGTTACTTCAGAAGGAAGATTTAATACTGAAGGATTGCTTAATATTTTATTATTTTTTCCAGTTGTTTATTTTGGGCTGCTGGGATTTAATCAATCATATAGGAGCAATAAAGAAATTATTATAAAGGTTATAAAGATGTCTTTTTACTTTTCATGTATTATTGAAATATGCCAATTATTTTTTAGACTTGGAACATTTCAATTATCTGATATTTTTCAAAATACTTTTGGAGGATTTATAGGATCTATCGTCTATATATTGCATAGAAAATATTTGAAGATTTGAAGCTACACAAAAAAGTGTTAAGGTTTCTGAGATTTTAAGAAAAACAGTTTATAAAATGAATTATTGGATTCAATAAAAATACGAAAAAATTTCGAAAATTAGCTTCACTTTTTGTGAAAAAAGAGCTTATATATTACGTGAGAGAAAATACGAATGAATACAACACTAATCATCATGGCAGCCGGAATCGGCTCCAGATTTGGAGAAGGAATTAAGCAGTTAGCCCAGATGGGACCAAATGGAGAAATCATCATGGATTATTCCATTCATGATGCAAAAGAAGCAGGATTTAATAAAGTAG
>OLNZ01001231.1_pt1 | contig 19213 bp, 17 predicted proteins | sample 1672981 | NCBI WGS metagenome assembly OLNZ01 (sample SAMEA3136743, study PRJEB25190) | human gut metagenome | biome: human gut; feature: human-associated habitat; material: faeces | place: Austria | collected 2013 | reverse complement strand
CCTTGATGCCGCTTGATATCGATTTCGTGTCTAACTTTTTGGGTTCAGATCAAAATCAGCCGCTCCTTTTAAGTTGCTTTTATTTTGTTCAGCCCATTATTTCGTCTATGGCGTCCGCGTATTCTTCTTTATCGCGCGCGCCGACAAGGCGGTTCATTTCCTGCCCGTCCTTAAAAAGAATAACGCAGGGAATGCTCATTATGCGGAAGCGCTTGGCAAGGTCTATTTCGTCGTCAACGTTTACCTTGCATATGTCCGCGCGGCCGTCATAATCCTCGCCAAGCTCCTCCATAACGGGACCTATCATGCGGCACGGGCCGCACCAGCTTGCCCAGAAGTCCACAAGCACGGGCCTTGACGCATTTATTGCCGCTTCAAAATCGGCGGCGGTAAGATGCTTTACCATTGTTCTTCCTCCTTTTGTGTTTATTCTTTTTTATTCTTTGCCTTCTTCGTTTACAAAGGCGGTCATTCTGGGCTTGAATTCGTTCATTTTGGCGAATTTCGGCTCCAGCTTTTTAAGTATAAGGAAGCTCAGCCCGCTCAGCGCAACGCCGCCTATCGCGGCATATATCTCGCCAAAGCGGGAGCCTGCCGCAACGCCCAGTATAAGCCCTATTATGGGAATGCCGTATACTATGGCGCTGGCTTTGAGCACGGTGTTTGCATGCATGTCTATATACACCTCGTCGCCCTTCTTTGCGCCGAGAGTATTGTCCATTTCTATATCCGCCTCGTTAGAGCCAAAGCGGAAGCATGCGTTGCAATGGCCGCAGGCATCCGTTTTTTTGAAGCGCACAGTGGCCCTTTTGCCGTTCGCTTCAACAACTATGCCCTTTTGCCTTACGTCCTCACTCATCTATGTCCACCTTTATATGCAGCTCCTCAAGCTGCTTGTCCGTTACCGTTCCGGGCGCGCCCATCAGAATATCCTGCGCGTTCTTGTTCATGGGGAACGGTATTATTTCCCTTATGCTGTCCTCTCCCGCAAGCAGCATAACCATTCTGTCCACGCCCGGGGCTATGCCGGCATGGGGCGGCGCACCGTAGCAGAACGCGTTGTACATGGCGGGGAACTTTTTCTTCACGTCCTCTTCGCCAAGGCGCACAAGGCGGAACGCCTCTATCATTATTTCGGGGTCGTGATTTCGCACAGCGCCGGAAGAAAGCTCTATACCGTTGCAAACAAGGTCGTACTGCTGCGCGGTTATGGTGAGCGGGTCTATTTCGCCCGCGATAGCCTTCCTCAGCGTCTCCGCGCCGCCGCCGGGCATGGAGAACGGATTATGGCAGAATTCAAGCTCGCCGGATTCTTCGCCTATTTCATACATCGGGAAATCTACCACCCAGCAGAATTCATAGCGTTCCTTGTCCATATGACCGGGTACCAGCGCACCGAGCATTTTGCGCATGACTCCGGCGGTTTTCTGCGCGGCAGACTTTTTGCCCGCAGCTATGCCGATAAGCGTTCCCGGAGTGAGGCCGAGCGCTTCAACTACAGCATCGTGGTGCGGAGTCATGAACTTGGCGACGCCTCCGGCGAAGCTGCCGTCCGCCTCCACCTTGAACCAATAGGGCTTGAAGCCGGCCTGCACCTCAACATCGGCGCACAGCTTGTCTATCTGCTTTCTGGTAAGCTCGCATCCGCTGCACGCTATCGCCTTAACGCTGTTCCCTTCGGCAAAGGGCGCAAATTCGCTGCCCGCAACAAGCTTAGTTATGTCCTGTATCCTCAAATCTATGCGGTAATCCGGCTTATCCGTGCCGAACTGTTCCAGCGCATCGTTATAGGATATGCGCTTGAACGGCGCGGAGGAGGCCACGTTATACGTTCCGTATTTTGCGAAAATGGGCGGCAGAACGTCCTCTATTACGGAGAAAACATCCTCCTGCGAGGCAAAGGCCATTTCCATATCCAGCTGATAGAATTCGCCGGGGCTTCTGTCCCCGCGAGCGTCCTCGTCACGGAAGCAGGGGGCAATCTGGAAATACCTATCGAAGCCGGAGGTCATCAAAAGCTGCTTAAACTGCTGCGGCGCCTGCGGCAGGGCATAGAACTTGCCGGGGTGCTTCCTTGCGGGCACAAGATAGTCCCTTGCGCCTTCGGGGCTGGATGCGGTAAGTATAGGCGTGGTTATTTCAAGGAAGTTATGTTCAAGCATGGCCTTCCTCAGCGCAGCTATAACGTTGCAGCGCAGAATTATATTGTTCTTGACTTCGGGGTTCCTCAAATCAAGATAACGGTATTTGAGCCGCTGCGTTTCATCCGCTTCGCGGCTGCGGTTTATTTCAAAGGGCAGCTCGTTATAAATGCAGCGGCCCAGCACTTCTATCTTTTCGGGTACGACCTCTATTTCGCCGGTGGGCTGCTTGGCGTTCTTGCTTGCGCGCTCGCGCACGGTGCCGGTAACGGAGATGGTGGATTCCTTATTGATGCCCTTTATAATGTTCATCATCTCTTCGGTTTCTATGACTATCTGCGTTGTGCCGTAAAAATCGCGCAGCACCACAAAGGCGAAGTTGCTGCCCACTACGCGGACGTTTTCCATCCAGCCCGCAAGCGTAACGCGCTCGTTCACGTTGCCGAGCCTAAGCTCGCCGCAGGTATGGGTTCGTGACTGTATCATTATCCTGTATGCTCCTTAATAAATTGTTCTGTATTTTTTGCTTTTCAGCTTATTTAACCAATTCAGCGGCCTTTTCGGCAAAGCCCTCTATGCCGAGCGCCGTCTCCGTGCCGTCCGCCATGTTTTTCAGCTTTATTACGCCGTTTTTAACCTCGTCCTCGCCTATCACGGCAACAAAGCGCGCTTTAAGCTTGTCTGCATACTTAAACTGCGCCTTGAAGCTGCGGCCAACGTGGTCAAATTCGGTCTTTACGCCGTGCTTTCTAAGCTCTCCCGCAAGCTTCAGTCCAACGTTCCTTGCTTCGTCCCCAACGGGTGCAATGTATATGTCCACAAGGTTGGGTTCGGGTATGGGGTTGAAGCTTTCCGCAACCAGCAGCAGCCTTTCCATGCCCATGCCGAAGCCGACGGCGTTCATCTTCGGCCCGCCAAGCTGCTCGATTAGTCCATCATACCTGCCTCCGCCGCACACCGTGCCGGTATACGCGCCTTCGGTAGAAACAAGCTCGAACACGGTTTTCGTATAATAATCAAGCCCGCGCACTATCATGGGATCAACTTCGTATTCTATGCCCAGCGCATCAAGGGAGGCTTTAAGTTCCTCAAAGTGCGCCTGACATTCTGGGCAAAGGTAATCCAGCACCTTTGGCGCGGCCGCCGCTATTTCGCCGCACCGCTTTTCCTTGCAGTCCAGTATCCTGAGCGGGTTCTTTTCATAGCGCGTTTTGCAGGTTTCGCAAAGCTCCTCGTAATTCGCTTTAAGATATTCCTTCAGCGCGGCGTTATACTTTGGCCTGCATTCGGGGCAGCCTATGCTGTTTATTTTGGCCTTTACGCTCTTTATGCCAAGCTCGTTCAGTATGCTTATAGCAAGGGAGATAACCTCCGCATCCGCGCTGGCCCTGGGCGCGCCGAAAACCTCCACGCCGAACTGATGATGCTCCCTCAGCCTGCCCGCCTGCGGCTTTTCGTAGCGGAAAACGGGGCAGTAAAGATAGAACATCTTTGTGGGCTGCGCGTCGGCAAAAAGCTTGTTTTCAAGGAACATGCGCACAGCGCCCGCCGTGCCCTCCGGCTTCAGCGTTACGGAACGGTCTCCCTTATCGGTAAAGGTATACATTTCCTTTTGCACAATGTCCGTTGTGTCTCCCACGCCGCGGGCAAAAAGCTCCGTATGCTCCAGCACCGGCGTGCGGGTTTCGCGGTAGCCGAATTCCGCGCAAGCGCTGCGCATAAGCTTTTCGATATACTGCCATTTGTAGCTTTCCTTAGGGGTAACGTCCTTCATGCCCTTAGGCGCCTGAATCTGCATAATACACCTCTTTCATATTTCCCTTATAAAAAATAGGGTCCTCCATCCTTAAACAGGGACGGGGAACCCGCGGTACCACCCTTATTGAGCATAATAAAATGCTCCGCTCGCGCCCCATAACGCGGGGCAACCGTCCGCCATTTCCTGCGGAAGGCTCATAAGGCGTCCTTCACCATATGCCCTGTTCGCGGCGGCTTCCAGCCACGGCCTGCCTTCTCTTGTGCGAACGCAATACGGCTACATCCTTATTCATTGCCTATCAAATTATATAATAGCATCACTAACGCCGCTTGTCAACGCGCGTATGCCGCTTATATGCCGATTTTTCTATGTTATTCGCCCTTCTCTGCGGCCCTGCGCCTGAGCTCCTTCTCGCGCTCCTTTTCAAGCATCAGCTTTGAATAATCAACAAAGCCGCGCGGGTCGTCCACCCACAGCCTTTCCATATTGTAATACTCCCTTTCTTCGGGATAGAATATGTGCACCAATATGCTGCCGAAGTCAATAACTATCCAGCGGCCTTCGCTGTATCCTTCTATGCGCCTTACGCTAAGGCCCATTCCTTCGGCCTTTTCTTCAATTTCGTCGCAAAGCGCCTTCACCTGCGCCGTTGCCCGGCCGGAGCATACCACAAACCAGTCCGCTATTATGGTCCTGTCCCCAACGTGTATGGCCATTATGTCCTGCGCCTTTTTATTATAAAGCGCGTCGCATATCATCATCGCCTGGCGGCGGATGTTTTCTTCGTCCTGTGCATCTATCGCGTTAAAAAATTCGCTCATTTTATATCTCCTTTATTATTTTCGGTCTCTCTTTTTATTGCCTGCCTTATCATAAGGGATTCGTCCGTCGGCTCTATACCCCGCGCAAGCAGATGGCCTATTGAGTTATTCATGGTCATAAGCACCGCGCCGTTAAGATCCTTCTTCGCCATGTCCCTCAGCTTGTCAACGCCTTCATACGTCCGCGTGAACTCTGCCTTGTCCGCAACGTATAATATTTTATCAAGCTTTGTCATGTTCATCCGGCCGAAAACGTGGCAGCCGATGGCATTTATAACGTCCGCGTCATCTATCCCGAACTCCCTTTGCACCCTTATCGCCCCCAAGGGGCCGTGTAAAAGACCGGGCGCACACCGCTGCTGAGTATTTGGCGTATAGCCGTATTCTTTGGCAAGCCGCAATGCGTCCTCGTCGCCAAGCTTTGCGCAGTCGTGCAGCAGCCCTGCTATGCGCGCCTTTTTGCCGTCCGCGCCCCATATTGCCGCAAGCTCCACGGCGTAGCCCATTGTGCCTATAGAGTGGGCAAGGCGCTTTGGCTTGGTGTATTCCGCAAGGCGCTTTTCATAAGAAAGAATATCCTCGCTTTGATATAAAAGCCCCGCGTATATACGCTCCATCACGCCGTAGGGAACAAGCTTTACAATGCCTTTCGCCATGTTCACGCGGCGGCGTATCTCGGTTGACGATATATCAGGCCCGCAAAAATCCGCCATGCGTATGCGCGCGCCATAGCGCCGCCTAAGCTCCCGCGCTGCTTCGTAATCGCCCGCGTTGTCCGGCCGCCCAACGGCCATTATGCCCGCAAGCGCAAATATGGTTTCAGGCCTGCTCCATTGGTGCAATGTTTTTAGCATGTCCGCGCCGACAATAAGATGCAGCTCGTCAACGCCGTTATACAGCCCCATCAGCGTATCCGCCATGTAGCTCACGCCGCCGCGGCGAATCTCATCATCGCACGCAATAAGCCCTTCCTCGCCCGCAAGCGCGGCACGGGTAAGCTCAAGCCGTTCTTTTGCGTCCACGCCAAAAGCGATGCTTTTATGCGGCGGATCGCCCGCCACCATAAACAGCACCCTGTCAAGCGAGAAACGCCGCCTGACCTCGCGCGCAATATAAACATGTCCGTTGTGCGGGGGATTAAAGCTGCCCCCCAATATACCGATTCTCATTGAATTTATTATACACTACTATTCCTTGGTAGTAAACCGCGAATAATCGCCGCGCACGATGGGAACAATCCATAAAAAAGCAACAGGGGGAATTAAACATGAGCATTGGTGAAAAAAGAACGCTGAATGCATATTACAAGCGCCGCTTTTACCGCGGGCGCACGACCTTTGCCCGCGCTGCGGACTTTATTGCGCTAAGGGTAATATTGCTTATTGCATGCTATCTTTGGTTTTCGTTCAACGTGGAAAGCATTATCGCCGCCGCTGTGCTCACGGCAGCTGCGGTCGGGGCCATATCCGTATTTGCCGAGCTTGTAAAAAGCGTGCGGCTTGAAAAATTCATATTGCGCGAAAACGCCCGCCTTTCAAAAAAGCTGTTCAGCGAAAGCCTTGTGCTTATGCCGCGGAGCGAGTTTCTTGGCATAGTGCGCGAATACATAAAATGCCACGGCAAGGAATTTGCGGGCGAAAGCCTTGTGTATACCGCGCAGACGCTTTCCCCAGTGGATGAAGAAACGGTGCTTTGTGCCTGCCGCGCGGCAAACAGGCGCGGCTGCAAAAGCCTTTTCATATTCTCCTCCGCCTCTGTGAGCCAGCCGGCGCGTGACATCGCCGCGCGTTACGATGGGCTGAGCGTTGCCTTTATATCGGGCGATATGCTCGCTTCCTGCGCCAAAATGCCCGACGATAACGCCGTAAGGCAATATATATTGAAACAGGCGGAGCAGAAAAAGCAAATAAAAAAGCAGAGCGTATCCACGGCCATAGGCCGCGGAAGATGCGCGCGGTATCTGCTTGTTGCCGCGGCGCTTTTCGCACTCAGCTTTTTTGTAAGCTATACGCTTTATTACAGGATGCTTGCCGGCGCATGCGTAAGCCTTGCCGCGCTCAGCTTTTATGCGGCGCATTCGCCTTCCGCCGCACCGAAGGATGCTTAACGCTGCGGCGCTCAAGCTTTATATCGAACATAGCGTTTAAGGGAATATAGTCGATACCGCCGTTCACCGCCGCGCGCAGCACAAATTCGCCGCCGGCATATATAAGGCATATCGGCTCTATTTTTTCGCGCGGCCAAATGTCCGTATCGTCAAGGCAGGCGGCGGGAACGTAGCTTAGCTGCTTTTGGGCGTCTATCGCCAGGGTTATGGTTTCTATCGCGGATCTCAGCCTGTTTTGTGCGCCGTATGTGCGCTCTATCCCGGCCGGGCTTTCAAAGTTCACGCTCTGCGTTTTTGCTATGCCCTGCCTAAGCCTCTGCGCCGTAGCCTCGTCCATAAACGGCGCGCAGTCCAGCGCAAGCATTATTAGCCGCGCATCCTCCGCCGTGAACGGGCGGTCGTTTGCATAATACCCGCGCGTGGTGCTTTCTATCCTCCAGCCCATGCGGTTCAGCGCGGCAACGTCGGCATATATGCTGCGCCTGTTTGCCGCAATGCCATGCTGCGCAAGTATAGCGCAAAGCTTGCCCGCACTCAGTGGATGCTCTTCATCCGTATATTCATTCAGCGCCTTAACAAGCGCAATAAGTCTTTCCCGTGCGGCCATGCTTTACGCCCCAAGTCCGATATAGCCGAAGCACAGCAGCGCCTGCGCCGGAATATATGTTATCATCACAGGGAAATTCGGCCGTTCAACATCGCGCACGAACATGCAGCGCACAAGTATTGTGTCCGAAGTCAAGAACAGCATTGACCCAAGCGTTATCAGCGCGGCGTAAAACTGCCCTTCGCCCGAATTTATCCGCGCCACAAGGTTCATCCATGCAAAAACGTTCACCGCCGCAACTATGCCGAGATACACCGGCATAAGCACGCGGAACTTTTTATCATCCACATGCTTTTCAAGCCTGAAGCTCATGTATGCTACAACGGCTATATACGCCGCCATGAACACCGCCGCCGTTATAAGGTGCGATTGGGTTGCGCCGGGTGTGCGGCGGAATATGCTAAGCGCATACAGCCCATGCCCAAGCGTAAAGCTAAGTGCGCCGGGTATAAAGAACTTGTCGTTCTTTTCCCATATTAGCAATATATCGCCCGCAAGGCCGCATATAAGCGCCGCCAGCACCGCACCGTCCACAGGCTTTGCCGCGCACGCATAGCAAGCGGCAAGCGATGTGAGCAGCAGCGGCTTTGTAAGCTTTCTTGGCGTATGCATGCCAAAATAGCAGAAGAACAGATGCACTATGCTCAGCAGCGTGAAATATATTATAAATCCGGTCATATACCGTCCCCCTTGCGGCGCAGTATTTACGTTTTCTTTATACGCCTTATAATACAACACACTCGCTTGCCCCGTAAAGCGATATTGATAATACTTCAATGCGTCATAAGCAAAGTGAATGTGAAAAAACGTTTTTCGTGGTTTTCATATCATTTTTTATGATATACTATTAAGCGAAAAGATAAAAGATAAACAAAGGAGGAGATATTTCATGCAGTATTCGCGTGAGGTTGAAGAGATGTTTTGCGTGGCAAAGGGCGCAAAGCACGACCCCGCACCCATTCCCGAGGAGGGCAAATGGGTTAAAGCAAAGGAGATTACGGACATATTCGGCCTGACCCACGGCGTGGGCTGGTGCGCGCCGCAGCAGGGCGCATGCAAGCTGACGCTGAACATAAAGGGCGGCATAATTGAAGAAGCGCTGGTGGAGACGATAGGCTGCTCCGGCATGACGCATTCCGCTGCAATGGCGGCGGAGATACTGCCCGGCAAGACCATATTGGAAGCGCTTAATTCGGACCTTGTGTGCGACGCCATAAACACCGCCATGCGGGAGCTGTTCCTGCAGATTGTTTACGGCCGCAGCCAGAGCGCGTTTTCAGACGACGGCCTGCCCGTAGGCGCCGGGCTTGAGGACCTTGGCAAGGGCCTGAGGAGCCAGATAGGCACCATGTTCGGCACAAGGAAGAAAGGCCCCAGGTACCTTGAAATGGCCGAAGGCTATGTGCTTGAGATAGGCCTGGACAAGAACAACGAAATAATAGGCTACAAATTCGTAAACCTTGGCAAGATGATGGACGCCATAAAGAAGGGCGTGGAGCCGAACGAGGCTTTCCGTTCCAACATAAACACCTATGGCCGCTTTGCCGAGGCGGTAACCGTTATAGACCCGCGCAAGCAATAAATAAGGAGGCGTAAAAATGGTCACTTTTGAAGGATACGAAAGAAGAATAGATACCCTGCGCCCCGTGCTTGCAAAGTATGGGTTCGACGGCTTTGAAGCATGCGAAGCCTTCACCAAGGAGCATGGCGTAGACGTGCGCGGCATAGTGCAGGGCATTCAGCCCATAGCATTCGAAAACGCGGTTTGGGCATATACCCTCGGCGCGGCGATAGCGCTGAAGAAGGGCGTTAAGAGCGCGGCGGAAGCGGCCGAATGCATAGGCGAAGGCTTGCAGGCGTTCTGCATACCCGGCTCCGTTGCCGATCAGCGTAAGGTGGGTCTGGGCCACGGCAATCTTGGCGCGATGCTGCTTTCCGAATCCACGCATTGCTTCGCCTTCCTTGCCGGACACGAAAGCTTTGCCGCGGCGGAGGGCGCAATCGGCATAGCCCGCACGGCGAACAAGGTGCGCAAGGAGCCGCTCAAGGTAATACTCAACGGCCTTGGCAAGGATGCGGCCTATATAATCAGCCGCATAAACGGCTTCACCCACGTTGAAACCGAATACAACCAGTACACGGGCGAGCTTACCATAGTAAAGACCACCGCTTTCAGCGACGGCGACCGCGCGAAGGTGCTCTGCTACGGCGCGGATGACGTGAACGAGGGCGTTGCCATAATGCGCCACGAGAACGTGGACGTATCCATAACCGGCAACTCCACCAACCCCACCCGCTTCCAGCACCCCGTTGCGGGAACATACAAAAAGTGGTGCGTTGAAAACGGCAAAAAGTATTTCTCCGTTGCCTGCGGCGGCACGGGCCGCACGCTGCACCCGGACAACATGGCGGCAGGCCCCGCCAGCTACGGCATGACGGACACGATGGGCCGTATGCATTCCGATGCGCAGTTCGCCGGCTCCTCCTCCGTGCCCGCGCACGTAGAAATGATGGGCCTTATCGGCATGGGCAACAACCCCATGGTCGGCGCAACCGTGGCCGTGGCGGTGGCGGTGGCAGAGGTTCTCGCCAAATAAACCCGAATAAATTCACCCAAAGCCCGCTGGAAACTGCGGGCTTTTCTTTGCTCCAAAATAAATTTCAAAATTGTGCAAATTGTGTAAGACTTTTGGGGTGTGAATATGGTATAAAATAAACATCTAACCATAGGAGGTATCTTATACATGAGCCATGAAAATCATTTAGTAATACCACATTCTTATGCACTTCAGCTTGCGACTATCTTTAGCTGTAAGTATCCTACAAGCGGATTCAGCGCAGACAATTTTGAAGTAAATCCAGCAAATGAGTTGGAAAGAGGCTTAGAGTTATTTCATGCAGATAATCTGATTAGCTTCGATACGCTATCGGAAATTTTGGGAAGAATGAACTTTGGTGAGCAAAGCTTGATTGAGTATATGAGAGATTCATTTAACGTTGAACTCGTTGAAGAACTTATAGCTCAACTCAAGGAAATTGTTAAACTGAAAGAGGAGGTATAAGTATGTCTTTGTATCGTTGCAGTGTTTGCGGAAGTCCGAACGTGACATGCGAAAGCCGCTTAAGCGGCATCAAATATGATTATGCTAAGGGTGCAATGGGTTCCGTCATCCTCGGCCCAGGAGGTGCAGCAGCAGGAATAACCAGCACTACCGAAACAATATACAAGTGTGCTGATTGCGGCGCAGCGCTTCCTTATCCCATGGCCGACCACGTTAAGGCGTGGATAGATTTAGGCGTGATAAGTTTAGAGGCACGCAAAAAAATGGAAATGGATTTTATATATTGGGATGGATTAACCGCTCAATACAAAAATATAGAAAAAGGACCGGCTGACGAAGCGATTGAGAAAGCCAAGCAACTCGATGAAGCAAACAAGCAATCTAAGAAACAGCCAAAGAAAGCGAAAGTCGGCAGTATAGAGTGGGAGATGGCCCTCGATTTTAGTTCTGACGAAGGCAAAGCATATTTAGAAAAAAACTACAAAAAAGTTGAGGACAAGATTGCCTCTTGCGAAGCAGCGTTAAGAGCAAAAGAAGAAGATAATTACGAAAAGTTTGACTGGTGGCAAGCTATGCGTCGTAAGTGCTCTAGTTTTTCTAATGAAATGCATAGAAAGCAGAAACAGATAGATGAGCTTGGCACGATTAATATATTTAACCGTCGTAAGAATGATACATTGCATAATGAACTGAATTGCGCCCGTGATGAATACAATAAAGCAGAAGAGCTCGTAAACATTAAATTTAAGGAGTGGAATGTAAAGCCATTAGAAGATTATGGTCCGTCCTGCATTAATGATTACGATAATTCTTTTGTCAGGCGCCTGCATGCTGCATTTTCAGAAATCAAATCTGAAAAATATGATATCTTCAATACTTTCTATGAAGCTCACAACTATATATCTATAGCTACACTCGCTCTTTCTATATTCTATGGACTGGAAAGAACTCGTATGACCGGTAAGCATCTGCAGGATGCTATAGAATATTATGCTTACAGACTAATTACGAAGCGCAATCCCCTTTTTTTACCTCAATATGAAGCACTCAAGGAAAAATCCCATAAAGACTTCGAAAATCGGATATATGAATACAGTATCGGTGACGATGATGATGACGATGATCTCAGGTTCGATGAATCTGATTATCTAAGTTTTGCAGCTTCAGATTATTCAGAAAATATTGGCAATATAATAGGTCTTAAGAGCAAATACAGATTCACATGTGGTCGTTTTGCGCTTTTCATAGCAAACGATCCCCCTACGTTTACAAATCCATTAATACGTCCTTCGGGACAATTATACGTATATCGCGACGATAGAGGTATAACTGATTTTGGACCTATTGAAAGTCGAAGAGAGAAACGATACGGACCGGTGCATAAATATTGTAAGCGTAGGGATGAAGCAATCCTTAGAGTCAACAATATATGGAAACCTTAATTGAAGTTGAATTTCCCCCCCTACCCACCCAAAAAGGACGGCACAGCCGTCCTTTTTGCTTACTTTCTCTTTACTCCGCCCCATTTACCATCTCCGCGATATCCTTAAAGCTTTCGCCCGTAACATGCTCGGCTATGGCGAAGCAGACATTCAGGCCGTTGAAGCCGTTGGTGTGGATGAGCAGGGCGTCGCGGGTGGCGGGATCGAAGCAGACAAGGGACTTGAAGCCGCCGTTGTCGCCCCAGTGCCATATGCGCTCGTTGTAAAGCCCCCAGCCAAGGCCCCACTCCACGCCGTTGCCGGCGCAGTTCCTTACGGAGCGCACACGCGCGGCAAAGTCAGGCTCCTTCAGTATGTTCAAAAGGAACTTCGGATAATCGTCAATCGTCACATAAAGCGAAAACGCGCTGTTCGGCTCCATGCCCATGGAATGCCGCGCCGTAGTGCGCTTTGGCTCCGCGTGCCCGTTGACGTCAACCGTGCGGGCAAGGGCATTGCGCATTGCACCCGTCCAGATAAGCGCCGCCTTGTCCATGCCGAAGGGGTCGAGCAGGCGCTTCTGCATAAGGTCGTCCAGCCGCGTGCCCAGCCGCTTTTCTATTATGGATTGCAGATAATAATACCCCATGCCGGAATAGCTGAAGCCGTGCTTGGGCTCAAAATAAAGCTCCATCGGCAGCTTGCCCCAGTTGGGCAGACCGCTTGCGTGGCTCATAACATCCTTTGCCGTTACGCATGCAAAGCGCGCATCCGTGCAAGGCGTCCATGCCTGCTCATATTCACTCAGCGGCCTGTCAAGGTCTATTACGCCTTCATCCGCCAATTCAAACACCAGCCTGCCGAAAAACGGCTTTGTGAGCGATGCGGCCTCAAAATAAGTTTCGTTCGATACGGGTATGCCGCGCTCCGTGTCCGCAATGCCAAGGCATTGGCTCATCACAAGCTCGCCGTTTTTTATGAACGCCATCGCAAGCCCGGGCACATGCTCGCGCTGCATATTCTCCTGTGCGATGGCTGCCGCGCTTGCAATTTCAGTCAAATAGATATTCATAACTTTACCTCTCGTAAACTATTTCCCCGCCCACTATCGTCATAACCGGCAGTATATCACGTATCTCCATCGGGTCGCAGGTGAAAATATCCTTATCAAGCATCACCATGTCCGCCATGAAGCCGGGCTTTATGCGCCCCTTTTCGTTTTCCATAAACTGGGCGTATGCGCTGCCCGCAGTATATGCATCGATGGCCGTATAAACGTCCACGCACTCCTTGGGGAAGAAGCCGCCCTCGGGCCAGCCGTTTTTATCCTTTCGGGTAACGGCGGAGTATATGTTGGGGAAGGGGTTGCAGTCCTCAACGGGGCAATCCGTGCCGTAGGACACCTTGGCATTGAGCCGCGCCATGGTGCCGAACGCATATGACGTGGCGGAAAGCTCCTCTCCGCAGCGGGAGATAACGGCATGCATATCGTAATCAAGGAATATGGGCTGATACAGCGCAAGTATATCGTCCTTCACAATGCGCTCAAGCAGCGGCATATCGGTTATCTGGCAATGCACAAGGCCGTGGCGCAGCGGGTTTTTGCCGCCGTGCAGCACGGATTCGTAGCACCGCACGGTGTCCTCTATGGCCTTGTCGCCAATAACGTGGGTAACAACCTGTATGCCCGCTTCGTCCGCCATGCGGCACATTTCAAGCATCTCCTCATCGTGCGTAGCCTCCACGCCGTAGTTGCCGGGATCGTCCAGATATTCATGGCGCATAGTGGCTGTCCTTCCGCCGAGGGAACCATCGCGGAACAGCTTCAGCGGCCCGAGCGTAAGCCACGGGTGCGAATAATCGCCGCGGGCAAATTCGCCCTCTATAAACGCCCCGAATTCCGCAGGAGTATGGTAACACACCTGATGATGATACCTAAGCTTTGCCCTGCCGCCTTCAAACACGCGCCTGACAAGCGGGAAAACTATTTCCGGCGCGGCGGAGGTGCCTGCATCGTTGGACTGCACGCTGGTAAGGCCGTGCGCGGCGGCGTAGTTCATGGCGTCCGTAAGCATGGCCTCGAGCTGCGCTTCGCTGTATTCGGGAATTACGGAAAGTATTTCGCCGCAGGCGTTTTCGGTAAACACGCCGCTTGGGTAGCCGTCCGCCTCCAGCTCAAACGTGCCGCCGGGGAACTGCGCGGAGCCTGCCTTTAGCCCAAGCAGCTCTATCGCCCTTGTGTTTGCGGTAACCACGTGGCCGCATATGCGCTCAAGCACGATTGGTATTTCGGTTGAAATTTTATCCAGATCGTGCCGCGTGGGTATGCGCTTTTCCCCTTCAAACATGTCCTGGTTCCAGCCAACGCCGTGTATCGCTTCGCGGCAGCGCTCGTGATGCTCCTTCATGAATGCCTTTGCGCGCGCTATCATTTCGTCTATTGATTTTACGCCGTTTATATCCACCTGATAAAGCCCCGCGCCCATCATGAGCAGGTGCATATGGCTGTCGTTAAGGCCGGGTATTACCGTGCGGCCTTCGCAGTCTATTATCCTTGCGTCCTTGCCCGCATGGGCGAGTATCTCTTCATCCGTACCAACGGCGGTTATTATGCCGTTTTCCATAGCCGCCGCGCTTTGGAACACACCGCGCTCAACATATATTTTTCCGTTAATAAGTACCGTTTTCATTTTGCCCATATCCTTTCTTTATCTTTCATACACGCATTTTCCGCCCACAAACGTGCGCAGCACCTTCGCTTCAAGTATCTCCATATCGGTGCAGCTCACAAGGTCCGTATCCAGCACTATAAAGTCCGCATACATGCCTTCCTTTATTTTGCCCTTCACGCCTTCTTCGCCCGTGCAGTACGCGCCCTGCGCGCTGTAGCAATACAGTGCCGTTTCCCTATCCAGTATTTGCTGCGGCAGGAATGGGCCGCTGCCGTTAAGATCGCGGCTGGTAACGGCGCAGTATATGCCCGGCAGCGGGCGGAACGACTCCACGGGGCAATCCGTGCCGAAGGGCGCATGCACGCCAAGGCGTATGTAATCCGCCCATGCATAGGACGTGCTGCCAAGCTCCTTTCCCACGCGGTCATAAACTATATGCATATCATAATTTATAAACACCGGCTGAATGTATGCAATAACGTCCAGCATTTTGAACCGCTCCACCTGCTCCTTATCGGTTATTTGGCAATGCACTATGCCGTGGCGCGGATGAAGATGCGGCATTTCCCGCCGCGCATACTCTATTGCGTTAAGGCACATTTCAACCGCCCCGTCGCCGATGGCGTGTATTATGGCGGGCATATTGTGGCTGTGCGCGCGCAAAACGAGCGAGTTGAGCTCCTCCTGCTCATATATTGCAATGCCGCGGGTGGTGGGGTCGTCCGCATAGGGCTTGCGCATGTATGCCGTGCGCGCGCCGAGAGAGCCGTCGCTCAATAGCTTCACGCAGTTTATTTTGAACGTGCGGTTGCCGAAGCTGTCGTCAAAGCCATGCTTATCGAAAAATTCGTCCATGTCCGCATGGGTGGGCAGCAGCGCCTGCTCCGCCATTCTCAGCTTAAAGCGGCCTTTCTCCGCCGCCGTGCGCAGCAGCGCCATCATTTCGTATGCGTGGCCTTCGGGGCAATATTTGAAATCGTCGGACTGTATGCTGGTTATGCCGCATTCAAACAGATCCTTCTGGCAGTCTATCATCATTTCAAGAAGCTGTTCACAGCCGGGCATGGGCAGGCGCGCCTTAATGTCGTCAAACACGCCCTCCTTTATTACGCCGTTGGGCGTGCCGTCGGGATAGGTTTCGGCATATACGCCGTATTGCCCCACGGTATCCTTATTTATGTTCATCAGCTCCATGGCCTTTGAATTCATAACGCCTATATGGAAGCAGGCGCGCATTATAAGTATGGGATATTCCGTTGTTATCGCGTCCAGCTCCTTTGCCGTGGGGAAGCGCTGCTCATCGGTAAAATAATCGTGGTTCCAGCCTTCGCCCGTGAGCCACAGGCCAAGCGAGGGGTCGTAATCCTGCTCGTAGGCGCGCCGCATACGCGAAAGCACTTCCTTGAGCGATGTGCAGCCGTATAGGTCAACGGCGGTCTTTTGGGCGCGAACATAGTGCAGATAGTGCATATGGCTGTCGTTAAAGCCGCTCATTACGAAATTGCCGCCGCAGTCTATTGTTTCAAGCTCCTCCTGCGGATGCGCGTTAAGATAGGCCTCCGTCTCCTTTTCGCTGCCTACGCAGGCAAAAAAGCCGCCTATCACAACCGCCGCCTGAGCATGGGGACGAGCCTTATCCATGGTGGCAATGTTTGCGTTCTTTATCCAAAGGGTCATTCAGGGTAAACCTCCCGTTTGTATTCACGTGTTCAATTATATATTATATTAAATCATCACACCAAAACGCAACGGCAAAAATGTTTATATATGACTTTTGGCCAAGCTGTATTGACAATGCGGGCTTTTTCCAATAAAATGTGACGTGGACTACGATGCGGAACAGTAATCGTTTCCCGCGGGCAAAGAGAGCCCCCGTTTTGCTGAAAGGGGGAGCCGCGGTGCGGTGAAGCTCGCCGCGGAGTCTGCCGCGGCAATGCGCGGCGCGTTCCTCGCGTTACAGGGGGCTAAAGCGGGCGGTTTATGCCGCCAAGCGGAGTGGTACCGCGGAAAAATGTTCCGTCTCTTGCAATATAAGAGGCGGCTTTATTTTTTATACAAAGCATGAAAGGATAAAAACCGATGTCAGAGCGCTACGAACACGACCCGATAGAGCTGAAATGGCAAAAGCGCTGGGAAGAAGCGCATTGCAACGAGGCCAAAACGGATTACACCAAGCCCAAGTTTTACGGGCTTATCGAATTCCCCTATCCTTCCGGCCAGGGGCTTCACGTTGGGCACCCGCGCCCGTTCACGGCAATGGACGTTATTTGCCGCAAGCGCAGGCTGGAAGGCTACAATGTGCTGTTCCCCATGGGCTACGATGCATTCGGCCTGCCCACGGAGAACTACGCCATAAAAACCGGCATACACCCCGCCAAGGTGACGGAGACTAACATTGCCCGCTTCCGCGCGCAGCTTAAAAGGCTGGGCTACTCCTTCGATTGGTCCCGCGAAATAAGCACGGCGGACCCGGAATACTATAAATGGACGCAGTGGATTTTCCTTAAGCTTTACGAGCACGGCCTTGCCTACAAGGCGGAAATACCCATAAACTTCTGCACCTCCTGCAAGGTTGGCCTTGCCAACGAGGAGGTCGTGGACGGCGTATGCGAACGCTGCGGCGGGCAGGTTATACAGATGGTGCGCAGCCAATGGATGCTCAAAATAACCGAATACGCGCAGAAGCTTATAGACGACCTGGACAAGGTGGACTACATTGAGCGCGTTAAGACGCAGCAGCGCAACTGGATAGGCCGCAGCGAAGGCGCTGAGGTGGACTTCATAATAGCAAACACGGACGATAAGCTGACCGTTTACACCACCCGTCCGGACACGCTCTTCGGCGCAACATACATGGTAATAAGCCCCGAGCATCCCTATATAGACAAATATAAGGACAGGATAACCAACTGGGACGCCGTTGCCAAATACCGCGAGGAGGCCGCCCACAAGAGCGACTTTGAACGCGGCGAGCTTAATAAGGAAAAAACGGGCGTTGTGCTTGAAGGCGTGAGCGCAATCAACCCCGTTACCAAGAAGGAGATACCCATTTGGGTTTCCGACTATGTATTGATGAGCTACGGCACGGGCGCAATAATGGCCGTTCCCGCGCACGACACGCGCGACTATGAATTCGCAAAGACCTTCAATCTGCCAATAGTAGAAGTAGTTGCGGGCGGAGACGTCAGCAAGGAAGCATACACCGAATGCGAACACGGGCGCATGGTGAACTCCGGCTTCCTTAACGGCATGGAAGTGGCAGAGGCCAAGAAGGCCATTGCCGATTACCTTGAAAAGGAAGGCATAGGCCACCGCAAGGTGAACTATAAGCTGCGCGACTGGGTATTCGCCCGCCAGCGTTACTGGGGCGAACCGATACCCCTTGTGAAATGCGAAAAGTGCGGCTGGGTTCCCCTTCCGGAGAGCGAGCTGCCGCTGAAGCTGCCCATGCTTGACGATTTCTCCCCCACGGACGACGGCAGTTCCTGCCTTGCCCGCGCAAAGGATTGGCTGCACACCACCTGCCCGCATTGCGGCGGCCCCGCCGTGCGCGAAGCGGACACCATGCCCAACTGGGCGGGCTCCAGCTGGTACTTCCTGCGCTATACAGACCCGCATAACGACAACGCCCTTGCTTCGCCCGAGGCGCTGAAGTATTGGATGCCCGTTGACTGGTACAACGGCGGCATGGAGCACACCACGCTGCACCTGCTCTATTCCCGCTTCTGGCACAAGTTCCTTTACGACATCGGCGTTGTGCCCACGCCCGAACCGTATATGAAGCGCACCAGCCACGGCATGGTGCTTGGCGAAAACGGCGAGAAGATGAGCAAGTCCCGCGGCAACGTTGTAAATCCGGATGATTACATCAAGGAATACGGCGCGGACGCATTCCGCATGTACATAATGTTCATGGGCGCGTTCGATCAGCCCATCCCCTGGAACACGCAGGGCACCAAGGGCTGCCGCAAGTTCCTTGAGCGCGTATGGCGTTTGCAGGACATGATAAGCGACGCTCAGGGCGTGCGCGACAGCGTGAAGGCCAGCTACCACGCCACAATAAAGAAGGTGAGCGAGGACATAGAGCGCATGAAGTTCAACACGGCGATAGCCGCCATAATGAGCTTCGTGAACGATATTTACGCCACCGGCAGCATAACGCGGGACGAGCTGAGGACGCTTTTGATACTGCTGTTCCCCTTCGCGCCGCACATTGCGGAGGAAATAAACGAAGCCGCCAAGCTCGGCTCCCCCATTTACGAGGCGCACTGGCCCGAATATGACGAGAGCGCACTGGTAGCGGACAGCGTTGAAATGGGCGTGCAGGTGAACGGAAAGGTTCGCGCCCGCATAATGGTTCCCGCCAACGCCGCCAAGGAGGAAATAGAGAAGCTTGCGCTTGAAAGTGCCGACGTGAAGCCCTTCACCGAAGGCAAGACCGTGCGCAAGGTGATAGTTGTAAAGAACATAGTGAACATAGTTGTGGCGTAAACGCCGCATAGGATTAGGGGGACGGGTTGCCGTCCCCTTTGTTTTTTATACTGCCCCTCTCCCCTGCACACTATCGTCACTTGCGTCACATCGTCACAAACAGGCTAATTATCTACGTTTTTTGTGTGACGC
>OLNZ01001222.1_pt1 | contig 19318 bp, 20 predicted proteins | sample 1672981 | NCBI WGS metagenome assembly OLNZ01 (sample SAMEA3136743, study PRJEB25190) | human gut metagenome | biome: human gut; feature: human-associated habitat; material: faeces | place: Austria | collected 2013 | reverse complement strand
TCATATATATTTCAAAAATGTTTCAATTTTCTATTGACACATTATAGTTGGTCTCCTAATTTTATTAAAATTGTAAACTAATAATTTTTTTATGTTGCAAAAATAATTTAAAGATGATATAATTATATTACAATAGTAAAACTATTAGTTTTGCATTGTAGTGAGTATATGCCTTGTACTCGTTCTATATACTATCCTGCAAGATAGTATTTTTTTGCCTCAGAAAATACCTCTGGGACTATATACATTTTAACATATAATTAACCATCTGTCAAATGGCAAAACGAATATATGTTTGTTATAAAAATATTTTATCATTTACATGATCTGCTTATAAGCAAATCAGGACTATTAGAAACTTTGCTTTGACAGATAGAAGAATGTAAGAATTCTTAATCAGAGTAGATAAATAAACTAATGGTAATTGTACAGATTTAGAAAAAGAAGGTTTTTAATTATTTGAAAAATCTAGAAAAAAATGAAGATAGTATTAAAGATATTGAAAAGAACTTCTATTTATGAAATATCAAAAAGACTTACCCACATCGCAATGATGTACTAAGTCTTTTTTTCATACCTTACAAACTTGTAATATAAAATACACTAAAACAATGATATAATATAACTATAGAAAGAAGGAAATATAATATATGAAAAAGATAATGATAATTGAAGATGATACTATAATATCTAAAGAATTATATGAACTACTAGTAAATGCTGGCTATGAAGCATTAATACTAAAAGACTTTTTAAATGCCAAAGAAGAAATATTAAAAAGTAATATAGACTTAATTCTCTTAGATATAAATATACCATATCAAAATGGTGAGCAGTTACTTAAAGAAATAAGAAAAGAATCAAATATTCCCGTAATAATGGTAACCTCAAGAGCAAATGAAACCGATGAAATATTATCAATCTCTTATGGAGCAGATGATCACATAACCAAACCCTATAGCTCAATCATTCTATTACTAAGAATACAAAATATCTTTAAAAGATTAGATAATAGTACTGAAGTACTAAAATATAAAGATCTAGGAGTCTCACCATTATGAGATACCTTATCAGATAAAAATAAAGAATTAGAACTAACTAAAAACGAAATGCTAATCTTTCAGCACTTATTAAATAACCAAAACAGAATTGTATCAAGAGATGAATTAATGACCATCCTTTGGAATAATGAAGAATACATAAATGATAATGCTCTAACTGTAAATATAAGTAGATTAAGAAGTAAACTAGAAGGCTTTGGCTATCCAAATGCCATAGAAACAAGAAAAGAACAAGGATATATACTATTATGAAATTAACAAACTATCTAAAAGATAAAATAACCATAATCATTATTACTATCATATCAATAATTCTAATAACCCTATTAGATATAGCCTTCAAAGTACCAAAAGAACTAATAATAGTAACCATAGTATATTAGTAGTAATCTATGGGGGCTATTTCTTAGTAACATACTATACAAGTAAAAATATCATAAAGGAGAGAAATTAGAATTAACTAGTTTCTTTTTTCTTTATCCCCTTAAGCCTAGGTCTTAAGAGGTAATTTAGAGCCTAAGGTCTCTAAATTAAATAATATTATTGTATGACAAGTATTTACTTAGTAAGTGTAAACTTTTCTTTATAAACTATGAAAATAAATACATAAATGATATAATTAAGTTGAAAATATGAAATTAAGCATGATATACGGAGGAATAATTATGAGTACTACAATATATTTAATAAGACATTCAAAGCCCTTAAAAGTTAATAATAACTTAAATAATGATAACCTACAAATTCAAAATGAGAAGTCATCTCTTTCAATAGAGGGAGAACAAATAGCAAAAGAAAAACTAAATAATAAAGAGTTTAATAATATTGATGTTTTATATTCATCAAATTATGTTAGAACTATACAAACTGCCAAGTATCTAGCAGAGAATAACAACATAGAAATAAATATAATGAGTAATTTAGGTGAAAGAAAATTTGGAATTGACTCTTGGAATCAATTACCAGAAAACTTTGAGAGAAAACAAATTTTAGATGAAAATTATAAAATAGGAACTGGTGAAAATCAAAAAGAAGTTAGAGATAGAATGTATTTTGCTATTATAAAAATATTAAATGAAAATAAAAATAAAAGAATAGCTATAGTCAGCCATGCAACTGCAATTTCATTTCTTATTAAAAAATGGTGTGATATTGAAATAATAAATAATAAGTTAAGATATAGTTTCAAAAATAACATTTTACTAGAGGGACATATAGAATATTGCACTGGCTTTAAATTAGAATTTGCTGAAGATAATCATTTAATAAATATAGAATTTTTAAAATAAAGGGGGCCTATAATTATGAATTATGATTTATTGTGGAGTATTGAAGAATATCAAGCACTTCTTGATTATAAATGGAACTCATTTAAGTATATAAATATGTTTTTAAACGAAAACATAACAAATCGCGAAAGAAACTTTAAACCCAATGCAAAAAAAGCATATCCCCAATCATCAGAAGATTTTAAAAAGGCAATAGCGACAATAATCGTTCTATATAAAGCAATACAAAAAAATTATATACTAAATGACAGTATACCATATCAACAGTCATTGTTTCGTGGAGTAAGAAAAAATAGTAATCATTCATACTTTACTTCAACAAGTGAAAATATAGAAGTTGCACTCAGTTTTATAAATGGAATAAATAATGGCGATACAAGTAATGATGTATTAATAGAAATTGAACCATCACAAGTACCTTGGATAGACTTAGAAAGATTTATTCCTGCATCAAAAGGTGGTGATTTAGAAGAAAAAGAAATATTATTTTTACCTTGTGAATATCAAACTAAGCAAGAAACTACCCTTACTAATTATTTAGAAATGACAGATTTAAAAGAAAAATTATCTAAAACAGCTCAAGTAAAAATAAGTAAATTAAATAACTTAATTTGTAGAAAAGTAAAATTGATAAAGCCCAATTATAAAGCTACATCGTATATGTCATTAGATGCATTAGCGGCAAAATTTGAGCAATATAGAGAAAACCTAATCAAACTTACTGAAGCTTCAAAAAATGGACAAAATACCACTCAAACAGAAAAAGAAATAATTGAATTCAAAAAATACTGCTCAGGATTTCTTAAGTCAAAGTTTAACGAAATAGATATAGAATTTCAGAAGAGTCTTCAAAATACACAACGAGAACATATAAATATTGATAAGGAAAGTACTATAAAAGAAGTACATATTGGAAACACCGGAAGAATGTTTTCAATACAAACATTTGATGGTATAGAAAAATATTATTTTAAACCAGCAGAATCAAAAAATAAAGAATCAAAACCATATCGTGCATACATACAAGAAGCAGCATATAATATTCAAAGGATAATTAATCCCACAAAAGCAGTAAAATGTAATGTCTGCAATATCAATGGAACATTTGGAGCCATCCAAGAAAAAATTGAAATTGATAAAGAAAAAACACAAGAAATGTATAAAATGTTTTCTAGGTATGGTAGTGAAATACCAACAAACTTAGTAAATCAAATATTAGAGGAATATTTAGTAGATTATTGTTTATGCAATTATGATGCACATATACATAATTTTATAATTGATAAAAATGGTAGTCTAAGAGGAATAGATAAAGAACAATCATTTAAATATATAGATAAAGACATAAATGATGATATGTTATTTAGTCATAATTATAATGAAGAATATGGAGAAAGTGAAACTATTTATACAACAATTTTTAAAAAAATAGTAAATGGTGAAATATCAACTGAAGTTCTAGAAACTTTAAACTACCATGCAGCACGACTAGCTCAAGTTCCAGATGATCAATATCGTCAAATATTTAAAAATTATGCATATAGTAAAACAAAATATCAGCAAGAAGCTGAAATGTTATTAGATAGAATAGTAAAAAGGAAAAAAACAATAATGAAAAAAATTGATATATTAAAAGAAGAAATATCAAAAGAAAGACAAAAACAAATAAATAAAACAAATTACATAGAACAAACAAAAAGCCATAAAGTACATAAGTAATAGGAGGCATATAATGACAAAAACAATTGAAGACATAACAAACTTTATTTTTATAGGAAAATCAATAGAAGAACTTTCTCATTATGATTTACTAATCATAAATGCTGATTGGGCTGAAGAACAATTAGCTAAAGATATGAAATTAATGTTAGATAAAAATATAATAGATAATAATACTACATTTATAATATGTGAAGGCCATGGTAATAATGAAAAAAGAAGTGCTAGTATATTAATAGATTATTTAAAAAAAGAAGGATTAACAAATAAAATAATTATTAGTGATAAATATATTAGTAATCCAGAAATACTAAGAAATATTGATAAACTAGTAGATATTACAAAATATAATAGAATACTTAGAATAGCCAAAGACTTCGTAGCTAGAAGATGGTTTATGAATGCAAGTAATTATAACTTTCCTGTAGATAAATGTGATTTCTATGGGGTAGTAGATAATAGAAATATTAGTAAAAAAGATTGGTATAAAAGTGAAACTGGCATTAATCAAGTAATGAAAGAATTTATAAATATAGGAGATCAAACTATTAATAAAGAACTTAGTATAAGATAAAATTATAAATAAAAAATGTGGTGATGAATTTGAAAAGATATAACGGTGAATTTTATATAATGGAATATGAAGAAACTGAAGAAAAAAATCTCAAATTATTTGTAGATGTACTAAATAAGAGTTATCAAGAAATTATTAATTTTTTCAATTTAAAAAAATTAGAAAAAAAGATTACAATAAAACTTTGGAATAATGTTAACAATTTTAGAAATTATAATAAAAATAAGCTTAATTTCGATGATCAAGAATGGATAGTTGCAAGAACATATTATAATGATATGGAAATAGACATTTTAACATTAGAAGAACGTAGAAAATGTAAAGGACATGATAATGATAATGTTGATACATTATTAAAATGTTTGATTCATGAATTTGTACATATATGCCATTTAAATTATAGTGCAAGCACTCTAAAATGGTATGGTGAGACACTAGCAGTTATATTATCTAAACAATATAACAATTGTGAATTACATATTGATTGTACATTAGATGAGTTATTAAATAAAAATATAAATTATATTAATTATTATACAATAGGAAAATATTTATTTGATACTTATGATAGAAAATATATTTTAGAACTATTGAGAGATAAAAAATTATTAGAAGAACAAACACCAATTATATATGAAAAGGCAAAATTATATATAAGGAATAATAAACTTAATAAACAAAATGTAATGAAATATTAAATAAAGTACATAAATATATGGAATATGAAGCAGTTGACTATTATTCATTAAATGAAACAACACTACTATATTTAGTAGCAACTAATCTAAGAATAGAAAAGACTTTATTAAAGTATGATAGTATATCAGAAGAACATTATCAAGGAATAATGGAAGAGGAAGGTTTTTTGTTAGATGCATCTAAATTAAGCTTTAATGATAGATTAAATTATAACAATATAAAAAAAATACTTGATATTTTGAAAGATACTCAATCAAGAAGTCAAACACCGGAAGAAAAAACAGAAAATCATAAAAAATGTAAGATAATAAAATTAGTTAAAAATGAACAAAGAGATTAGAAGATTCTCTTTTTTCTTTATCCTCTTAAGCCTAGGCCTTAAGAGGTAATTTAGAGCCTATTATATAGTCTCTAAATTAAAAATATTTGTGTTGTATTATATATAAGCCATAACTAATTAAATACAAAATGTCAAAATACTGTAAAAATAATCAAAGATAACATATAAATTATTAAAATTATGATATACTTAAGTTAATGGTAGAGGTGATATAATGCCTAGTTGGTCAGTCCATTTAGCAGTAGCAAAAGAAGTTAATAAAAAATTAAATTTAAATAAAGACTTATTTTACTATGGTAATTTAATACCAGATGTAGATAAAGGTACTATTATTAATCGTTATACAGCACATTTTTATGATAATATTCCTTTTCCATCTTGTCCTAAAGAAAAAATGATAAATATAAGCAAATTTTTAAATACATATAAAAATGAACTTAATAATGATTTAATATTAGGATACTATTCCCATTTATTAACAGATACTTATTTTAATAATGTTGTATATACCAAATGTTGGGTGCAAGATACAAATAACAATATAATAGGAATAAAATTTAAAAATAACAAAATAAAATATATTGATATTGAAGATAAAAAGAAGCAGAAGAGAAAATATAAACATAAAGATTTTGAATTATATGGTAAATATTTATATCAAGATGGTCTAGTAGATATACCTAAAGATATAAATATAGTAATGTCAAACATTGATAAACTAATACCAAAATTCTTAAATAAAGAACTTGTAAATCATAGGTTTAACTATCTGCAAAATGAATTTTCAAATTTTAATAAATTAAATTTATTTGAAAGAAAATTTAAACATAGATATTGTCTTTTTACAAAGAAAGAATTAGATATAATTTTTAATGATTGTGTTAATTATATAGTAAAAGAAATTACTAAGTTAGGAGATAATAAAAATGACTAAAGAAGAATATATAAATAAACTAAAAAAGATGTTTAAGTTTAGCAGTATTTCAAGAATACTATTTGAAAACCAAATAAATAATTATTATGATGCACAAAAAGGGTACAAACTTACAAAACATAATTATGAAGTAGGTGATATGGTAAAACTTAAGAAACATCAATTTATGAGAGGAGAAGGTGCTCTAAGTAACCTTAATGATGACAAATTAAAGTTTATATCTGAAAATGGCTTTATATCACCAGATTTTTTAGGCGATTTTAACTTAAAAAAGAAAACACCTCTAACAGTACCTGTTTGGAATATTCAAAAAGATATATTATTAAAAGATTATATCAATTTATATAGCGGAGCAACATTTTTATATACAATAAAAAGTGAAAACTATAAGAAATATACTTGTCTTGTTCCATATAAAAAGTTAGAAGAAAAAATAGAAGAACTAAGAAATAAAGATTATTGGATGTGGAGATGTGAAGAAACAAAAGAAATAAGATTTCTTCCTAGTTTAGCAAGAGATAATATTCAGTTAGGCTTTATAATGAACTTAGATGATGAATACGGTAGAAGCATTGCACAAAATGATATTTTTAATCTTTCTTTCGATAAGGCAGTACTAAAGCATTTTATTTCTAAAACATTTATTAAAGACTTTATATATGCAGATAGAGATGATTTCACTACTAATAGAGAAAGTGCGATAATATTTGGTATTCCATCATGCTTTATTGAAGGCTTACTAGTAGGTAGAAAGTATGAAAAAGATAATGAAATGTTAGAAAAATTAAAAAACTACTTTCCTGATTGCTATATATGTAACTTAGATGGTAAAGTAATAAGAAAATAATAATATCAAAGAAACAATAAATCATTCAAATAATAGTATAGATGTGCCACAGATAACAAGTGTTGCTAAAAATATTTTATCAAAGGGTAGTATTAAAGACAGATATATAGGATTATTATATGTAGCCAAATATTCCTATGCTTACAGAAGTACCGACTCTCTAGTAATATTAGATAATACCAAGGTACAAAATAGACTATTATCATCTCTTGAAATATCTATATTAATATTTATAATACTTGAAGTAATCATATATTTATTATCAAAAAAGATAACCAATTGGATAATAAAACCAGTTGAAGAATCTTTTACTAAACAAAAACAGTTTATCGCCGATGCCTCTCACGAATTAAAAATGCCACTTTCTGTAATAATAGCAAGTACTGAAGCTCTTGAAGGAAACCCTAAAGAAACAAAATGGCTAAAAAACATCAAAACAGAGAGAGAGAAGATGAATAATCTAATTACCGGCCTTCTGGAACTCACCGCTACCGAAAGAACTGAAACATATTCCTTTGAAGAAAAAGATATCTCTAAAATTATCGAATTATCCCTTTTAATATTCGAAGGAAAAGCCTATGAAAAAAATATCAAAATAGACTATCAAATAAAAGATACTAAGAAAATAAAATTAGTATCTTTTAATATAACTAATTAATTTATCAAAATAACAGAAGAAAATATGATATAATAAACTTAAAGAGCAAATATGGTGGTGTTAAATAAAATGGAACAAAACAGATTAGATAGAGAAAAGATGATGCTTTCAAATATAGAAAAAAATATTAATTCAACATTTTTTATAAATATTTTGAGAGATAATTGGAATAAAAATCACAGTATCCATTCAATAGGTAACTTAATAGGAGAACTATATCTTCATCATATAATAAATAAAGATGGATATGGTTTTGAAAAATATATTACACAAATAAATGAACTATATACACAACTAGAAGAAAGACACATATCACATCAGAATTTTGAAGTGCAGAAATCTAAACTAATTGCCACCGTAATAGCGGATAAACTAAACATTGATTATACCAAAGAAATAAAAGAAGAAGATATTGAGATGGTAAAAAACTATTTCTTACAAGAGTATATAACTTATGGATATGTATCACATTCTTTTCCTGATGCATATTATACATCAATACTACAAAATGGTTTAATCCTTAACGCTGGTGATAGAAAAGGCAATCCACAAGATATAGAAGAAATCCAAGTAATGTTTATGAAAAGAAAAATTATGGCTCCTTTAGGAGGCTACCCATATTATGGTGGAGCAGGAATATATTATGAACATGATTTTACTAAAGTCTTTCAACATGCCATAGATTCACCAGAATGGTTTGATTGGTTTACATCAGCGGATCACACATCTGCTTACCATAATGATATAAGATTTTCACCATACATATTAAGAAATGAAGAATCATGCAGACAAAATGTTTATGATTTATGTAAAAATGCCAATTTAAGTGAATTAGAAACACAAAAAGTAATTAGATTTTATCAGAAATTTTATAATAAGTTTAGTTCAACAAAATTAAATGTTGCTCTAATACCAAAACAAGTAGTAGGAAAAGACAATATTGCAAGGGCAGTAAATACTGATATGGACTTAATTAGTAATATCACTTATGTATTAAAAGATGGCTCTAAAGAATATGCCGAACATCAAGGTAATGTTTGTATGGAAAAAATATCACCAGAAAAATTTCAAATATCCAACATTCCGAGCCCAGCATATTATATAACAGAAAATAATTATTTTAGAGAATCAAGAGAGCATTTAACCGATCCTAATGCAAATTTTATAATCTTACAAAATGTAGAAAAAAATAGCGCTAGATTAATTCCATCAATGAAAGATAAAGTAGAAAAAGTAAAACCATTGATTGAAAGTAAAATAAATATGCCAAATGAACAGAGTACTAGTGCCTTAAATATATATCAAAAAGAAAATACAAAGAAGAAAGTAAGAACATTAAAACCTAATTTACCGTCTAATGGTTATGTAAATACTATATTACTAATCCTATTAGCGGTAGTATTAATTTCTATATCACTAATAGTAAATATGGATATTAAATAAATTAACACATCATGAATTAGGAGAAATATATGGAAAAAGACTTTAATAATTTAATAAAAGAAATAAGAAAATGTAATATTTGTGAAGATAAGTTTGGCTTCAAACCACATCCAGTAGTCATAGGCTCCGCTACTTCAAAAATAGTTCAAATAAGTCAAGCACCATCTAAAACGGTAGATACTACACTAAAGCCATTTACTGATCAAAGTGGTAAAAAATTAAAATACGAATGGTATCAAATAACCGATGAAGAATTCTATAATCCAGATAACTTTTTTATCACAGCACTAGCACATTGCTACCCAGGAAAAGATAAAAATGGATGTGATAAAGCACCACCTAAAATATGCTACGAAAAATGGATAAAGAAAGAACTAGAATATATAGATAATAAATTATATATAATAATTGGAGCCAAAGCCGCTAAAACATTTTTTCCAAATGAAAATTATAATGACCTAATATTTAAAAATAATATATTATTTAATAAACCAGCAATAGTTTTGCCACATCCATCTCCACTTAACATAAAATGGTTTAAAGATAATCCAGACTTTATAAAAAAAAGAATTATTGAAATAAGAAAAATAATAAATAATACATTAAATAAAAAGTAAAGGTACTAAAAAATAGTATCTTTTTCTTCTAGTCAAGTTAACCAAATTAACATTATTTACATATACTACTTTGAAGGTGATAACTATGAATAATAATGAAGATAGAGCGGTTCGTAAAGTAATAATTGACCCAGGTCACGGTGGTACAGATTCTGGTGCTACAGGCAATAATTTACTAGAAAAAGACTATAATTTATTAATATCCAAATACATGTATGATAGATTTAAAGAGTTAGGAGTACCAGTAGCTATAACTAGAGATTCCGACACAACTTTATCTCCAACTGATAGAGTAAATACTATTTTAAATAAATTTGGTAACTCATCTGATGTTATATTAATATCGAACCATGTCAATTCAGGTGGCGGCGAAGGAGCCGAAGTCATCTATGCTCTAAGAAATAGAGATACCCTAGCCAGAAGAATACTAGAAAATATAGGAGCCACCGGTCAAACGACTAGAAAGTATTATCAAAGAAGATTACCAAGTGATACCTCTAAAGACTACTATTTCATACATCGAAATACTGGCAATCTAGAACCACTAATTGTCGAATATGGCTTTATTGACGATACCAAAGATGTCGAATTCCTAAAAGAAAACTACAAAGAACTAGCAGAAGCCGTCATAGCAGCAGTAGCCAACTATATAGGAGTACCATACACACCACCAGAGGGAATAACAACCAATACCTATGTTGTTCAAAAAGGCGATTCACTATATAGCATAGCAAATAAATTAGGTACTACTGTTTCAGAACTAAAAAAAGAGAATAACTTAACAACAAATACATTACAAATAGGAGAGGTTCTTCGTATTCCAACTAAAGAAATATATGAAGGAGAAGAAAATGTCTACATAGTCCAAAAAGGTGATACCTTATACTCAGTTGCCATGGCTAATAATACAACCGTAGATGAATTAAAGAGAATCAATAACTTAACATCCAATATTCTATCAACTGGACAATTACTAAAAATACCAAGTGCATTATTACCAGAGTCAACATATATTGTAAAGAAAGGAGATTCCTTATATTCAATTGCCAATAAATATAATACTACCGTTGATGAACTAAAAAGAATAAATAATTTAACAAGTAATATTCTAAGTATTGGTCAGGTATTAAAATTACCAAGTGATAAAGTAAGCGATGTAGAGAAGGAAGAAAATACCATTAATTATACAGTTCAAAAAGGCGATTCCCTATATAGCATAGCCAGAAAATATTCTACTACCATTGATAAAATAAAAGATTTAAATAATCTAACAACTAATTTATTATCAATAGGTCAAGTATTACTAATACCAACAGATACCAACCTAGAGACAACTTACACCGTTCAGAAAGGCGATTCACTATATAGTATAGCCAAAAAATATGATACTACAGTTGATAGATTAAAACAGTTAAACAATCTAAAATCAAATTTATTATCAATAGGTCAAATACTAATAGTAAGATAATATAGAAAGTATATAACCATATATTTTCTTTTTTTGTCCACTTTAAACATAAACAAGTTTATGTTTTCCGTGGTATGATAGAGCCAAATAATTTTGTCTCTATCATAAAATGAGTAAGCCTAAGATTAGTCTTCCTCATAAAAGTATTATCAAAGTTTACACTATTTTACATATGAAAATCCTTATAAAATATAGAATTATCCACACTACCTGTGGACAGATTAAATAAATTTGACAAAATTTGACAAAATTAACAAAAACCTGTTGACAAGTACTAATCCATATAGTATACTTATTGCGATATTAAGGCCTACCAAATTAATGAATTTTTTGAAGACTTTTTCAAAGAAATTCATTAATAATATTTGAGTAAAAGTACAAATCTAAGAATGGGCGAAATCTGAAAATAAGGAGGTTATTGCTAGAGTAACAACACATAACGCTCTAGTTTGAAAAATAAAAAACACCTAATGTGTTATTAAAGGTAATTCCTATAAAAATGTATAAAAATTATTTTATTGTTGATTAATATATCAACTAATCCCTTTTTTATGTTAGATATTAAATAAAATTCACAAAAATCTGTTAAACCTATATTAAATTAAAAAGTACAAAACTTCAAAACCCTATTGTAGAAAAAATTAAAAGTAGGAATTACCGCTCATTTATTAAATAGTTCGTTTGTTATAATAATTTATTTTTGATTTATGTTTTTGTTTTTAAAATATAAAAATATATTTACTCCAATTAGTAAATAAAAAAATAACTATTATCCATTTCCAGGGTAATAGTTATTTTAATTATACAATTATTTATTTTTATTAAGAATTTCTTTCTTATTAATAACTTTCTTAGACTGAACATCTTTTTTACTATTGTTATCATCTTCTTTAGTATGCGTTTTAATGCCCATAACAATAGGTAAGATAATAGGAACTCTACCAGTCTTATCTGAAAGAATTGGCATAAGACCATTAATAATTTCTGACTTCATATCATTAAAGTTAAAGAATTTCTTTTTAAGTTCCTTATTAATAATAATTTCTGCATTATATTGAATTTCCTTAATTAAATCAGCATTTTCATTAACCAGTATATAACCTCTAGTAGTAATTGCAGGACTACCTAAAAGAATCTTATGCTCAATATCGATATTAGCAATAATAACTAGAATACCATTAGTACTCATAAGAATTCTATCCTTTATAACTGCAGACCCAACATCACCAATTCTTGAGCCATCGACATAAACTTCACCAGCTTGTACTTTACCATCTTTATATAACTGTCCTTTATCAAGAGCAAGAACATCACCATTTTCTAAGACAAAAGTATTTCTTCTTGGAATGCCACACATAACACCTAAATCTGTATGTTTTTTAAGCATTCTAAATTCACCATGGTAAGGAACAAAGTATTTAGGCTTAAATAATCTAATCATAAGTTTAAGTTCTTCTTGATTAGCATGCCCTGAAGAGTGAATTTCACTCATTGTATTAGTAAATACCTTAACACCTTTTTTATAAAGCTTATTAATAGTTCTTGATACAGAAGCTGTATTACCTGGAATAGGGGAACTAGAAAATACTACTATATCATTAGGCATCAAACTAATTTGTCTATGTGTACCAGCAGCAATTCTAGATAGAGCCGCTAGTGGTTCACCTTGGCTACCAGTACAAAGTAAACATACTTCACCAGGTTTTAAATGATTAGCCTCTTCCGCAGTAATAATAATACTCTTATCCTCAAAGTAACCACACTTAAGAGCAATATCAACCATGTTTTCCATACTTCTACCAAATAAAGCAATTTTTCTATTATTCTTTTTACAAGTTTCAATAATATGTTTAATTCTATAAACATTTGAAGCAAAAGTGGCTAGAATAATTCTATTACTAGTATAAGTAGAGAAAATTTCTTTTAAGTTTTCATCAACAACACTCTCACTAAGAGAAGTGCCAGGACTCATTGCATTAGTAGAGTCACTCATAAGTACACTAACACCTTTTTCACCAATTCTTGCCATCTTATGTAAGTTAGCCATTGGTCCAATAGGAGTCATATCAAACTTAAAGTCACCAGTCATAACAATAGTACCATCAGGAGTCTCTATTGCAAGACCATGAGAATCAGGTATCGAGTGGGTTGTTCTAAAAAATTCAATATTAAAATATTTAGTTTTAATTACAGTGCCTTCATCATAAACAACCATGTCTTTATAGACAATATTTCTTTCATCTAATTTTTTATCAATAAGCTCTTTAGCATTAGCGGGAGCATAAATCTTTGGAATAGTAACCGATTGCAAAAGAAAAGGAATACTACCAATATGATCTTCATGTCCGTGCGTAATAATTAAAGCCTTAATTTTACTTTCGTTTTCTTTTAAAAATGTATAGTCTGGTATAACATAATCAATACCAAGTAAGTCATCATCCGGAAACATAACACCAGAATCGACAATAATAATTTCATCACCATGCATAACAGTATACATGTTTTTGCCAACTTCCCCAAGTCCTCCTAGGGGAATAATTTTTGTATTCATTTAATTTCTCCTTTCAAAATATTTTTTCTCGTTAAAAAATAAAAATTTAATATATTGAATTTTAAAAGAATAACCACTGCCTAATAATTATACAATAATTTTGTTAAAAAAGCAAATGGTAAATTTTATCTTTACATATAGAGTGTGAACCTAAGGTTTCCCACTCATCTTTGAAGCCTAAGTGTCTTCAAAGAGAAATATGGAGCCAAGTGTGTCTCCATATTTAAGAATCAGTCATTAAAAAGCAAAAAAATACCTTGTATTTACTATAAACATGTGCTATAATATAACTGTCTTGAAGAAAGAGTGGCATAAAAATCCACTCTTTTATATATATTAATTAGGAGGAAATATGACAGTAGAAGAAAAAATAAGAGAAATGCTTGAAGGACCAGTCAGAGAAGTAGGAGTAAGAATAGACTCCATAAATCTAGAAAAGGAAGATAATAATTTATATCTAAGAATCGTAATAGATCGTGATGAAATAATTGATATAGATAAATGTGTTGAAGTAACAAATATTATCAATCCAATACTAGATAGAGAGGATCCTATAAAAGAATCATACACTTTAGATGTATCGACAAAGGAGAAGGGAAGATAAAAATGAATCAGAAACAAATGAAAGAATTTATGAAGGCATTAAATGCTATCGCTGAAGAAAAGAAAATAGATAAGAGTATAGTTGTTGAAGCTATGGAACAAGCTATGGCTGCGGCTTACAGGAAAAATGAAGGATTAACTAATGTTATGGCTAAAGTTGATGATGTAACAGGAGATATTAGAATCTATTCATATAAGACAGTAGTAGAAACAGTAGAAAATCCTGACTTAGAAATATCATTAGAGGATGCTTCTAAAGAAGTAGAAGGAATTGAACTTGGTGATACTATTAAAGATAAAGAATTACCACTTAAAGATTTTGGTAGAGTAGCAGCTCAAACTGCTAAACAAATCGTTGTTCAAAGAGTAAAAGAAGCAGAAAAACAAAGCATATCAGGAGAATTCCAAGATAAAGATGGTGAATTAATGGTTGGAACATTATCAAGAGAAGACCAAAAAAATTACTTTGTTGACTTAGGAAGAGCAAGTGGTATTTTACCAAAAGATCAAATAATACCAGGTGAAAAACTAGTTATGGGTTCATCAGTAAAAGTATATGTATCAAAACTAGAACTTGGACCAAAAGGACCATTTATTATGCTTTCTAGAAGTCATTATGGCTTTGTAAAAAGATTACTAGAAATAGAAGTACCAGAATTAAATGATGGCACAGTAATGTTATATTCAGTAGCTAGAGATGCCGGAAGTAGAACTAAAATAGCTGTTTATACTGAATATAATAATGTAGATCCAATTGGTGCTGTAATAGGTGAAAAAGGAAGAAGAATAGCAGCCGTTTTAAAAGAATTAAATGGTGAAAAAATAGATGTAATATTATATGATAAAGATCCAGTTAAATTTATTACTAATGCTTTAAGTCCCGCTAAAGATATTAAAGTAACAATTAAAGATGAAAACAAGAAAGAAGCGTTAGCGGTAGTTGGTGACAACAATTTATCTCTAGCAATAGGTAAGAGAGGACAAAATGTAAAATTAGCTTCCCGTCTTACACATTACAAAATCGAAGTAAAAAGTCAGTCAGCTGTTAATGAAGAAAATGCTGAAGAAGTGGAAGCATCTGAGAAATAAAATGAAAAAAGTTCCATTACGTAGATGTGTTGTAACTAAAGAACAACTACCTAAAAGTGAATTACTTCGTATAGTAAGAGATAAAGAAGGACATATTTTTCCTGATTTAACTGGTAAAGCAAATGGCCGTGGTGCTTATATTAAGAAAGATATAAACGCCTTAAACTTAGCTAAAGATAAAAAAATATTAGAACGTGCATTAGAAGTAAAGATAGATGATACTGTTTATGAAGAGATAGAAAAAATAATAAAATAGGAGGTGATACATATGATGAATGTATCCGAATATGCAAACGATGTTGGAAAGAAAGTATCGGAAATATTAAAGTTATGTCAAACTCTAGATATCAAAGTATCTAATGAAGAAGATATGTTATCTGATGATGATATAATTATGCTAGATAATGAAATAGCAAATATGGATGAAGAAGAGGAAGTTGAAGAACTAGAAGAAGAAATTGAAGACTTTGCTGATTCTTATGAAGAAGAACTAGAAGAGATAACATCAAATGATAAGGAAGAAGTACACAAGAAAAAGAATTCTATCAAAAAAGATATCAAAAAAAATGATTTTAGGGCTAAAAGAAAAGAAATGTACAAACATAAAGAAAAACTACAATCAAATACTAATACTAATAGTGATGATGTAGTAGCCTACAAAGAAAATATGACTGTAGCAGAATTAGCAGGAGCCTTAAATGTACCAGCAGCAACATTAATAAAAAAATTGATGGCTTTAGGTATGCTAGTAAATATTAATGCTTCTCTAGATTTTGATACTGCTGAAATCTTAGTAGCAGACTTCAATAAAACATTAAAAAAAGAAAGTACTATGGATGAGGCTAATTTTGAAGAATTAGAAATAGTAGATAGGGAAGAAGACTTAATAGAAAGACCACCAGTAGTAACAATAATGGGACATGTAGACCATGGTAAAACAACCCTTTTAGATACTATTAGAAAAACTAATGTAGCAAGTGGTGAAGCTGGAGGAATAACTCAGGCTATTGGTGCTTATCAAATAGATTATAATGGCAAAAAGATAACTTTTATTGATACTCCAGGACATGCAGCTTTTACTGAGATGCGTGCTAGAGGTGCATCAATAACTGATATCGTAATTATTATTGTAGCAGCAGACGATGGTGTTATGCCACAAACTAAGGAAGCAATTGATCATGCTAAAGCAGCTGGTGTACCAATCATAGTAGCAGTAAATAAAATAGATAAACCTACAGCTAATGTTGAAAGAGTATTAACAGAAATGTCCGCTAATGGCTTACAACCAGAGGCTTGGGGTGGAGATACCATGTTTGTTAATATCTCAGCAGTAACTGGTGAAGGAATAGAAGATCTTCTAGAAAGAATTTTATTACTAAGTGAAATGGGAGAATTAAAAGCTAATCCAAATCGTTATGCCATTGGTACAGTAATTGAATCTAAATTAGATAAAGCAAGTGGTGTAGTAACTAACTTACTTATCCAAAATGGTACTTTAAGACTAGGAGATCCAATTGTCGTAGGTACAATATCAGGACGTGTCAGAACTCTTAAAAATGATAAAGGTGAAAACTTAGTTGAAGCTCTTCCATCAATGCCAGTATCTATAACAGGTTTACCAGAAAGCCCATCAGCAGGAGATAAGTTTATGGCTTTTGAAAGTGAAAAGAAAGCTAAAAAGGTAGCAGAACAAAGACAAGAAATAGAAAAAGAAAAGAAAAATAAACCAAAAACACAGGCTTCATTAGCAGATCTATTTAATAGAAAAGAAGCTGGTGAAAAAGAAATAAATATTATATTAAAAGCTGATGTTAAAGGTAGTGAAGAAGCAGTAAAAAATTCATTACTAAAACTAGACATTGAAGGCATGAAAATAAATGTTATCAGAAGTGGTATTGGTGCCATTTCTGAAAGTGATGTTGTATTAGCAGAAGCATCAAATGCTATTATCATCGGTTTCAATATTAGACCAGATCATAAAATATCTGAAACTGCTAAAGATAAAGGTGTAGATATAAGATTATATGATATTATTTACAAAGTAGTAGAAGAAATGGAAGCTGCTTTAAAAGGAAAATTAGAACCAGAATATGAAGAAGTTGTATTAGGAGAAGCTGAAGTAAGAAAATTATTTAAGTTCTCTAAAGTCGGTACCATAGCGGGTTCTTATGTAACATCAGGAGTAATAAAAAGAGGAGCAAAGGCTAGAGTAATAAGAGATGGTGTAGTAGTAAATGATAGCATAATTGCTACTCTAGCTCGTGAAAAAGATCAAGCTAAAGAAGTAAAACAAGGTTTAGAATGTGGAATAACTATCGAAAACTTTAATGATATTAAAGAAAAAGATATAATTGAAGCATATGAACTAAAAGAAGTGAGGAAGTAGAATAATATGAGAAATGAATTTAGTTCTGAAAAACTAGGAAGTCGTGTACCAAATTGTACAAGAAAAGAGTATAGCGAAATATTAGCAGTACATTTTATTACAGAAGATAGAAATAAAGCTAAATCACAAAAAGAATATCAAACGAGAGGAACTAAAAAGTATACTAAAGAAGGAATTATAGATAGATTATCTGCTAAACCATATAATTTTAGTTTAATAGCTCCTAGAAAAAGTAGTAGAGATGGTGTAAATTTAACTGGTGATGAACGTTCATACTATTATGGATATTATACTTTAGGAAATGAAAAAATTGCTATTCAACTAAAATATCCAGATGTCAAGAGAATGGCAACTATTGAAGAAATAGGATATAATGATGCTAAAAGTGGTATATCATTAGCGGATCTACCTAAAGAAATAAAAGAAAATAGAGAGTATTTACTAGGATATAAAAAAGCATTAGAAGAATTATTAAATAATAATAAAAATTTAAGAAAGTAGGAATAATATGAAAGAAACAGAAATTAGCATAAATCGTAGAAAAAGTGATTATGTAAAGATAAGTGCAGCATCTATTTCACAATATCAAACAGATAAAGATTTTAGAGAAAAAAGAGATAAAGAAAAAGCTATGAATAAATTAAATACTAGTGGAAATAATCCTATACTAATTGAAAAAGGAAAACAGGATAGATTAGCAGGCTTATTCACAGAAGGAAATCTTTATAATATAGAAGGAATAACTGGAAAGTATAATTTAGTATCATACCACTATGGATATACAACATTAGCAAGTAGAACACTAGCAGTATCAATTCCAGAAAAAAAATATACTGATGATTCGCTAAGGATGATTGGCTATAATGATGCACAAGATGAAAACATTGTTTTTGAAGAATTACCTGAAGCAGTTAGAGAATGCGCAGCCTATCTAGAAGGATATAAATTAGGTTTAGAAAAAAGTAAAACTAAAAAAGCAAAATAAAAGGAGTCTAACTATTAAAAGTCAATAGTAAAATTAAAAATTTTAATAGTTTGAT
>OLNZ01001216.1_pt1 | contig 19367 bp, 18 predicted proteins | sample 1672981 | NCBI WGS metagenome assembly OLNZ01 (sample SAMEA3136743, study PRJEB25190) | human gut metagenome | biome: human gut; feature: human-associated habitat; material: faeces | place: Austria | collected 2013 | reverse complement strand
TTTTTATTATTTATTTTTTTGTATTTTTTCTGAATTTATTTTATTTATTTTTTTATTTTAAAATTATACTTGTAATGTGAACAATTCTTTAAAATTTACTCCTCCATCTAGAAATTCTTTATTCTCTTCTCCATTAATTAATATTTTAATTCCATTAATTTCATTTATCTGCGTCACTGTGCAAACTATTGATTTTATTATTTTTTCTTCCTCTTCTTTACCCAGATTTTGTACATTTATAAAATCTTCTGAAAAGTCAATATATAAAACTCCCTTTGATACTTGAGTATTTATTAATTTTGTTCCTTCTGGAATTAATTTTGTTAAGCTTTCATTTGTTGGCCCTTCTATTAAAAACTTAATTATTTGTTTTTCTGGGTTTTCTAATAACAATTTTGAATCTATTTGTCTTATTTCTGTTTCTACCTCACCTGTAGTTTTGTTTGCAAAATATAAAACTATATTAGTCCTCCTTAATTGATCTGTCGTTATTTCCTCTTCCGGAGTATATTCTTTTATTTCTGGGTTATTATTATGGTTTTTAATTGTAATCCATCCTATGCCTAGAACAAGCATAATTAACATTATTATAGCAAAGTACATAAATATTTTTTTATTATTCATAATTCTTCCTCACTTTGTTTAATAATATTACTCTTGTTTTTTTTTAGAACCTTTTTACTGTTTTTAACAATTTTTTTCTTCTATAATTTCATAAAAGCGCTGTTTTTTTGATTCTAATCCTTGTGAATCAATAAACTTAATGGTCTGAGTTTTATTTAAAGCATTTCCATTTTTTTCCATTGTTTTTTTTAGATGCTCTGCCACCTTTTCAGCACCATTAAAGAAGTTTACATCTCCTAAAACTTCTTTAATCTGTTTTTGTATTAATGGATAATGCGTACATCCTAAAACAACATTTTTAACTATTCCTTTATATTTTTTTATATTGTCATTTAAATATTTCTTAATTTCTTTATCGTCTCCATTTTCTATAATATCTGCCAGTCCTACACAAGGAAGTAAGTATGTTTTATTATTGTTATATTTTTCATATAATAAATTAAATTTTTCGCTCTCCATGGTTCCTTTTGTTGCCATTATCAATGTAGGATCCTCATAAGCATAATCATATACCATTTTATATGCCGGTTCTATGGCAATAAAAGGAATATTTTTATATTTTTCTCTCAGGAAATTTACAGATTTTGCACTTGCCGTATTGCATGCTATAACAATTATTGTGCATTTTTCTTTTAATAAATATTTTGTAATCTTATCACATATTTCTAAAATCTCTCTATCTGTTTTATCTCCATATGGGTTATTCTTAGAGTCACTATAATAAATATACTCTTGATTTGGTAAAATTTTAATAATTTCTTTTAATACAGTTGCTCCACCTATTCCAGAGTCAAACACCCCTATTTTAGTATTTCCGCACATTTTATCACTTCTTTCATGTTTGCTATTAGATACATTTTTAAGCCTTTTTTTATTTAAAGTATATATAATATGTCTTTTAATTCAACTTGCTTTATTTTTGTTTTTGCTTGTTTATTTTAATATGTAAAAAAAGATAATCAAGCTTCCTTATAAGTTGATTATCTCACTTGGCGGAGATTGAGGGATTCGAACCCTCGCGGCCACTTTCGCAACCCTAACGGTTTAGCAAACCGTCCCCTTCAACCTACTTGGGTAAATCTCCATCTGATTATTTGATTTTAAATAAATAGTGAATAATAAATAATATTCAATCTTAATAATTAACTATCCAATATTAATTATTCATTATTCACTATTCATTATTATATTTTGGCGGAGAGGGTGGGATTCGAACCCACGGTAGGCTACAAACCTACGCCAATTTTCAAGACTGGTGCCATAAACCAACTCGACCACCTCTCCACATTGCAAGCAAGTATTAGTTTACCACGCTACTTGCCAAATGTCAATACTTTTTGATGATTTTTTGTTAAAAATAGTTTACATAATTACTGTATCTTGTCTATAATGCTATTTAGTTCATCCTTTGAATTATAGTGTATTACTATTGTTCCTGATCTTTTTCCTGCATTTAATTTTACTTGTGAACCAAAGAAATTTCTAAATCTGTCTTCTATTTCTCGATATATTGGTTCATATCTTGTTTGATCAATTGATTGTTCTTTTTTCTTTATTTTCATTTGCTTTTCAACTTCTCTTACGCTATCTCCGGTTTCTATTACATATAATGCTGCTCTATATTGTTTATCTGGATCTTCAATATTTAAAAGGCTTCTACAATGACCTTCTGATATGTGCCCTTGTTTTACTAGTTCTATAACTCTTGGGTCTAGGTTTAGTATTCTCATAGTGTTTGCAATTCCACTTCTACTTATACCTAATTTTGATGCAAGTTCATGCTGTTTCATCCCATATTTTTCAATTATTTCTTTTAATGCTGTAGCTTTTTCAATTGGATTTAAGTCTTCTCTTTGTATATTTTCTATTAAAGCCACTTCTTTGTTCTTTTGCTCTGTATAATTTCTTATTATTGCTGGAATTTCATTAAGCCCTGCTTTTTTTGCTGCTCTCCATCTTCTTTCTCCTGCTACAATTTGATAGTAGTCATTCTTTTTTGTAACTATTATTGGTTGAATTACTCCATATTCTTTTATTGATTCAGCTAGATCTTCTATTTTTTCATCATTAAAATTCATTCTTGGTTGATTTTTATTTGGTTCTACTTCTATAAGCTTTAAATTAACTATTGCTTCTCCTTCTTTAATTTTTTCTTCTTCTGAAATATTTGCTATGTTGCTTGAAAATAGTGCATCTAGCCCTTTTCCTAATCCTGTTTTACCTGCCATTTTTTCTCCTCCTATTACTCATGTTTTTTTGATTTTAATAATTCATTTGCTAATTTTTCATAGCATTTTGCTCCTTTTGAGCGTGGTGCATATGCTGTTATTGGCATACCATAACTAGGTGCTTCACTCAATTTTACATTTCTTGGAATTATTGTTTTATATACATTATCTTTAAAATACTTTTTCACTTCATTAATAACTTGTGTTGATAAATTTGTTCTTGCATCATTCATAGTAAGCACAACTCCTTCAATATACAAGTCTTTATTTAACTGTCTTTTGATTAAATTTACTGTATTCATTAATTGTCCTACTCCTTCTAAAGCATAATATTCACATTGTATAGGTATCATTATAGAATTTGCTGCAGTTAATGCATTGATTGTTAATAATCCTAAAGATGGCGGACAATCAATTATTATATAATGAAAATTATCTTGAATTTCTTCTATTTTTTCTTTCATTTTTGATTCTCTTGATATTGTGTTAACTAGTTCCACTTCAGCTCCTGCTAGATTTATGTTTGAAGGGCATAAATACAAATTTTTAATTGATGTCTTTTTAATTACATCTTCAAAAGAAGTTTCATTTATTAGTACATCATAAATTGATTTTTCAGCACCTTTCTCTACTCCTAGTCCACTTGTAGCATTCCCCTGTGGGTCTTCATCTATTAGTAATACCTTCTTACCCTTTTGAGCTAATACTGTGCACAAATTAACTGCTGTTGTAGTCTTTCCAACTCCACCTTTTTGATTAACAATTGCGATGACTTTACTCAATTTTATCCCTCCTTGAAAGTGTATAACAATCATATAATTTTTTTATAAAAAAGTCAATAAATTTTTCAAAATTAACAAAAAAATTGCAAAAATTTACTGTCAGAAAATTAAATTGTCTGACAGTAAACTTCGCTTATACCAAGTGTTTCACGGTTTCAGTTATGTGTGAAACTGATTTTAAAGCGGTGAACTTGTTGGTGTACCTGGCTTTCGCGGATATTTGTTCGGCAATTGTTTCACGGATAAGACTTCTATTATTGTTCTTTTGTTGTCTGAATCAGGTAAATTTATTTTCTCTATCTTGCTTATTTCCCCTCCTAAAATGTTTAATGCTTTTTTTGATTCTTTAATTTCGTCGTCTATATTAGGTCCTTTAAGGCAGATACACTTCCCTCCTAATTTCACTAGTGGCATCATATATTCTAGTAAAACATTTAATTTTGCTACTGCTCGTGATGTCGTTACATCAAATTGACCTCTATATTTGCTGTTATGTCCTATCTCCTCTACCCTAGCATGTATTGCTGTTATTCCATTTATATTGCATTTTTTTATTACTTCATTTAAAAAATTTACCCTCTTGCTTAATGAATCTATTAAAACAAGCTCTTTTTCTGGATTAACTATTTTTAGTGGAATTCCTGGGAAACCAGCCCCACTGCCGATGTCTGCAATTGTTCTACTTTGTTGTATCTGACTTGATATAGTTAAAGAATCTATGAAATGTTTTAATATTATTTCTTTTGGTTCTATTATTGCAGTTAAGTTTATTTTTTCGTTCCATTCTGTTAATAGCTTCATATAGATATAAAATTGTTCTATTTGATGTTCTGAAAGTTCTATTCTTATTTTTAATGCTTTTTCTACTAATTCTTTTCTAAAATCTTCAAAATTCATACAATTTTCTCCTTTTATAGTGAAGTTTTGCTTAGTTTATCTTTGCTCAAGTCTTCATTTTTATCCATTCTTGAAATTAAAGAGGAATTCATTTAAAATTTATTTTCTTTTCATCTGTTCTAAGTATATTAACAAAACGGATATATCGGCAGGTGAAATTCCAGAAATCCTAGATGCTTGTCCTATTGAATTTGGTTTGAATTTATTTAATTTTTGCCTTGCCTCTAAGCTAATTCCCTTTAGTTTTGAATAATCAATTTCTTCTGGTAATAGTTTATTTTCCAATTTTTTAAATTTTTCTACTTGTGTTAATTGTAGTTTTATATATCCTTCATACTTTATTTCTATTTCTACCTCTTCTGCCTCCATTTTAGTTAGTTGAGGTCTACAAGGATCAATTTCCTTTAAATCCTCATACTTTATTTCTGTTCTTTTCAATAATTCTATTAATTTAATGCCATTACTAAGCTCTGATGAATTGTGTGCTTTTAAAAACTTATTTACCTCTTCTGTTGGCTTTATGGTTGTTTTTCTAAGTCTTTCTATTTCTTTTTGAATATTTTCTTTTTTTTGAAGAAATCTGGTATATCTTTCTTCAGAAATTAGCCCAACATCATGTCCTATTTCTGTTAGTCTCATATCTGCATTGTCTTGTCTTAATAGCAATCTGTATTCTGCCCTGGAGGTCATCATTCTGTAAGGTTCATTGGTTCCTTTTGTAACAATATCATCAATTAGTACCCCTATATATGCATCTGATCTATGTAAAATGATAGGCTCTTTTCCCTCTAGTTCTAGGCTTGCATTTATTCCTGCAATAATTCCTTGTGCAGCAGCTTCTTCATATCCAGAAGTGCCATTTATTTGACCAGCAAAAAACATTCCTTTTATCTTTTTTAATTCTAGTGATAGTTTAAGTTGAGAGGGATCTATACAATCATATTCTATTGCATATGCTGGTCTAGTGAACTCCACATTTTCTAGTCCTGCAATAGTTCTATACATTGCTATTTGAACATCTTCTGGGAGAGATGAGCTCATTCCCTGGACATACATTTCTTCAGTATCCAAGCCCATTGGTTCTATAAATATTTGATGTCTTTCTTTGTCACTAAATCTTACCACTTTATCCTCTATTGATGGACAATATCTTGGACCTGTTCCTTCAATTTCTCCCGCATACAATGGAGAACGATGTAAGTTTTTTCGAATTATTTCATGAGTTTTATTATTTGTATATGTTAAATAGCATGGCACTTGCTCTTTCTTTAAATTTTCATTTTCAAAAGAAAAAGCAGTTATTTCATCATCTCCATCTTGTATTTCCATTTTAGAAAAATCTAGGCTCCTTCTATTTACTCTTGCTGGTGTACCTGTTTTAAATCTTACTAAATCTATATTTAATCTCTTTAAACACTCAGATAATTTATTAGCAGGAAATACACCGTCTGGACCACTTTCAAAGCTTGATTCTCCGATATATATTTTTCCTTTCAAATATGTCCCTGTTGCTAAAATAACTGCCTTTACATTATAGATTGCACCAAGGTTTGTTTCTACTCCAGTTACTCTACCATTTTCCACAAAAATATCAATAATTTCTGCCTGCTTTACATATAAATTTTCCTGCAATTCCAAAGTATGCTTCATTTCTCTTTGATATTGTTTTCTATCTGCTTGTGCTCTCAAAGAATATACTGCTGGCCCTTTAGAAGTATTTAGCATTTTAGATTGAATAAAAGACTTATCTATGTTCTTTCCCATTTCTCCACCTAGACTATCTATTTCCTTTACCAAATGCCCCTTTGAAGTTCCACCTATGTTTGGGTTGCATGGCATATTGGCAATATTATCTAATGTTATTGAAAATAGTAGTGTTTTATGTCCTTTTCTACTACATGCCAAGGCTGCTTCACAACCAGCATGACCTGCACCAATCACAGCTATATCAAATTTTCCTGCATTATATTTCATTTTTTATTACATCTCCCTACTTTCCTAAGCAAAATTTTGCAAAAATACTTTTTATTATATCTTCTGAAACATTATCTCCTGTAATTTCTCCTAGGTGTTCTAAAATCTGTTTAATGTTTATAGCCACAACATCTATCGGCATATTTATTTTTAAGTCTTCTATGGCCATTCTCGTGCTTTCTATTGCTTTGTTAATTAAGTCTTGATGTCTAATGTTAGTAATAATTAGTTCGTTGTCCAAGTTAATTTCATTTAAGTTAAACATTTTTACTAATTCTGCAAATAAGTTTTCCAAACCCTCTTCTTTTTTTACAGACATCTTTACAATTGGTTTATTTACTTCTTGAATTTCTTTGTTACTTTCTAACATTTTTGAACTTAAATCTGTTTTGTTTAAAATAATTATTGCTTTTTTATCTCTTAAAAGTTTTAATATTTCCTTGTCTTCATCATTTAATTCTACGGAATTATCAAATACAGCAATAATTACATCACTTTCTTTTGCTGCTTTTTTAGATTTTTCTATTCCTATTTGCTCAATTCTATCCTTTGCATTTCTTATGCCTGCAGTGTCTATTATTCTAAAAGGTATACCCTCTATAATTACTTGTTCCTCTATGATATCTCTTGTTGTTCCTGCAATATCAGTAACAATTGCTCTATCCTCTTTTAGTATTGAGTTTAATAAAGAAGATTTTCCTGCGTTTGGGCTACCTATTATAGCAAGTTTAAGACCTTCTTTTAATATTTTCCCATTTTCAAATGATTTCGATAGTTTAACTAATTCTTGTTCTATGCTTTCAAGTTTTGCTATTGATTCTTTGTTAGAAACTTCCTCTACATCATATTCTGGATAATCTATATTTGCTTCTATACTAACCATAAGATCTAGTATTTTTGTTTTAATTGCATTTATTTTTTTAGATAAAAATCCCTCCAGCTGATTTAGCGATTCATGTGCCTCCCTAGAGGTTTTAGCATTTATAATATCAATTATTGCCTCTGCTTGTGTTAAATCTATTCTTCCATTTACAAATGCTCTTTTAGTAAACTCTCCTGGCTCAGCTAATATTGCCCCATTTTTTAAACATAGTTCTAAAATTTCTCTTAGAACAATCGTCCCTCCATGTGAATTAATCTCGCACATATCTTCTGTTGTATAACTTTTTGGTTTTTTAAAATATGAAACTAAAACTTCATCTATTTCTCTTTTTGTTTCAGGATTAATAATTTTTCCATATTTAATTCTATATCCTTTTATATCTTTGATATCTTGTGGATTTTTTTGTATAAATATTTTTTCTAAAATCTCAAAAGATTTATCACCACTTATTCTTACAATTCCAATTCCCCCAATTGCTGGTGCCGTAGATATTGCTACTATTGTTGACATTTTTTTCCTCCTAATAACAAAATTGGCAGATAAAAATATCTGCCTAAGATTTTATTTTAATGTAATTACAATTCTTCTATGTGGTTCTTCTCCCTTACTGAAGGTTTTTACTTTATCATTGTCTTGTAATTTCATATGAATTATTTTTCTCTCATATGCTGACATTGGATCAAGAGTAACTGATTTTTTCGTTTTTATAACTCTTTCAGAAATTTTTTCTGCTAATTCCTCCAGGGTTTTTTCTCTTTTTTCTTTATAATTTTCTACATCTACAATAACAATAATTTTAGAACTTGTATTTTTGTTTGCAATTGCTGATGCTATTGTTTGTAGTGCATTTATTGTAGAACCTCTATAACCAATTAAATGACTAATATCTTCGCCGTTTATTTTTACATATATACAATAATTATCTATAGTTACATCACATGTATAATCTTTGTCCAGAATTGAAATAAAAAATTCTTTTATTTTTTTAGCTACTTTTTCTATTTCATCTAAATTTTTATTAATTTCTCTTTTTGTTCTCTTTATTGGCTTTTCTGTTTTTTCAGCAGTTTCTTTTAATGTCATCTCAATTTTTACTATTCTTGGTGCTAATATGCTATAAAAGCTTCTTTTTTTCTCTTCATCAATTGTTTTAATTTCAACCATACTTTTAGTTGCATTTAATTGTTTCAAGCCTTTTTCTATCGCTTCTGTTGTTGTCTTTCCTTCAACGATTATACTCTTAGACATCTTGTTTCTCCTCCTTAGATAATAATTTATTTAAAAATAATCTTTCAATTATCATCATAATATTATTTACTAACCAATATAGAGCCAAACCAAGTGGTGCTACTAATGAAATCGATACTGATAAAATTGGCATCATTAAAGACATATTTTTATTCATTTGTACTGTTAATTCTTCTTGATCAACTTCTTTATTTGCCTTACTCTTGTCAACTTCGTCATTATTTTTATCAATTTCCTTATTGTCTTTTTCCTCTGTTTTCTTTTTTGTCATTGCAGTTGTAAATTTAATTGATATAATAGAAGAAATAACATATAATGCAGGTATTATAAATACTTTTATATCTTTATAATTTTCTTGAGGAACTTCACTCAAATCTAATCCTAGAAAACTCATATTAATGTACATATCATTCTCTGTCAATTTCTCTTTTTGCAAATATTTAATAATGCTCATTTCTGGATATCCCTTACTTATGGTATCTTCTCCGTTTTCTTTTTTAATATCAACAATTTGTTGTTCTATTACCGCTTTATCTATTTTTTTCATATATGTAATTGGACTTCTTACCAAATAAAACATTGATAAAATCAAAATAAATTGTATTATAACACTAAAGCAACCTCCAAAAGGATTTATTTTCTCTCTTTTATATAATTCCATCATTTCTTGATTTAATTTTTCTGGATTTCCTTTATGTTTTACTTGTAGTATTTTCATCTCTTTTTGAACTTTTTCATTTTTTTTCATTGCTTTTTGTTGTTTTATTGATAATGGTAACATTAAAAGCTTTATTAATATTGAAAAAATTATAATTGATAATCCATAATTTTGAAATAAAGAATATATCCAGTTTAAAAAATAACCAAATATATTAGAAAAAAAATTTATCATTATTTCCTCCTATTTTACAGGATCATAGCCTCCTTTTGAAAATGGATTGCATTTTAAAAATCTTCGTACACTTAAAAAAATCCCCTTAAGAGAACCATATTTTTCTATAGCCTGTTTTGCATATTCAGAGCATGTTGGGTAGTACTTACAATGTATACCTTTATACTCAAATATTGGAGAAATATATTTTTTATATTTTTTAATCAAAAATAAAAATACCTTTTTCATGTTTACCTCTACATTATTTTTGATTTTTTAAAATGTTCTTCTAATTCTTTTTTTATTTTATAAAAATCAAAATTTTTAAATTCTGCATTTTTCTTCCATAGTATAACTATACTATTCCCCATTTTTAAATTTTCCTCAAGCAATCTATAATTCTCTCTTATAAGTCTTTTTATTTTATTTCTCTTTACACTATTTCCTGCTTTTTTACTAATAGCTACCCCTAATTTATTAATGTTTTTACCATTTTTTTTTATAAAAATATCAAATAGAATTCCTCTGTAGCAAATTCCTTTTTTTAAAATATTTCTAAATTCATAATTTTTTTTTATTATTACTGTTTTTTTCAATTCTACCACTCATTTTTTATTGTTTTAGACAGCTATTCTCTTTCTTCCTTTTGCTTTTCTTGCTTTTAAAACATTTTTTCCACTTTTTGTTTTCATTCTTGCTCTAAAACCATGTACTTTTTTTTCTTGTCTCTTTTTTGGTTGATATGTCATTTTCATAGTATAACCCCTCCTTTAATTAATCATAAGTGTTAAAATTATATATTAAAAGTACGCTTTTTGTCAAGGGTTTAAGTAAATTTTTTAAATATTATAATATTTTTTTTATTTATTATTGATTAATTTTTTGTTTTTTGATATTATAATGTTGTAAATTTGGTATTTATTTTTTAATACCTTTTTTTCTTAAAGTTTATACTGGGGGTTTATATACCAATGGAATGCAATTTAAACGATCTATTGAACGAAGCAAAAGAATTGCTAAAAAGCGAACTTTCTCCTATTTCTTATAGAACTTGGCTTCTACCATTAGAAATTCAAGGAATCGAAAATAATAATGTTATTCTTATTTCCGATGATTCTTTCAAAAAAGATGCTGTAGAAACTAGATTTAAAGATTTATTAGAAAATGCTTTTAGTATTATTTTACAAAAAAAATGTACTGTTTCAATAGTCTTAAAAAATGAAAATGATACACAAGATAAAACTTCAAATTTCTCAAATATTAATTATTCTAAAACATATTTGAATCCTAATTATTCCTTTGATACTTTTGTTGTTGGAGATAATAATAGATTTGCACATGCTGCTGCACTTGTTGTCGCTGAATCACCTGGAACTACGTATAATCCATTATATATATATGGTGGAGTTGGTTTAGGGAAAACTCATTTAATGCATGCTATCGGTAATGAAGTTGCCAAAAGGCATAAAGATTATAAAATTCTTTATGTAACATCTGAAAATTTTATGAATGAATTTATTAATTCTCTTATTAAAGACAGTGGTATGGAAAATTTTAGAAATAAATATAGAAATATTGATTTACTTTTAATTGATGATATTCAATTTATTGCAGGTAAAGACCGACTACAAGAAGAATTTTTTAATACTTTTAATGATTTAAGAGAACATGGTAAACAAATAATAATTTCTAGTGATAAATTACCTAGAGATATTCCTTTATTAGAGGATAGATTAAAGTCAAGATTTGAATGGGGAATTTTAGCTGATATTGCAATGGCAGATTATGAAGTTCGTTTAGCAATTTTAAGAAAAAAAGCAGAAGAAAAACATGCAATTATAGATGATGATATTTTAAAAAATATAGCAGCTAAAATAGATTCAAATATAAGAGAATTAGAAGGCGTTTTTAATAAAATTGTGGCACAGGCCTCTTTAACACATACACCGGTATCTTTTGAAATGGCTGAAAAGGCAATAAATGACATTATAAGACAAAATTCTTCAGTTATTTCCATAGAGTATATACAGGATGTTATTTGCAGTTATTTTGATATAACTATGAAAGATTTAAAAAGTTCACAACGTTCTAATAATATTACTTTTCCTAGACAAATTGGAATGTATCTTTGTAGAATACTTACAAATGAGTCTTTTCCAAAGGTTGGAGAAGCTTTTGGAAAAAGAGATCATACAACAGTAATGCACGCTTTTAAAAAAATAGAAAAAGATATAAAAGAAGATCCGAATACAAAATTGATTGTGGAAAGTGTTAAAAAAATTGTTTTAAATAACAAACAAGCATAAAATACAATAAATTTTAACTTTTTGCAAAAATAGATTTGTTAAACATATTTTTGTAAGTAAAAAATAATTCTTTACTTACGGAAGTGCTAGAAGAGTTATCCATAGGTGGCTGTTAAAAACCTGTGGAAAAACTGTTTAAAACTTGTTTATACACACTAAAAATTTAAATATGTTAATAAAAAAAATATTTATCCACAAAAATATACACAGGATCTTTTCTTAGGGAATAAAGTTATTAACATACTTATCCACATTATCCACAATAACTACTAATACTATTACTATATATATTTTTTATATTATATAAAATGAAAAATTTTGAATAAAAAAAGGAGTTAATTAAAATGAAAATTATTTGTGAAAAGGATAAATTACTAAAAGCTATAAATGCTGTAGTAAGAGGAGTACCAACTAGAACAACAATGCCTATATTAGAAGGAATTTACATACAAACAAATACTAATGAATTAAAATTAACAACATATGATTTAGAATTAGGTATAGAGTATATTATAAAAGCAGAAATAATAGAAGAAGGAAATATAGTAGTAAATGCCACAATGTTTAGTGAAATTATAAGAAGATTACCAGATTCAGACATAAAAATCACAGTAAATGAAAATAATTTATTAGTAATAGAATGTGAAGGTTCTTTATATAAACTATCAACAATGAATCCAGAAGAATTTCCAGAATTACCAACAATAGAAATAGAAAAATCAATAGAAACAGATCAAAATTCTTTAAGAAACATGATAAAGAAAACAATATTTGCTGTAAGTAATGAAGAAAACAGGCCAATTTTTACAGGATGCTTATTTGAAACAACAAATAATAAATTAAATATTGTTGCAGTAGATGGATTTAGAATGGGTTGGGTAAGTAAAAACTTAGAGAATAAAACAGAACAATTCAAAGCAGTAATTCCTGGAAAAACACTAAACGAAGTAAATAAAATATTAACAGATTCTTTTGAAAATATTAGAATAGGAATAGCAAAAAATCAAGGAATTTTCGAAATGGAAAATTGCAAAATAGTAACGAGATTATTAGATGGAGAATTTTTTAAATATGAAAGTGCAATACCAGGAAATTGGGAAACAAGAATAAGAGCAAATAAAAACACTTTACAAAGTTGTTTAGAAAGAGTAAGTTTAATATCATCATCAAGTATAGAAAAAGAAAAAAAATATCCTGTTAAAATAACAATAGATATTGGAAAAATAACATTATCTTGTACAAATCAAACAGGAGATGCAAAGGAAGAAATTTACTTAGAAACAGAAGGAAAAAACTTAGAAATAGGAGTAAATCCAAAATATTTCTTAGATGCATTAAAAGTAATAGATGATGAGGAAGTATATATAGAATTTGGAAGTGAAATATCACCTTATATTATAAAACCAATAGAAAAATTAGAAAATGAATATGTATATATGATATTACCTATTCGAATAAAATAGCTCAAAATAAAGGAAAAAGCAATGTATATAGAAAAAATAAAATTGGAAAATTTTAGAAACTATAAATATGAAAATATAGAATTAAATAAGCGAATAAATATAATTTTTGGAGATAATGCACAAGGAAAAACAAATATTTTAGAAGCAATATACTTTACAAGCTTAGGAAAATCCTTTAGAACAAATAAGGAAAAGGAAATAGTAAAGGAAAACGAAAGCCAAGCAAAAATAGAAATAAATTTTATAAAAAATAATAGAAAAGAAAAAATAAATGCAGAAATAAGTGATAAAAAAAAATTTTATATAAATGATATTCCTGTAAAAAAATTAAGCGAACTCGTAGGAAAAATAAATATAGTTCTTTTTTCTCCAGAAGATATAGAAATATTAAGAAATGAACCAATAAAAAGAAGAAAATTTTTAAATATAATGATAAGTCAATTAAGACCAAAATATATTTTTTTATTATCAGAATATAATAAAGTTTTAGAACAAAGAAATAATTATTTAAAAAAAATAAAATATGAAAATAAATCACAAGAATATCTAACAATATGGGATGAACAATTAGAAAAAATAGGTATTAAAATTTATGAATATAGAAAAGAATTTATAGAAAAAATAAACAATAAGATAAAAAAAATTCACTTAAATACTACAGAAAATAAAGAAAATATAGAAATAAAATATAAAACGAATATAGATAAAAAAAATTACATGGAGAACTTGTTAAAGAACAAAAGTGTAGACATACAAAAAGGATATACATCTATAGGAATACATAGGGATGATTTTGAAATCTATATAAATAAAAAAAATGTTGCAATATTTGGATCACAAGGACAACAAAGAACAAGTATAATTTCGTTAAAACTTGCAGAGGCAGAAGTTATTTATGATGAAATTGAAGAATATCCAATAGTTTTATTAGATGATTTTATGTCAGAATTAGATAAAAAAAGAATAAACGGATTTATACAAAACATAAAAAATAATCAAGTTTTAATAACAACAACAGACAAAATAAATCTTGACACAGTGGTGTATAATCTGTATAAAGTAGAAAAAGCAAAAGTAGAAAGGATAGATAAAAATGGAAAAATTTGAGCATGAGTATAAAGCAGATCAAATTCAAGTACTAGAAGGATTAGAAGCTGTAAGAAAAAGACCTGGTATGTATATAGGAAGTGTATCTGTAAGAGGACTACATCATTTAGTATATGAAATTGTAGATAACTCAGTTGATGAAGCATTAGCAGGTTACTGTAAGAATATAAATATAACAATAGAAAAAGGAAATATTATAAAAGTAGAAGATGATGGTAGAGGAATACCTGTAGACATTCATCCTAAAACAAAAATATCAGCAGCAGAAACCGTATATACAGTACTACATGCAGGCGGAAAATTTGGAGGAGATAGCGGATACAAAGTATCTGGAGGATTACATGGAGTTGGCTCATCTGTTGTAAATGCACTATCAGAATGGACAGAAGTTACAATAAAAAGAGATGGTGGAATTTTTCAAATGAAATTTGAAAGAGGTAAAACAGTTATGCCACTAACAAGAATTGGAGATTCAAAAGAAACAGGAACAACTGTTAGATTTTATGCAGATAGTACAATTTTTGAAACATTAGAATATGAATATGATGTACTGGAAAATAGATTAAGAGAAATGGCATTTTTAACAAAAGGTTTAAAAATAACATTAAAGGATGAAAGAGTAGAACCAATAAAAGAAGCTGAATTCTGCTTTGAAGGAGGATTAATTTCTTTTGTTGAATATCTAAATAAAAATAAAGAAAAATTACATGAAAAACCAATATACATAGAGAAAAAAGGAGAATTTCCTATAGAAATAGCAATTCAATATACAACATCATATACAGAAAATATATATTCTTTTGTAAATAATATAAATACAATAGAAGGAGGAACACATTTAGAAGGATTTAAAAGAGCATTAACAAAAATATTCAATGATTATGCAAAAAGTCATAATATTTTAAAAGAAAAAGATGGAAATTTGCAAGGAGAAGACATAAGAGAAGGAATAACAGCGGTCATATCAGTAAAAGTAAAAGAACCTCAATTTGAAGGACAAACCAAAACAAAATTAGGAAATAGTGAAATTACAGGACTTGTTCAATCAGCAATGGCAGAAGAACTATCAAGTTTTTTAGAAGAAAATCCAGCAGTTGCAAAATCAATTCTAGAAAAATGTATAAGTGCATCAAGAGCTAGGGAGGCAGCAAGAAAAGCAAGAGAATTAGTAAGAAGAAAAAATGCATTAGAAGGTTCAACATTACCAGGAAAACTAGCAGATTGTAGTGAAAAAAATGCTTCTCTTTGTGAAGTATATATAGTAGAGGGAGATTCAGCAGGAGGAAGTGCAAAACAAGGAAGAGATAGAAAATTTCAAGCAATATTGCCATTATGGGGTAAAATGTTAAATGTTGAAAAAGCAAGAGCAGATAAAATATATGGAAATGAAAAATTAAACCCTGTAATATTAGCAATAGGAGCAGGAATAGGAGCAGATTTTGATGTAACAAAAATACGTTATGGAAAAGTAATAATAATGGCAGATGCAGATGTTGATGGTTCACATATTAGAACACTATTATTAACATTTTTCTTCAGATATATGAGACCATTAGTAGAAAATGGAAACATATATTTAGCACAACCACCATTATATAAGCTATCAAGAAAAGGAATGAAAGATGTATATTGTTATACAGATGAACAATTAGAGCAACATTTACAAGAACTTGGAAGAGAAGGAATAAATATTCAAAGATATAAAGGTTTAGGAGAAATGAACCCTGAACAATTATGGGAAACAACAATGAATCCAGCAACAAGAACCTTAATTCAAGTAACAATGGATGATGCAATAAAAGCGGATGAAATATTTAGTGTTTTAATGGGAGATGATATTGCACCAAGGAGAGAATTTATTGAAAAAAATGCAAAATTTGTAAAAAATTTGGATGTTTAAAAATTTTAAAAATAATTAAAAAAATCTAATAGCTCAGGTTAAACCCCTGAGCTATTATCGATAAAGCTCGTATTAATCTTCAGCTAAGACCAAAATAAATAACTTTTTCACCTGCTGTATATTGCTACACAGTCAAGCAATTAGCCACCTATTTTAATCAGTCGCTCGACTATAAAAACATCAAAAGAGACCACATTCCTCCCAAAGGGAATAAAAGCAATCCCTAAGGTAAACAAAATTTAGATATTAATATAGTCTTAACTCAGCTATAATATATACATTTTAACCATATAAACAAAGAAAAAACAAAATATAGCTTACACATACACATTATAACCTTCAGCTCCGACACAATATAACCTAAAAAAGCTATATAATATCTTAGCTCGAACCATATAAAACCTTAAGAGACCTTATATAGCTCTTAGTTCAATTAATATAAACCTTATGATAATATTATGGATTTTTTTAAAAAATATATTCATGAAATTTCTGGAAAATATATTTTGTCGAAATGTGTCGAACGATTTTTGTTGACAAAAAAGGAGAAATAGAGTATTATAATATTCAAAGAAAGGAGAAAAATTGAAAAATAAAAAAAATACAGTTCAACAATGGTTGCCATTTGAAAAAGTCTCGAAGAATGGTATTATTAAATTCAAAGATAATTCTTATGTAAAAATTCTAAAAGTATCACCAATTAATTTTAATCTAAAATCAAGTCTTGAAAAAGAATCCATATTAAATGCATATAAAATATTTTTAAAAACTTGTAATTTCAATATACAAATTTTAATCCAAAGTAATAAAGAAAATTTATCAAAACATATTTCAAAAATTGAAAAAAACAACTTAAACAAAAATGAAAAAATAAAAATTATTTCAAAAAAATATATTGAGTTCATTCAAGAAATTAATCAAAAAAGAAAATCATCTTCTAAAAATTTTTATATTCTAATAAAAGAAAATCCAGAAAATAAAAAAATAACAGAAAATGTAGAAGAAATAATGTATGAAAAATTAAATGAAAAATATTATAAAATAAAAGAAAGTCTTTCAAGATGCGGAAATATAGTAACACAATGTGATACAAAACAGGAGGTGGAAAAAATAATTAATTCTTTTTTAAATTTAAGAAAAGAATTAAATATAATATGAAAAAAATTACAAAAAAAATAGAAGCAATTTTCACAAAAAAAGATGAAATTTCCCCAGCATATATAAATACAAGAAATCCAAAAAATATTGAAATTGATGGAATATATTATTCTGGAATAATAATAGTAAATTATAATAGAGAAAATATAGAATTAATACTAAAAAAAATAATTGATAGCAATATAAATATGAATATTTCAATATTTTATGAAAAACAAAATAGCTATAAAACAATTAGAGATTTAAGTTATCATATAGCAAATGTAGGGGTTGATTTAAAAGATGGAAAAACAAATAGTATGGATATTGATATAGCAGCATTTACATATAATGATGCTAAATATATAAGAAAAGAAATACAAGTAAACAATGAAGATATTTATTATTTATATATTTATTTAAATGTTTTTTCAAACAATGAAAAAGAACTAGAATTTTTATTAAATAAAATAGAAGGAATAATAGAAAGTACAGGAATGCAAACAAGAAGAGCAAATTTTAGACAAGAACAAGTATTAATATCGAGTTTTCCTTTTATGATAAATCATAAAGATTTAAAACCAGCGGCTAAAAGAAATATTTTAACATCTGGTCTAGTGTGTACATATCCATTTATTTCTTCAGCAATTTTTGATGAAGAAGGAATTTTTTATGGAATAAATATATATAATGAATCTTTGGTATTTATAGATAGATACAATGAAAATAAATATAAGAATGCAAATATGTGTATTTTTGGAACAAGTGGTTCAGGAAAATCTTTTTTTACAAAATTGCAAATAATAAGATACAAATTATTAAATATAGAACAATATGTAATAGATCCAGACAGAGAATATGGAAATCTAGCTCAAGAATTAGAAGGAGTAATTATAAAATTAGGAGCATCAACTCAAAGTTATTTAAATATATTAGATATTAGGCAAGAATCCATAGAAGATGAAAAAGGATATCTAGCCACCAAAATAAGTAGATTAATAGGCTTTTTTAACTTAATCTTTGGAAATCTAGACGAAGAAGAAAAAGCTATTTTAGAAGAAAAAATAATAGAATGTTATAAACAAAAAGGAATAACTTTTGATGACAATACACTTTATAAAAATGATAAAAATAAAATAAATATAAAACCAATATTTAAAGAAAGTAAAGATATGCCATTATTAGAAGATTTGTATGAAATATTAGGACAAGATAAAAAAACAAAAAAAATGCAAATTAAATTAATTCCATTTATAAAGGGATCATTAAATTTTTTTAACAATTACACAAATATTGAATTAAATAACAAATTAATAATTGCAGATATTTATGAATTAGGAGAAGAAAATTTAAAATACGGAATGTATTTATTCACAGACTTATTTTGGGATAAAATAAAAAAAAATAGAAAAATAAAAAAAGCAATATATTTAGATGAAGTATGGAGACTAATTGGAATAACCTCAAATAAAGAGGTTGCAAGTTTTATATATAAAATATTTAAAACAATTAGAAAATTTGGTGGAAGCAGTATAGCAATTACACAAGATATATCAGATTTATTTAGTCTTGAAAATGGAATATATGGAAAAAGTATAATTAACAATTCGAGTAATAAAGTTTTTTTCTCATTAGAAGAGGAAAATATTAATATATTAGGAGAATATACGAAATTATCAGAAAAAGAAAAAATAGAAATAAGAACATTAAAAAGAGGAGAATGTTTAATCTTTGCAGGAGACGAACACATATTAACAAAAATAGAAAGTGCAGAACATGAAAAGAAAATTATTGAGAATTAATAAATAATAAAAAACAGACAAATAAAAATTAATTTAAAAATAAAATTAAAAATAATTAAAATAACTCAAAAATAATAAATAATTTTTAAAAATTAAAAAATTAATTAAAAATAAAATAATAACAAATAATTTTTTTAAATTAAAA
>OLNZ01001210.1_pt1 | contig 19433 bp, 18 predicted proteins | sample 1672981 | NCBI WGS metagenome assembly OLNZ01 (sample SAMEA3136743, study PRJEB25190) | human gut metagenome | biome: human gut; feature: human-associated habitat; material: faeces | place: Austria | collected 2013 | reverse complement strand
TAATGCGAATGTGCCTGCGGTGATACTGTTGCATCTATACAACTGATACAACACCATAAATATTTCGCACGTCCCTCACTTACGCTGTGCAAGGGTATAAATCTACATGTGGATTTTGGGAATGCAGATTGTGATTGTTGTGCCAACTCCCAGTGTACTTTCAACGGTAAGGTGGTAAGCCTCACCATAATAAAGCATAATACGTTCATTGACATTGCAGATACCATACCCCTTTGATTCCTTTGTAAGGATAGAATTTGCAGTCTCTTCATCCATACCGACACCGTTATCCGTTACGGTGAGATATATCCTGTTACCTTCCGACCAGCCTCGGATGGAAATTAATCCTGCACCCTCCTCATTCAAGTCAATACCATGATCAATAGCATTCTCAACTAATGGTTGCAGAATCAGGTTAAGTGTCTGACATTCCATAATTCCTTCTTCTACATCACATGCAACATGGAATGCATGATCATGCATGATTAACTGAATCTCCAAGTATGAGTTCATGTTACGTAATTCATCCCGAATGGATAATACATTTTTACCTCGATTCAGTGCAGTGCGGTAAAATGTGGATAAGAGCAAAGTCAAACGACTAATCTCCATCTGTTCTGTCTCCAACGCTTTCCAGTTGATCAGGGAAAGTGAATTATATAAAAAATGGGGATTGATCTGCGCCTGCAACGCTCGCATCTCTGATTCTTTTTGTGATATCTTACCTTTGTATACCTCGTTGATCAATTGATTGATCCGATTGATCATATTGCCAAATCCACGGATCAGATTACCTACCTCATCTGCCGATTCACTGACAACCTGAATCTCCATATCTCCCTTCTCAACTGCCTTCATGTTCTTCGTCAATTTCTCAATATCGCTTACCATCACCTTAGATAAAACCGTTGTTGCCACAACCGAGAACAAAATACAAAATGCAGTCATGATGAGAATAGCAACAATCAACGGCTGCACAGAATTTCCAATAACCCGGTTGGGCTTATAAAACCATACCTTCCATCCGGTCACCATATCAGCACTTACAATCGTATAATTACTGCATGCCTCTGATTGTTTTGTAATGCTGGATAATTTTAACGCATTCTCTGAATCTGTATCATAAGACGCTGTCTCAAACAAGATATCATTTTGATCATTAACCACATAGACACCATACTGGCTGTCACCCATATCCCGAAAAGATTCAAACAGCTTATCATAGTCCACCTTCACATATAAAATACCAGAAGCATCCTGTTTCTGCATAGCAGGCATCAGACGAACAGAGAATACTTCTTTGCCAGTCTTACGTACAAGCCAGTTAATATTACGGCTATCCGATTCTAATACCTGTTTATACCATACAGCATCCGCAACATCCGACATCGGGGCAATCGTTGTATCATGCTTGACTAATGAATCATTATCCGCATAGATTGTGAACTGTTGTACCCCATCATTAAAATACTTAATGGATGACAGCATTGGATCTAACACCTTCGTATATTGCTCATACATCTCATAATAGTTGTTATATTCATAGGAAAGAATCCTGGCAATCGTATCATTATATGAAATATACTCCGACAGATTATTATATATCTGTATCTGATTATCCGCACTCATGATTGCCTGATTAAGATAATCCGACATGTTACTCTGCTCCTGCCGGATCAATAATTTACGAACCTCCGCATAGGAAAAAAATCCCAATATAAACATTGGGATTACTCCAATCAAAATAAATGTTGATAAGATCTTGTAACGGATCTTCATATCTTTGAATTTCTTGCGTAAGTATCTCATACTACTCTCCCTGATCCCGGTACTTCTGCGGACTTACACCAAAATACTCCCGAAAGCTCTGACAAAAATATGAGACGTTCGGATATCCTACGGCATAACTGATATTCACAATCTTATTATGTGTTGTCTCCAACATCTCCTTCGCCCGCTCCATCCGGTATGCCTTAATAAACTTACTTAGATTCTGTCCGGTCTCTTTCTTGAAAATATGACTCAGATAGCTTGGTGCCATATATACCATATCTGCCAAATAATCTACACTAATCTCTTTATCATAATTCTCATAAATATATGTCTTTACTGACTCAATCTCACGATGGATCATTTGAGGATTCCGCCCAAACTCCTGCTCTAACCGGTCAATATTCCGGTTAATGATTGTCATAACAGTGGCGAAATCTTTCGAACAATACAGTTCCTCAATCTCATCATTTAACTTTTGCTCTGAGATATTGGGAAGATTCTCGTAAAAATCCTTTAACAAATTAGAGAAAATGAACTTAATATACACCTGTGAAAAAGAATTATTCCCTTTATACTTCTCACACATAGAATTGAAATGCTGCCGCAGACAATGAATATCCTTCATCTTAATATCCTGCTTCATCTGTTTCATTAAAGTATCATCATCAATCTGTGCGATCACATTATCATGCGCAATCTCTTTTTCCCAGAAAATCTTACACTCTGTCTGATAGAACTTCTGCTCCATCCGTTCCTCTAAGCAATCAAAAATTGCTCCCATACTGTTCACCGGATCTTCCATCGGTTCACTGATTGCAGCAAAACAGGTGACATCATATCTTTTATGCAACAGACCAGCCAACTGCTCTACCATACTTCGGCATTGTTCCTTGGACATGCTGCTTGTCAGCCATACACTCTGCTGTTCATTCAGATTCAGATATTGATATTGTCCCTCTTGTTGTGCTTCAATCTCTTTCAAAATATTAGTAAGATCCGCACCGATTCTCCCAAAGAAATCATCATTTACTTCTAATAAGATCATCCGTGAATAGACTTCCAGCTCCTGCGGCTGATAACAACCAGCCGGTACATTCCGTTCCACTTCCATTGGATTCATTCCATTTATCAAGGAATACAAAATATGTTCTTTCATAAAACTATCTGTCTCTGCTGCACGATCCTTGCTAATCTGTTGTTCCTCTAATTCCTGAATGACCTTATTCAGTGTCTTGGAAAATTCCACCGGATCTACAGGTTTCAAGATATAATCCTTCACTCCCATCTTCATGGCACCTTTGGCATATTCAAACTCGCTGTACCCACTAAAGATAATGCACTTCATCTCTGGATATAACGGACTTACTCTTTTCAGCAATTCCATACCATCAATAAACGGCATCTTAATATCGGTAAGAAGCATATCCACCTGATGTTCTTCTAAAAAGGCAATTGCTTCTTTTCCATTACAGGCTTCATGCACCTCTAATTCAATTCCCGTCTGCTTTAACAGGAACTTAATTCCATTCCGTTCAATTTTCTCATCATCTACAATCAATAAAGAATACATATCCGCCACCTTCTTTCCTGCTTGAATATTCATCCAAGCTCATACATAACCGCTTCGTAGGGGCGCAGTTTCAATCCCCGATAGTAATCCTCCCCGCTGTCCGGATAATTAGATAACACAATCCTTCCCGGCAGATTCTCCTGTAATTCTGATTCTAATGAAATTGAAACCTCTTCTCCATAAAAGTTACATACCACTAATATCCTGTCATCTTTCCAGACTCTTTCATATGCAAACACACTTGGATGCTCCATACATAACATACGGAAATCACCCTCCGTGAAGATCTCTCTTTCTTTGCGTAAAGCGATCAGCTTCTGATAATGATAGAAGATGGAATTCTCATCTGCTAATGCATTTGCCGCATTGATTGTATCATAATTCGGGTTGATTGCAAACCACGGATTACCCGTTGTGAATCCGGCATGTTCTGTAGAATCCCACTGCATCGGTGTTCGCGCATTATCCCGGCTCTTCGCATAGATACTTGTCATAATATCTTCATGACTTTCTCCTTTTTCAATCCTCTCTTTGTACATATTCAATGTCTCAATATCCTCATATTCCTCAATCGTATTCAGATGAATATTCGTCATACCAAGCTCTTCACCCTGATAAATATACGGCGTTCCCTTCATACCATGCAGCAACGTCGCTAACATCTTAGCACTTTCTACCCGATACACTCCGTCATCCCCAAACCGGGATACAATTCTCGGCAGATCATGGTTATTCCAGAACAAGCTATTCCAGCCGTCTCCATGAAATGCCATCTGCCATTTGTTCATGACACGTTTCAGTTCCCCTAATTCCAACGGTTTCAAATACCACTTTCCCTTGCCCGGCACTTCATCTAATACCATATGTTCAAATTGGAAGATCATAGATAACTCCCCACGTTCCGGGTTGCTGTATAGCTTTCCAATCTCTTCGTCTGCGCACCAGCATTCTCCGACCGTCACCAGATCTTTTCTGGAAAATGCCTGCTCATACATCTCATGAATATACTCATGCAGATGCGGTCCATTGGCGGTAATCTTCTGTTCCGGAATCTTACCAAGCAGTTCGATAACATCTAACCGGAATCCGCCAACTCCCTTATCTATCCAGAAATTGAGAATATCGATCATCTCCTGCCGTACCTTTGAATTCGCATAATTAAGATCCGGCTGCTTTTTACTGAAAAGATGCAGATAATAGGAATCCGTTACCTTATCGTATTCCCACGCACTTCCAGAAAACATAGATCCCATATCATTCGGCACTTTACCATCCACATTGTCTTTGAATATATAATAATCACGATATGGATTATCCTTACTCTTCCGAGCCTCCACAAACCACTTATGTTCATCTGAAGTATGATTGAACACCATATCCATAATAATCCGGATACCCCGTTTGTCTGCCTCTGCGATCAAGCGCTCCATATCTGCCATTGTACCAAATTCATCCATAATATCACGATAATCACTAATATCATATCCATTATCATCATTTGGCGACTTGCATACCGGACTTAACCAGATCGCATCAATTCCTAATTCTTTCAGATAATCTAATTTCTCAATAATACCCGGAATATCACCGATTCCATCTCCATTACTATCCTTAAAGCTTCTTGGATACACCTGATATACTACGCTATTCTTCCACCAATGTTCCATATATCAAACCTCAATTTCTTATAATTTCCAAATATCTCTGTTATACTCCTCGATCGTACGGTCAGAAGAGAAGAATCCTGCCTTTGCAATATTCACGATCATCTTCTTCGCCCACGCACTTCGATCTTCATAATCTGCATAGATACGTTCCTTTGCTGCAATATATTCTTCCATATCTGGGAATGTCATAAACCAGTCTTTACCAATCAACTCATTATAAAGACGTGTTAAATGTTCTTCATCTCCTATTGACTTTAACTCATCTCCTATCATAAAGTCAACCGCTTCTTTGATCACCGGATTCTTTTCATAATAATCCTTTGCACAGTAATCTCCACGCTCGTACCGGTCTATTACTGTCTGACTGTCCTCTCCAAAGATGTAAATGTTGTCATCCCCTACTAATTCATGGATCTCTACATTTGCTCCATCCTCCGTTCCTAACGTAACTGCACCATTTAACATGAACTTCATATTACCGGTACCACTTGCCTCCTTTGATGCCAAAGAGATCTGTTCCGAGATATCACAAGCCGGAAATACCTTCTCCGCCGCTGTCACATTATAGTTTTCCAACATAACAACCTGAAGATACGGTCTGACCTCTGGATCATTCTCGATCAACTCCTGCATACAGAGAATTAAATGAATGATATCCTTGGCAATCGTATATGCCGGTGCTGCCTTTGCTCCAAAGATCATAATAATTGGCGTGCTTGGCTTCTTACCTGCTTTGATCTCTAAATACTTATGGATCGCATAGAGAATATTTAACTGCTGGCGCTTGTACTCATGCAGACGTTTCACCTGAATGTCAAAGATGCCCTCTGGATTTATCTGCACATTTCTTGTCCTGGCAATGTACTCTGCCAGTTCTTTCTTATTGTCTGCTTTCATGGACAGAATCTCCCGCTGCAAGTCTGCATCTTCTGCCTTTGCCAATAACTGCTCTAATTGGGTGGCATCCTTGCGGTAACCGGTTCCAATCTCCTTATCCAGCAACTCTGCCAGCTCTGGATTACAGTGTAACAACCATCTACGGAACGTTATACCATTCGTCTTATTATTAAATTTCTCTGGATAAATCTCATAGAATTGCTTTAACTCATTGTTCTTCAGAATCTCCGTATGCAGATACGCCACACCATTGACACTGAAACCGTAATGAATATCCATATGTGCCATATGTACACGGTTCTCATCATCAATGATTGCAAGATTCTTCGCCGGATATTCCACCTTCTTAATGCTATCTAACACTTTAATAATCGGAACGATAGCCGGTGCTACCTTCTCTAAATAGTGCATTGGCCATTTTTCCAATGCTTCTGCTAAGATCGTATGATTCGTATAGGCGCAGCATTTCTCTACAATAGCAATTGCTTCCTTAATATCAATTCCCTCTTTCATCAAGAGCCGGATCAACTCTGGAATCACCATCGACGGATGCGTATCATTAATCTGGATCACTACATACTCTGTCAGATCATGCAGATTACTTCCTCTTTCTTTCGCCTCCTTTAAGATCAACTGTGCACCACAGCTTACCATAAAATACTGCTGATAAACACGGAGAAGTCTTCCGTCCTCGGTACTGTCATCCGGATATAAGAACAATGTCAGATTCTTTCTCACCTCATGCATATCAAATGTAATCCCTTCCGTAACCGCCTCTTCATCCGGTTCTGTCACATCAAATAAATGCAGATTATTCACACGGTTATTATAACCAATGACATCCATGTCATATAGCACAGACTGAATGGAGAAATCACCAAATTCAACCGTGAATGCCTCCTCTCTCTTTCTTAACCAGCTATCCTTCGTGATCCATGGATTCTTTGTCTCCTTCTGCAGATTCTTTTCAAATACCTGTTTGAACAATCCTAAATGATAGTTTAATCCGATTCCATCACCATTCAGAGAAAGGGTTGCAATGGAATCTAAAAAGCAAGCTGCCAGACGCCCTAATCCTCCATTACCAAGAGACGGCTCCGCTTCTAATTCTTCAATCTCAGCAATGCTTACATCCACATCTGCCAATTCCTTTTTCACTTCATCATAGATCCCAAGGTTGATCAGATTGTTGCCTAACATTTTACCGATCAGAAATTCTGCTGATATGTAATATAGCTTCTTCTTTCCATCTTCATAACACTTTCTTTTCTCATCCGCCTGCTCTTTGCAGATGGTAAGTAGCAGCACATAGATCTGCTCCTTTGTTAATTCCTTTAAATCCTTTCCATATACCGCATTTGCTCTTTCCTTTAACATCTCTGTTACTCCCTTCCATATATAATTGATAAACTTTTAAGCCAGTTTCTCTTTTCTTTTGTGAATTCTCCCTCTGTTAGCCGCCATCTCCAGTTCTCCCCAATAGTAGCCGGAAGATTCATTCTGGTTTCATTTCCCTTTTCCAAAACATCCTGCATCTGGAAAATTACTGTATCTGCAACACTCCGATATGCCATCAGAAATACCTTTTCAATCAGATCTGCCCGATTCGAACAGTCCGTATACTGTAATGCATATGCCAAGTTATCTACACTTAAGTTGTCGTAATAACCAACCAATGTCTCATTGTCATGGGTTCCTCCATAAACCACACAATTCTTCTGATACATATGCGGCAGATATGGATTGTCTGTATTGCCATCAAACGCAAACTCAATGACCTTCATTCCCGGATATCCTGCTTTCTCTAACAGTTCTCCCACCTGTGGGATTACAACACCCAAATCCTCCGCAATGATCTTCGTCCTGCCTCTTGCCTCATCTAATGCCCGGATCAATTTTTCACCCGGTCCCCATTCAAACCAGCCATTTCTGGCACTGTCATTTGCCGGAATCACATAATACCGGACAATACCGATAAAATGATCAATCCTTACTACATCAAATAACTTTGCGGCTGCTGCCATTCGGCGTTTCCACCAGGCAAATTCCTCCACTTCCATAACCTTCCAGTTATATAATGGATTTCCCCACTTCTGTCCATCATCCGAAAAAGCGTCCGGTGGACATCCTGCCACACAAACAGGATTTCTTTCTTCATCTAACTTAAATAGTCCTGGATTCACCCAGACATCTACGCTATCTAATGCCACATAGATTGGCATATCTCCGATAATCTCTACTCCGTGTTCATTTGCATATTTTTTAAGACTGCTCCATTGTTCATAAAACTTATATTGTAAGAATTGATAGAACTCTATCTCCTGCGAAAATGTCTTACAATATCGTTGCAATGCCTCCGACTGCCGAAACCGGATATCCTTATCCCATTTCAGCCATTCCACATTTTCAAAATGCTCTTTACATGCCATGAACAATCCATAATCCTGAATCCATTGTGCATTTTCTTCCAGAAAATGTTGAAACTTTTCTGTTGTTTTATGATTGCTACGAATGAATGCCCGTTTCAGCACCCCGTATCGCTGCTCCCATAGTAATCCATATTCGACGCGATCCAATCGCTCTTCCCATTTAATGTAACGGAGCTCATCTACTTTCAACAATCCTTCCTCACATAACATATCCAGATCAATAAAATATGGATTTCCTGCAAATGCTGAAAAAGACTGATAAGGGCTGTCTCCATAACTGGTTGGACCCAACGGTAATACCTGCCAGTACTTCTGACCAGCCTCTACTAACTGATCAACAAATTCATACGCTGCCTTACCAAATGTGCCAATTCCATAAGGAGACGGAAGACTCGACACCGGTAACAGAATTCCTGCGCCCCGTTGCAATTCACATATATTCTCCATAATTAACCTCTTCCTTCATTTCAATTATTATCTTAATGCTACCAAGTGCCCTAATAAATGTATATATAAGAAATCTGCGATTCATATTGAATTTCTGATAAAGAGACAACGTTTAATACACAACAAAAAGTACCCCAAAGCTTTCATTCGCTTTGAGGTACTCTTGAATTTCCAACTATTATATGCTTATGATGCTGACGCCATCTCTTTTAAATTGGTACGCTGCATCATATAATCTTCTACTTCATTCTTCTCAATTCTGAGACTGATCGCAAATTCACCAAACAAACTATCCTGTGCCTGTTTCAGATATCTCTCATCACACGCAGACATCTTCTTTCCCTGTGCCTGACGTTCTTCCTTCCGCTTATACACGGTATTGATAATCCGCATCCATTCCCGGCAATCACAAGACTTCAGTGCCTCTTTGTATGCCAGTTCCCGTTTCTTATCATCCACAACTTCAATCTCTTCTACATCCGGCATCTCGTCCATCAATTCTAATGCCTGCTTCTTACTAATTACCGAGCGGATCTTAACCTTCTTATTATCTACCGGAGTAAACACCGTACTTCCCTTTGTATAAAGCGGTAACAATGTATAATAAATCTTATCACTGTCCATTCCACTCAAAGGCATCGGTCCGATCTCTTCCACTCTGCACACACCATTCATTCCATATACGACATACTCACCAACTTTAAACATTTTACTCCTCTCTTTCTAAAATTTGATCATTTCTTAACATCTGTTACTATAATAGCAGAAAAATTTTACTTTCGTAAGTCGTTTTCCTCTTATTTCCAAATTTTCTCCGTTTTTGCCACTCCATCGACAAGAAATTGTGCAGTTTTACAAGGTTCGTCCATTTCCGTTCCCTACTATTCTATTCCTATTCTTCCACATTTTCTCATAAAATATACCGCCGGAAATCTATCCATATATTTCCGACGGTATATATTAACGATCATATTTGCGAATCAAACCGATTCCCAACGGATAAGGACCGGTATGAACCCCGATCATGGCTCCGATCTGGAAAATATCAACATTTTGAACATCTGAGTATGTCTGTAACGATTCAAGCAATTCCCGACGGAATTCCACTGCTTCCTCATAATCATATCCATAGCCGATTACAATCTGATAATCGTCCGGCGATTCATTAATCTCCTTAAAATGCGCTTTGGTCTTTTCAAGAATCTTCTGAATAGACTTCTTACGGCTTCTTGCAACTCCAAACGGGAAAATCTCTCCCTCTTTCAAAATAATCATCGGACGAATCTTCAATGCATTGACCGCTACTTTCATAACCTTGCCAACACGTCCTCCATGAATCAGATAATCCATATTCCCAACTGTAAAAATGATTCTGCCTGTTCCTTTGATCCGGTCAATTTCTTCAATCACTTCCTCATAAGAAAGTCCATCTTCCTTCATTCGGACAGCCTCTAATACCAGAATTCCCTGCAACACTGTATTGACTGTGGCATCAATCACCGTAATCTTTGCATCCGGATAATCCTCTAATAAGATATCTCTCGCAGTGGATGCAGAATTATAAGATCCACTAAACTTTGTGGTAATACAGATACATATAATATCTATCTTCTGTTGCAGATACGGGGTAAACGCATCCATATAATCCTCTACAGAAGGAAGGGATGTTTTGGGAAAAACATCCGGATTATCTACCATCTTCTGATAGAATTCATGCACCTTAATCTCTTCATTCTCTTTGAAATAATTCTCTTCATCAAATGATATATAAAACGGTACGACATGCAACTGTTTTTCCTTCACAAGCTCCGGACTCAGGTCACAGGAACTGTCTGTAATAATCTGATAAGCCATGTAATATCTCCTTACTCTATCTTTTCTCTATTTCTTGCATACATCCGCAAGACCATACATATTTATTACACAACACGATGTAGTATTAAAAACCACAACACATATTATTACTATAACACACTTTCTTTTATATGAAAAGACCTATTTCTTATTTTCATAAAAAGACATCTGTTCAAAAATATGCGCACCCATAAAAAAGCTTCCGACATTATTTATCATGCCGAAAGCTTCTTCTCCTATACCATTCAATTGATTATTTAGAACATAATCTCTTTTTTGTCGCTTAACAGTTTGCCCCCATGTATGATCTGCATGATTCCCACCGTCAACCCTACTACAATCATAACAATACCAAATACAATATTCCACGCACCGACTTTACTCATTGTCTTGTAAACTTTTTCGCTCATAAAATACCTCCATTTTTAATATGCACTTTTTAACGAATGCTTACCTGATCGCATCTGTCTATTTTGCACCATACTGTTCATAGTATGCATCAATTGCTGCTTTTAATGTATCATCGATCACAATCTTACCCTTATATGGTTTATTATACAAATGTTCAACCACTTCTGCCATTGTCACAATAGAAGTTGTCTTGAAACCATACTTCTCTTCGATTTCTTTTAATGCGGATTTGGTACCCTGACCGCGTTCCATACGATCAACCGATACAACCATTCCAACCATCTCTACATTGCCCTGTGCCTTGATGATCGGTAAGGTCTCTTCGATAGAAGTACCTGCTGTTGTTACATCCTCAATGATCACAACCTTATCACCATCTTCGATCGGACTTCCTAAAAGAATTCCCTTATCACCATGATCTTTTACTTCTTTCCGGTTCGAACAATAACGGATATCCTCATCATAACGATCTGCAATTGCCATTGTAGTAGCTACGGTAAGAGGAATTCCCTTATAAGCCGGTCCAAATAGTACATCAAAATCTGTTCCAAACTCATTATTGATCGCTTCCGCATAATATTCACCAAGTCTCTTTAACTGGGAACCGGTACGATAAAATCCCGTATTTACAAAGAACGGAGTTTTTCTTCCGCTTTTCGTGACAAAATCTCCAAATTTTAATACATTACAATCAATCATAAACTCAATAAATTCTTTCTTGTACTGTTCCATCTGTAATCATTCCTCCTTTTATTGAACCTAATTCTCAGCAAATCTTGATAAAAATTGTTTGGTACGTTCCTGTGTCGGATGCTCGATCACCTGTCTCGCATCTCCCTGCTCTAAAATGATACCCTCATCCATAAAGATCACCTGATCTGCCACGTCTCTTGCAAATGCCATCTCATGCGTTACAATAACCATCGTTGTATTCTGATCTGCAAGACTACGGATCACCTTCAGCACCTCACCGGTAAGCTCCGGATCCAATGCCGATGTCGGCTCATCAAAACACAGAATATCCGGATGCAACGCCAACGCTCTTGCAATCGCAACCCTCTGCTGCTGACCGCCGGATAACTGATGCGGATAGTGATCTGCACGATCAGACAATCCCATCTTATCTAACAACTCTTTTGCATGCTCTTCAATCTGCGCATAGATCTCTTTCTTATGCTCTTTAAATCCCGGTTTCTCTTTCTCAAGTAACTGGTTTGCCAACATTACATTTTCCAATGCCGTATACTGTGGAAACAGATTAAATGACTGAAATACCATTCCAAAATGCAGACGTTTCATCCGGACATCCTTTTCCTTCATCGTTGCCGGATCCTCTGCATCAAATAAAGTTTCTCCCTGTACAATGATCTTACCTTTGTCCGGTCTTTCCAAAAAGTTAAGACAACGAAGTAAAGTTGTCTTACCGGATCCGGACGAACCGATAATGGCAAGTGCCTGTCCCTGTTCCAGGGAAAAATCAATATTCTTAAGTACCTTTGTTGAGCCAAAGCTCTTCTCTATATTACGAACCTCTAATATTGCCACGTTACCATCCTCCTTACTTGAAATAATCCAGTTTGCGTTCTAACCATCCAAGAAGGATTGTCAGAATACCGCTGAATACCAGATAATATACTGCTGTAAAGAACAATGGCCATATCTGACCTGAGATTCCCTGAGAACCTTTCAGGAATGCCTGACCTGCCCAGATGATCTCCTGTAACGCAATAATACGTGCCAATGATGTATCCTTGACCAAAGTAATGATCTCATTTGAGATTGGTGGTACGATCCGTTTGATCATCTGCAATAAAGTAACTTTGAAAAAGATCTGGCTCTTCGTCATACCAAGCACAAGTCCTGCTTCCTGCTGTCCCTTTGGTACACTCTGAATTCCTCCACGATAAATCTCTGAGAAATAGCACGCATAATTTACTATAAAGGATACTGCTGCCGCTAAGAATCTTCCATCTTCGCCACCACCCCAGATTGCCTTACCAAGTACCAAGCCCGGAAAATAATAGATAATTAAAAGCTGAATCATAAGAGGGGTTCCCCTTATGATCCAGACAAATATCCGGGTAAGGTATCGAAGGGGACGAAATCCGGACAATGAACCGAATGCAATAACCAGTCCAAGCGGAAATGCTCCTAATAACGTTACAAAAAATAATTTCAATGTCTGCACAAAGCCTACATTCAATGCCTGAAATACAACCGGCATCTGTTCCATAATCGTTGACATACCTTTACCTGCCTTACTTTATCCTACTGTTCCACTAATGCAGCCTGAACACTGTACTTCTCAGCAGTTGCCTTCATACTGCCATCTTTGTAGCTGTCTGCAAAGAATGTATTCAGCTTCTCAACCAGATCAGAACCTTTACGGAAACCAACACCATACTCTTCACTGTTAAAGCTTGCTGTATATGTAAGATTCTCATATCCGGTTCCCTCACCAACCATTGCGGCTGCCATTAAGGAATCAATTACGGCTGCGTCAGAAGTTCCGGCTGCAACCTCCATCAATGCATCTGCCTGTGCCTTAACTGGCGTACAATTATAATTAAGTGCTGTTACTTCTGCTTCACCGGCAGAACCGGCTTCTACTGCAAAGCTGAGATCTTTCATGCTCTCTACAGTCTGGTACTGATCTGCAACATCTTTCTTCACAATGGCCACCTGTGCATTGTTTAAGTATGCATTGGAACATGCCATAGAAGATGTTACTTCATCCGTTAAAGTCATACCATTCCATACACAGTCGATAGACTTGTTATCCAACTCTAATACCTTGTTATCCCAGTCGATCTCAACGAATTCTACATCCACACCAAGGCTCTTAGCAAATGCGGTTGCCATATCTGCATCAAATCCGATCCAGTTACCATTCTCATCCTGATAATCCATTGGCTCAAAATCTGTAATACCAACAACCAAAGTTCCCTTATCCTGTACATATTGTACATCTGACTCATCACCAGATGGCTCTTCGGATGCTTTCGCAGAATCTGTCTGCTCTGCTGTTGTATTCTGATTGTCTTCGTTCTTACCACTGTCACTTCCACACGCTACCATGCTAAAGCATAAAGCCAAAGAAAGTGCTGCTGCTAATACTTTTTTCTTCATAATAATAATTCTCCTTCCAAAAATGAAGCGTTTTATCCTTTGATAAATCGCAAATTTCGCACAATGGCATTCTACCATAGCAAAATCCATGTGTAAAGCACATGTTATTCATTTTTCGGAAGGAGAAACCGAATTATGTTCAGTCTTCTGTTACCAAACAATCTTCGTTTTTGTGTCCTATTTTACACATCCAATGATGTCATTAATATCCTCGATGCCCTTTTCTTCCATAAACTTCCTCATTCCATCAATCACCTTGATCGTTGTATATGGATCATGGAAGTTCGCCGTACCAATGGATACCATCGTTGCCCCTGCCATCATGAATTCAATGGCATCCTCATAATTACAGATACCACCCATACCGATGATTGGAAGATCCACTGCATTGGCAACCTGATATACCATACGGACTGCAACCGGCTTAATGGCCGGACCTGACAAGCCACCCGTCTTATTGGCAATAGCAAATTGTCTGCGGTTAATATCAATCTTCATTCCAGTTAATGTATTGATCAATGATAATGCATCTGCACCACCTGCTTCTGCTGCTTTTGCCATTACCGTAATATCTGTCACATTCGGACTTAGCTTCATTACAATCGGCTGCTTTGCCTTAGCTTTTACTGCTTTCGTAATCTGTTCTAGGGCTTTGGGATCCTGGCCAAATGCAATTCCTCCCTCTTTGACATTCGGGCAGGATACATTGATCTCTAACAAGTCTACATCTTCGTCTCCAAGTCGTTCTACAACTTCGACATAATCCTGTTCTGATTTGCCACATACATTCACAATGATCTTCGTGTCAAACTGTTTGAGAAACGGAATGTCTCTTCCACATAACACATCAATTCCCGGATTTTGAAGTCCGACTGCATTCATCATACCGCCATACGTCTCAGCAATACGAGGGGTTGGATTACCCGGCCAAGGCACATTAGCAACTCCCTTTGTGGTGACTGCACCAAGCTTATTCAGATCTACAAATTCATGATATTCTGCTCCGGAGCCAAATGTTCCGGATGCGACTGTTACCGGATTCTTAAATTCTACCCCTGCAATATTTACGGAAAGATTCATTAGAATTCCACCTCCCCTGCATCAAATACGGGACCATCCTTGCATATTCTCTTATTCTTCACATGACTGTGGTCGTCTACTTCTGTTGACTTGCATACACAAGCAAGACATGCTCCGATTCCGCAAGCCATTTTTTCCTCTAATGAAAGCTGTGCTTCCATATGATTCGCAAATGCATACTCTTTGATCGCACGAAGCATCGGTGTCGGACCACATGCATATATGATATCCCCTTTGATATCATATTCCCGGATTGCATCTAATACATTACCCTGTACACCGGTCTTACCATCTTCACTTGCGATATAGATTTCTCCTCTCGGTTCTAAATCGTCTAACAGGAATGTCTCATCCCGGAAACCTAATACAATATTCTTCTCACAATTCAATTCCTTTGCGAGTTCTAACATTGGCGGAATTCCGATTCCTCCACCGATCAGAATTGCCCGCTTATCTTTTAATGTAAATCCATTTCCAAGCGGTCCCATAACTTCAACCGTATCGCCTTCCTCTAACTTTGAAAACTCCTCGGTTCCCTTTCCTACCACGCGATATACCAGACGAATGGTTCCCTCTTCATGATCAATTTCACACAAACTGATCGGGCGAGGTAACAGATTGGCTCCATCTTTGCTATATAATGAGACAAACTGTCCTGCCTTTGCCTGATCTGCAATCTCTGGTACATATAAAATAAGACTGTAGATATCGCTCGCCAGCTTCTTCTGGCTGCGTACTTTTGCTACTAATTTTATTGCACTCATTTCATTCACTCCTAATCATTTCTATCATTCTTATCGGCATATATCCTTATGGAAATTTGCCATTGTTATTCTTCTATAATAAATACCTAAGTTGTGTGATCCTACCGAGCCTTCGCAATTGCACCCGTAATATCTTCCACCATATCAATCACGGCCTGACGGGATGCATCCGCAAAATTCTCTGCTCCGAATTTTGCATACTTATCCTGCTTGTACGCCGCAATGATTCCTCTTGAAGAATTCACAATAGCTCCCAGACCGTCTGCATTAAAATAATGAACAAGATCTTCAGCCTTACCACCCTGTGCACCATATCCCGGTACTAAAATATAAGTCTTTGGCATCAGTTTACGAAGTGTCTTACCCATCTCCGGATAAGTTGCGCCGATGACGCATCCTACATTGCTATATACATCGCCCATACATTCTTCGCCCCATTCATTCACCTTACGGGCAACTAATTCATATAACGGAGTTCCATCTACTAACTGATCCTGGAATTCACCGGAAGACGGATTCGAAGTCTTAACCAACACAAAGATTCCCTTGTTCTCTTCTTTGCATACATCGATAAATGGCTTCACACCATCACTTCCCAAGTATGGGTTCACGGTTACAAAATCCTCAGAAAATCCCGAATACTGCTTACTTCCAACCGTTACTTTACCAAGATGTCCGGTTGCATAAGCTCCTGAAGTAGAACCGATATCTCCACGCTTAATATCCCCGATCACAACCAGCCCTTTGGCCTTACAATATTCGCAAGTCTTAGCAAATGCAGCCAGTCCCGGTACACCGAACTGTTCATACATTGCAATCTGTGGTTTCACTGCCGGAATCAAATCATAAGTTGCATCTACAATCGCTTTGTTAAACTGCCAGATTGCCTCTGCGGCTCCCTCTAATGTCTCTCCATATTCCTCAAATGCTTTCTTCTGTACATGCTCCGGTACATAACCAAGCATTGGATCTAAGCCTACTACCACAGGTGCATTCAATGTCGAAATCTTCTCTACTAATGTGTTAATCATAACTTTCCTCCTGAAATGGTCCTATCGGACATACTTATATGTATTATAAGACAATTCCTTCCATTCTTCAATTCTTTATAATGACTTTTTATGAAATATTGATAACAATATTTATCCTGTTTGTCCTATAATAGTGATCCCGGAATCACATTTCTAAAATTACATTACACTTTTAAGAAATTTTTTGAAGACATTTTTTCCCCTCTGTCGTTATAATAGGTGTAAGCGCAAAGAAGGGAGGCGATCATATCACAGAAACTGAATATTTTGAATACCTGCTCGATCAGTACGGCAACCTGGTATATTCTATCTGTTATAAGACCTGCCAGAATCCCTTTGATGCAGAAGATCTGACTCAGGAAACATTCCTGTCCGCTTACCGGAATCTGAATCAGTTTGACCGTACATATGAAAAAGCCTGGATCTGTAAGATCGCTTCCCGAAAGTGTTTAGATTATCTGAAAAATGCAGGTCGCCGGCTGCTTCCAACAGAAGATACCTGCTTAGAACAGGCAGACGAAACATCCCTGATTGAAGATTCGTATTTGGAGCAGGAAACCATGCAGCAATTATTAGCCGCCTGCAAACAGTTAAAACCGCCTTATGATGAAGTGGCAAGAATGCACTTTTACGAGGAACGAACTGCGGCCGAGATTGCGAAGACAACCAATAATAATGTTAAGACTATACAGACACAGATCTATCGTGCCAAAGCAATGCTTAAGAAGTTATTACAAAAGGATTTATTACAAGATTGGGAAAGGAGGGCACCATGACAGATACAGAGTTTCTACAATTATTAGAAGATATGGCTTCGGACGAACATCCGTTAGATGATTGCTCCATCAAACAAGCCAACTTATTAGAACAGCATATGAAAGAAGAACATCTCATACATTCTTATGAATTAGACGAGATACCGGATGCAGATTCGAACCGGATGCCAGCCTACTTAAAGGAACAGATTCTGACACGGGTTGCACAACCGGATATGCAGATTGTTGCCACACCAAGGAAGATCTCCAAACGAATGGAATTCTTCCTGTATAGCTGTCGTGTTACGGTTGCAGTTGCTGCTTCTCTTTTATTACTGTTTGTAGCATCTTTCAGCCAGTCCATCGTTGCCCCTCAGCCAGGAGCGAACACGCAGACTCAGCTTGATGTAACCGATGCGATCACGGATCATTTTACAAATAACAGTACAACAATTACCGGATGGCTGCAAAGCTTTTCCAAGCAGATCATGACGATCGGATCTGCGTTGCCGAAAAAGGATGGCACACCATCCCAATCGGATTCATCCAACAAGGAGGAATCTTCTCCTTCTGAACAGGATAAGAAATAATAATATTTAAAAAATATAGAACATAAAACGGAGGTTTTTATTATGACAAAACAGAAAAAAGGATTTTTATTATTTGTTGCATCTCTCATACCGGGAGCCGGTGAACTTTATATGGGATTTCGTAAGATGGGATTAAGTATCATGACATTATTTTGGAGCTGCATTGCCATCGCCTCATTCTTTTCGTTTAATGCGATCATATTCTTTTTACCGATCATCTGGTTCTACAGCTTCTTTAATACCCATAATTTAAAGTCATTATCCGAGGAAGATTTCCATGCTGTAGAAGACAAATTAATTCTGCCTGTGGATGGTTTCATTCAAAACAAAGAACAGTTTATGAAACGTTATCGCAATGCCGTTGCCATCCTTTTAATCCTTATTGGTGCTGCTTCCCTCTGCAACATCGGAAGTGACTGGCTATATCAGCTTTTAGGCACCGATGACTACTATTATATTCTCGATTTTGCACGTCAGATTCCTGCCATTATCCTTGCGGTCTTTCTAATTGTATTTGGTGTACATTTGATCCGCGGCAAATATGAGGAATTAGAGAATGAAGAGGCTGCCCATACAACTGCTACACCACATGGTCACAAAGAATTTGTAGCTTCAACGGAAAATACCCCAAAAGCAGAAGATGTACCCATAAAGCAAATAGATGCACCGCAAAAGGAGGACAATTCAAATGAAAACGCATAGAGTCGGAACTACTACCTTTGGAAGTATCCTGGTTGTTCTTGGCATTGTACTTCTGCTTCAATTGTTCATACCAGGACTTGATTATACCATCATATTAGACTTCTGGCCGGTTACACTTATACTTCTCGGAATTGAGATTCTTGTTGCAAATGCGCGAAGCAACACCGTGCAATTCCAATACGATGGATGGTCGATCGTATTGATGTTTCTTACACTTGGTTTCACATGTTGTATGGGGATTGCAGACTATATACTCGCGCACATGCCACAATACCTATAACCCTTGCACAGCGTAAGTGAGACAAAGTGGCATACGAGCAACGATGATTGGAGT
>OLNZ01001177.1_pt1 | contig 19898 bp, 18 predicted proteins | sample 1672981 | NCBI WGS metagenome assembly OLNZ01 (sample SAMEA3136743, study PRJEB25190) | human gut metagenome | biome: human gut; feature: human-associated habitat; material: faeces | place: Austria | collected 2013 | reverse complement strand
TGCGCCCGGTGTCCGCGCGCCGCCGGCCGGTCACGGTCAGGGCGCGGGCGTCGCGCTCGCCCTGTGCGCGCAGGGCGGCAGTGTTGGTTTCGGCCATGAAGATCCCTCCAGAAACGGTTTGCAATACCGGAATTTTTCCCATCCGGCGCGAGAACTATGCGGTGACAAGAAAAAATACTTGACACCCGCGCGGAATGCGCGTATACTACTCGTGCTGTAAAGGAAAAATGGTTTACAGCGAGGAGGGACCCCACCATGCCGGACGAGACCGTGTGGCGCACGATGCTGTTCGATTTTTACGGCGATCTGCTCACGGACAAGCAGCGGGAGTATTACGACCTCCATTATAATCAGGACCTCTCTCTGGCGGAGATCGCCGCCAGCAGCGGCATTTCGCGTCAGGGCGTGTGGGACAACATCCGCCGCGCGGACGCCGCGCTGCGCGATACGGAGGCCCGGCTCGGCCTGGTGCGGCGCTTCGCCGCGCAGCGTGCAGCCGCGGCCGCGCTGGAGGATACGCTCACGAAGCTGCGCGACACCGTCGGCGGCGACGCCAGGCCTCTGGCCGAGCGGGCGCTGCGGCAGCTTCAGGATCTGAAAGGATAGATACCATGGCATTTGAATCTCTGTCGGACAAGCTGACCGAGGCGTTCAAACGCCTGCGCGGCAAGGGCCGGCTCACGGAGGCCGACGTGAAGGAGGCCATGCGTGAGGTCAAGCTCGCGCTGCTCGAGGCGGACGTGAACTTCAAGGTCGTCAAGGACTTTGTGCGCAAAGTGACCGAGCGCGCCACGGGCGCGGATGTGCTCGAGAGCCTCTCGCCCGCGCAGATGGTCATCAAGATCGTCAACGAAGAGCTCACCGCCCTCATGGGCAGCGAGAACCAGAAGCTGAACATCAGCTCCCAGTCGCCGAGCGTCGTCATGCTCGTCGGCCTGCAGGGCGCGGGCAAGACGACCAACGGCGCCAAGCTCGCCGGTCTCATGCGCAAGCAGGGCAAGCGCCCGCTGCTCGTCGCGTGCGACGTGTACCGTCCCGCGGCCATCCAGCAGCTTGAGACCGTCGGCCGCCAGCTCGATATTCCCGTGTTCCAGATGGGGCAGGGCGACCCGGTCGAGATCGCCAAGGCCGGCATCGAGCACGCGAAAAAGCACGGCAACGACCTCGTCTTTCTCGACACGGCCGGCCGCCTGCACATCGACGAGGCGCTCATGACCGAGCTGCAGAACATCAAGGCCGCCGTCAACCCCGCGGAGATCCTGCTCGTCATCGACGCGATGATCGGCCAGGACGCGGTGGCGACCGCGCAGGCCTTTGACGACGCGCTCGATATCACCGGCGTCATGCTCACGAAGCTCGACGGCGACGCCCGCGGCGGCGCCGCGCTGTCGATCAAGGCGCTGACTGGCAAGCCCATCAAGTTTGCCGGCATCGGCGAGAAGCTCGACCAGATCGAGCCATTCCACCCCGACCGTATGGCCAGCCGCATCCTCGGCATGGGCGATGTGCTCACGCTCATCGAAAAGGCCGAGCAGAACCTCGACCAGAAAAAGGCCGAGGAAATGGCCGAGCGTCTGCGGCAGAACCGCTTCACGCTCACGGATTATTACGACCAGCTCCAGCAGATCAAGGGCATGGGCTCTCTGCAGGACATCGCCGGCATGATCCCCGGCATGGACGCCAAGGCCCTCTCGGGCGCGAACGTCGATGAGAAGGCCATGGGCCGCATCGAGGCGATCATCCAGTCCATGACCCCCGGCGAACGCGACAACCCCGCCATCTTAAACTCCAGCCGCAAAAAGCGCATCGCGGCGGGCGCGGGCACGAGCGTGGTCGAGATCAACAAACTGCTCAAGCAGTTCGAGCTCATGCAGCAGCTCGTGCGCCAGATGTCCGGAAACAGCAAGGCCATGAAGCGTATGAAGCGCGGCGGCCGCGGCGGACTCGGCGGGCTGGGCAATCTGTTCGGCGGCGGCGGCCGTCCCTACGGATTCTAAATTGGTTCCAAGCTCCCGCAGGGAGCTGGAGATACAGAGAACTTTGATGGAGGTGAAGATACATGGTCAAGATCAGACTTCGCAGAATGGGCGCCAAGAAGGCCCCCTACTACCGCATCGTGGTGGCGGACTCCCGTTTCGCACGCGACGGCAGATGCATTGAGGAGATCGGCACGTACGATCCGCTGAGCACGGATAAGAAGATCGTCGTCGACGCCGAGCGCGCCAACTACTGGCTCGCCAACGGTGCACAGCCGACGGATACCGTTCGTGTGCTGCTCAAGAAAGCCATCGCAGCGGAATAAGGAGAGACCCCAAAGATGAAAGAGCTTCTGACCTATATTGTGCAGAACCTCGTGGAAAAACCGGACGAGGTCTCTGTGACCGAGCGCGAGGCCAACGGCGAGACCGTGTTTGAAGTGCGCGTCGCCGACGGCGATATGGGCAAGGTCATCGGCCGTCAGGGCCGGATCGTCAAAGAGATCCGCATCCTGATGAAGGCCGTCGCCCAGAGAAAGGGCAAGAAAGTCTCCGTGGAGATCATGGATTGACGCAGGAAACGCGCTGCACCCGTGCAGTGCGTTTTTTGCACCTACACCCAAAAAGGGGGACAACCAACGATGCAAAAACCGTATCTGGAGGCAGGAAAGATCGTCAACACGCACGGCGTGCGCGGCGAGGTGCGCATCCAGCCGTGGGCGGATGACGCGGCGTTCCTGCTCGGCTTCCGGACGTTTTATATCGACGGCGCGCCCGTGTCCGTCGCGCACAGCCGCGTGCACAAGGGCATGCTCGTCGTGAAGTTTCAGGGCGTGGACGATGTCAACGCCGCCATGACGATGAAAAACCGCGTCGTGTCCATCGCGCGCGCGGACGTCACGCTGCCCGACGGGCAGTATTTCCAGCAGGACCTGCTCGGCATCGCCGTCGAGACCGACACGGGCGAGACCCTCGGCACGCTGCGCGAGATCCTGGACCTGCCGCGCGGCAGCGTCTACGTCGTGCAGGGCGACCGCGAGGTGCTCATCCCCGACCGGCCGGAGTTCGTGCGCAGCATCGACCCCGCCGCCGGGCGCATGGTCGTGCACCTGATCGAAGGGATGTGAGTGCGTGCGCATCGACATTCTCACCCTCTTTCCCGACACGATGCGCGCCATGCTCGGCGAGAGCATCCTCGGCCGGGCGCAGGCGCGCGGCCTGCTCGATATCCGCTGCCACCAGATCCGCGACTATACCGAAAACCGGCAAAAGCAGGTCGACGACTATCCCTACGGCGGCGGCTGGGGGCAGGTCATGATGGCGCAGCCGCTCAAAAGCTGCCTCGACGCCGCGCTCGCGGACAGCACTGTGCCCAAAGCGCGCCGCCGCGTCATTTACCTCTCCCCGCAGGGGGCGACGTTCACGCAGGCGAAGGCCCGCCAGCTCAAGGCCGACTATGACCAGCTCGTGCTCGTCTGCGGCCACTATGAGGGCGTGGATGAGCGCTTCATCGAGGCGTGCGTGGACGAGGAGCTGTCCATCGGCGACTTTGTGCTCACGGGCGGCGAGCTCGGCGCTATGGTCGTCACGGACTGCGTCTGCCGCATGGTGCCGGGGGTCCTGTCGGACACCGAGTGCTACACCGGCGAGAGCCATTGGGCCGGCCGGCTCGAGTACCCGCAGTACACCCGCCCCGAGACGTGGGAGGGCCGCACCGTGCCGGAGGTGCTGCGCGGCGGCAACCACGCAGAAATTGAAGCCTGGCGCACGCGCCAGAGTTTGGAGCGCACGCTCACAAAGCGGCCCGATCTCTTTCAGCAGACGCCCCCGACGCCGGACGAGCAGCGCCTGCTCGATAAGATCCGGCGCGACCGCAGCCGCCCGCAGCTGACAGAGCCGCCCGTCTGCCGCCCGGCGGCGGAGGACGACCTCCCGGCCATCCTCGCCATCGTGCAGCAGGCGCGCAATTACCTGCGCCGCCACCGCGTCGACCAGTGGCAGGGCGCGTACCCAAACGAGGACACCTTCCGCGCCGACATCGCGGCCGGTACGTGCCATGTGCTCACGTATCAGGGTGCGGTCGCCGCCGTGTTCACGCTCACCTTCGCGCCCGAGCCTGCTTATGACGCGCTCACGGACGGGCGCTGGCGCTCGGATCGGGAGCACGCCGCCGTGCTGCACCGCAACGCCGTCAGCGCCGATTGGCGCGGTACGGGCCTGTCCGACCTGCTCATGCAGGAGGTCGAGCGGCTCGCGCGTGAAAGCGGCGCGCACGCCGTGCGCGTCGATACGCACCGGCACAACGGCGCGCAGAAAAAGCTCCTCGAGCGCCACGGCTACCGCTTCTGCGGCAACATCCTCTGCGATGAGCCGGGGCACGATCCGCGCCGTCAGGCGTTTGAAAAGCTGCTGAAGTGAGGGCCTGCGTATGAATCTGACAAATCTCGCGGACATCCGCGCGCTGCTCGCGCGGCACGATTTCCGCTTTTCCAAGTCCCTGGGGCAGAACTTTCTCACCGCCGCGTGGGTGCCGGCCGACATTGCCGACGCCTCTGGCGCGGACGCGCGCACCGGCGTGCTCGAGGTCGGCCCGGGTATCGGCTGCCTGACCGAGCAGCTCGCGCAGCGCGCCGGGAAGGTCGTCTCCGTCGAGCTCGACGAGCGCCTGCGCCCCGTGCTGGCCGAGACGCTCGCGGGGTATGAAAACGTGGAGCTCGTCTTTGGCGACGTGCTCGCGCTCGACCTGCCGCAGCTGGTGGCCGAGCGCTTCGCCGGCCTGCGCCCCGTCGTGTGCGCGAACCTGCCGTATAACGTCACGTCGCCGCTGCTCACGGCGTTTCTCACCGCCGGCTGCTTCGACACCGTCACCGTCATGATCCAGCGTGAGGTCGCGCGCCGCCTGTGCGCCCGGCCCGGCACGGCGGATTACGGCGCGCTGACCGTGTTCGTCCAGTGGCACGCCGAGCCGGAGCTGCTCTTCGACGTGCCGCCGCACTGCTTTGTCCCCGCGCCGAAGGTCACGAGCACCGTCGTGCGCCTGCGCGTGCGCAAGTCCCCGCCCGTCGCGGTGCAGGATGAAAAGCTGCTGTTCACCGTCGTGCGCGCGGCGTTCAATCAGCGCCGCAAGACGCTCGTCAACGCGCTCTCGGCCGGCGTGCCCGGCTGTGACAAGGCGCGCGCCGCCGCTGCCGTCGCCGCCTGCGGGCTCGATGCGCGCGTGCGCGGCGAGACGCTCAGCCTGGCCCGGTTCGCCGCTTTGAGCGACGCGCTCGGCAGCGAGCTCGGCAATGGCGCAGGTTGACATAACGAAATGAAACAGGCCGTTCCATATCCGGAATGGCCTGTTTTCTATGCATTTATGTTGATTTACAGTTTACATAATACAGCGCGTCGAACGCACAGCACACAACCGGCAGCGATGTTGGAAAGCGGGGGAGCTCGAGGGGGCAACGACCGCCTCGGATGAGATCGTGCATCGCCTTTGGCGCTGCCTTCTCCTTGCCGAGAGGGTGCTGAGCGCAGCGAAGCGGATGCGGTGGAAAGGTTCTTTCACTGCCGGTGCCGTTGGTGTTGCCCATCCATCCCCGCATACCGCCTGCCCGCCCCGCATACGCTGGTAGCAAACCAGAACCGGGAGGGGAGCCTATGCCATACGAGGACAAGAAGGCCGCGCCGCAGCGCCGGCCGCACGCGGTCACGCTCGACGAGCGCAGCCATCTGACCGTCACGGGCGTGGACGAGGTCGTGCGCTTCGACGACACGGAGGTCTCCATGCGCACGTCGCGCGGGATGCTCACCGTGCACGGGGAGGGGCTGCGCGTCGGCCGCCTTGCAATCGACACGGGGGAGCTGGCCATCGACGGCGCGTTTGACGCGCTCGACTACACGGAGGAGACGGCGTCCGGCGGCGGCTTCTGGTCGCGCCTGTTCGGCGGATGAGCCTGCACCCGCTCGCCCAGCTCGGGCAGGTGGCGCTGGCGCTGGGGCTCGGCGCGGCGCTCGGGCTGCTGTTCGATGTGCTGCGCGTGCCGCGCCGCCATGCGCGCCGGGCCTTTCTCCGCGCGGTGCTCGACGCCGTGTTCTGCCTGGCGGTGGGGCTGACGGTGTTCGCCTTCGGTATGGCGGCCGGCTCGGGGCAGGTGCGCCTGTTCATGTTTCTCGCCATCGCGGCCGGCTGGACGGGCTACTTTGCCTGGGTCAGCGGACAGGTTTTGCCGCCGCTGGAGCAATTTTCCCGCCGCTGCGCGCAAAAAACGCGACAATTTGCCGCCCCCGGACAGAAATTTGCAAAAAAAGTTTGGATTTTTGCAAAAAAACGCTTCCAAAATCGCCGCAGATGTTTTAGAATAGACTGTATTACTGGAAGCAGATACGATCCGGGGGGAGGTTCTGCAGACTGTGAAATTCAAAAAGGCAAGCATCTTTACAACGCTGGTCATCGCGGTGCTGATGGTGTACGCGCTCATCAGCCTGTTTGTGGTGCACCGGCAGACCCGGCAGCTTCAGGATCGCGCGGCGACGCTGCAGCAGCAGGTGTCCGAAATGACCCAGGCCAACGCCGAGCTGCAATATCAGATCGACCACAGCGAGGACGACGACATGATCGAGTCGGTCGCGCGCGAAAAGCTCGGTCTGGTCAAGCCCGGTGAAAAGATTTTTTACGACACGAGTGATTGAGCAAGGAGAAACGAACCGTATGCAGGTGGAAGTCGGAGCAGTTGTGGAGGGTACCGTCACCGGTATCACGAAGTTTGGCGCGTTTGTGAGCCTGCCGGACGGCAGGAGCGGTCTGGTGCACATATCCGAGATCGCCAACACCTACGTCAACGACGTCAACGAGTTTTTGAAGCTGGGTGATAAGGTGAAGGTGCGCGTGCTGGCCGTGACGCCGGATGGGAAGATCAATCTGTCCATCAAGAAGGCAGAGCCCGCGCCCGAGCGTCCGAACAACCGCCCGATGCACGGCGGCCGCCCGGGCGGCAGCCGCCCGAATAATAACGGCGGCGCACCGCGCGCCGCGCGCCCGAACAACCGTTCGGCCCAGCCGGCGGGACAGGTCAGCGGCCCGAGCGGGGACGCTGCGTTTGAAGACCGGCTCAAGCAGTTCATGCAGGAGTCGGACAGCCGCATGGCCGGCAACCGCCTCTACAGCGACCGCACGCGCGGTCGCCGCCGCGGTAGCGGCCGCGGATAAAACCAAAGACGGCATCAGGCCCCACTGCGTTTGCAGTGGGGCCTTTTTCCGGAGGAAGGAGCCCATCATGCAGGTCTACTTGAGTGAACACATCGCGCCGTCGGCCTATGCCCGGCTCACGCGCCATTTTGAGATCGTGGACAATTTCGACCACCCCGAGCAGCTCGCCGCCATGATCATCCGCCGCGCGGTCGTGCCGCGCGCGGTCATCGCGCGCGCGCCGAACCTGAAGGTCATCGCCATGCACGGCGTCAGCCGCGACACGATCGACACCGCTGCCGCCGCCGAGTACGGCGTGCCCGTGCCGAATGTGCCGGGTCTCGGCGCGCCGGCCGTCGCGGAGCTGGCCGTGGCGGATCTGCTGGCGCTCAACCGGCAGCTGAAATTTGTCAACAACGGCCTGTGTGCCGGCCGCTTCGACCACTTCGGCGCGGAGGAGTTTGTGTGCCACGAGATGACCGGCCGCACGCTCGGCCTCGTCGGCACGGGCAACATCGCCCACCGCGTGGCGGACATCCTGCGCGCGGCGTTCGACGTGCGCGTCCTGTGCTGGAATCCGCGGCGCACGGCCGCCGAGTGCGCCGCCTGGGGCTATGAGCAGGTGGCGACGCTGCCGGAGCTCTTCCGCCGTTCGGACTTCGTGAACGTGAGCATCACGCTCTGCGATGCCACGCGCGATCTCATCAACGCGCCGGTGTTTGCCGCCGCGAATCCGGACCTGCTGCTCGTCAATACTTCGCGCGGCGGCATCGTCAACGAGCACGATCTCTATATCGCCCTCACCACGGGGCAGATCCGCGCCGCGGCGAGCGACGTGTTCGTGCACGAGCCCCCGGCGTGTGATGACCCGCTCATCCACCTGGATAATTTCATCGCCACGTTCCACATCGGCGGCAGCACGTATGAGTCGCTCGAGCGCGTGAGCAACCGCGCCGTGGACTATGTGTTCGAATATACCGGCGTGCCCGAGCAGGCGTGAGCCGCGGCGCGCGTGATGTCAGGCCGCCGCGCGCAAAGTCACTGAGCAGCGGGGGCGCTCGAGGGGGGCAAGGCCCGCCTCGAATGGAATCTGGTATCGGGTTCTGCAGATGCCTCCCCTGTGTAAGGGGAGGTTGCAGATACCGGCTTTGGTGCGAGATTTTGCGTGTCAATCCCTCAGTCAGCCTGCCGGCTGCCAGCACCCTTTCCACAAGGGAGCCAATGGGGTGCGTGACGGACACGCGGTGCATCGCCAATACCGCTGGAGGAAACCGCAGTCTTTCCACCTCATTCGCTTTGCTGCGCTCAGCACCTTCTCGGCAAGGAGAAGGCTTACGTGCGGCGCGGAAACAGCCCCACAACAGAAAAACCCCGGAGCCGAAGCTCCGGGGTTTTCATATGTTCGCAAATTACATGGCGAGCCAGTTCGGCAGCGCATCGGAGATCGCATCAACGATCGCCTTCGCCTTGTCCTCACCGCACTTGCCGAGGATATCGGAAGCGATGCCAAGACCAGTCTGAATAAGACCCATGTTACTTTACCCCTTTCGTAAGATTTCCAACGCCGTCCCACACAATAGACGACATCGGATGGTTGGTATTGCCGGTTACAAGTGCATTATATGCAAGAAACGGCCAAAACTCAATGGACACATACCAACGATGTGTAACAAATTGATTGAATTTGTCATGGACTTTGATGTCAAATTGTTGTCAAATGCAATTGCCGTTCTGCTGCTCGCTTTTTCGACTCCAATATGGATACCTGTGCGCCGGTTGCCGGGTTTCGCGGCCAAAAACGGCGTTATGGAAACCATTTTTCCACATTGCCAACAGACTTTTCAACATAAATGCGGTGCAATTAACGATGTTATGTAAACAAGCCACCGTTTCCCATGGCCTTTCCCGGCTCTCCGCGGCGGCTCTGCCGGCCGGGCACACCTGTCCGCCGCAGCCGCATATTTTTGCCTGTCCGCGCCGTCCCGCACCGCGCGCTTCGCCCGCGCCGCCCGCCTGCGCTGCCCGCATCGCACCATCCTGCACCGTCCGCCCTGCAACGCGCCGCGCGCCCCCCCACACCATCCCGCACCGCGCGCAAAAAGCCCCGGGAGCGTTCGCTCCCGGGGCGGGGTGCTATGGGGCGGCAGTGCCGGCTCACGCGCCGATGAGCTGGCAGTAGCGCATGATGATGGTGGCCGTCTGCGCGCGCGTGGCGCTGCCATTCGGGTCGAGGTAGTCCAGGCCGTTGTCGTGCGCATTGCCCTGGATGAGGCCATTGCCGACGGCCCAGGACATCGCGGCGTAGGCCCAGTTGGCCACACTGCCGGCATCGGGGAAGGCGCTGATCGGCGCGGCGTTCCCGGTGAATTCCGGCGCGTACTTGACCGTGTACCGGTACAGGAACGTGACCAGCTGCTGGCGCGTGATGGCGGCGTTGGGCGTGAACATAGTCGCGCTCGTGCCGGAAGTGACGTCGTTGCAGTACGCCCAGGCGACGGCGTTGTAGTACCACGCGCCGGGGGCGACGTCGGTGAACGGCAGGTAGTAGTAGCTGTAGTCGGTCTGATTGCCGGAGAGGTTATAGAGGATCTTCACGATCTGTGCGCGCGTGCAGGCCGTGTCCGGCGAGAACGTGCCCGCGCCGACGCCGCTCATCAGCCTGTTGCGCACGCAGTAGTCGATGCCCTTGTGCGCCCAGTAGTCTGGCCCGGCCACATCGTGCAGGCCGTAGCTCGGGCAGCTCGGGCCGCCGGTGCAGGTGCTCGCGCCCGTGGCGGGGATGGCCTCCGTCCGGGTCTGGCCGCAGACGGTGCAGGTGTAGGTGCGCACGCCGGGCGTGGTCTCAGTCGGGGCGGTGGTCACGGTGCCGCCGTCCCACTTGTGGCCGGCCGCGTCGGTCAGGTTGCGCCGTTCGGTCGCGCCGCAGCCGCTGCAGGTGTAGAGGTCATAGCCGCCGTCCGTGCACGTCGGGGCGACGTTCTTGGTGAACTGATAGTCGTGCGCGCCCGTGGCGGGGATGGTCTCCTCGCGGATATCGCTGCAGACGGTGCAGGTGAAGGTGCGCACGCCGGGCGTGGTCTCGGTCGGGGCGGTGGTCACGGTGCCGCCGTCCCACTTGTGGCCGGCCGCGTCGGTCAGGTTGCGCCGTTCGGTCGCGCCGCAGCCGCTGCAGGTGTAGAGGTCATAGCCGCCGTCCGTGCACGTCGGGGCGACGTTCTTGGTGAACTGATAGTCGTGCGCGCCCGTGGCGGGGATGGTCTCCTCGCGGATATCGCTGCAGACGGTGCAGGTGAAGGTGCGCACGCCGGGCGTGGTCTCGGTCGGCGCGGTGGTCACAACGCCGTTGCCCCAGTCGTGCGCGCCGGTGGGCGGGAGCTCTCTGGTCGAGATGACCTCACCGCAGTTGCCACAGATGGTGTCGACGCGGCCGGCCTTGCCGCAGGTGGCGGGCACGGTGCGCTCCGTCGTGCCGTAGTCGGTGTGCAGGCACGCGCCCTTGTCGCTGACGGTGTAGCCCTGCCACTTGCCGTCCGCGTCGAGCGTCCAGTTCATGGCGGGGTTGTAGTGCACGGTGACGGTGGCGGGCTCAAAGCTGTGCGCTTCCGAGTTGCCCGGCTCGACCGCCGGGGCCGCGCCGTAGCAGCGCACGTCCTTAAGCGCGGTGCAGCCGGTGAAGGCGTTGTGACCGACGCTCGTCACCGTGCCGGGCAGGTTGATGTCCGTCAGCGCGGTGCAGCCGCGGAAGCAGTCCTCGGGGATGGTGCTCACGCCCGCGGGGATGGTCACATCCGTCAGCGCGGTGCAGCCGGTGAAGGCGGACGCGCCGATCTCGGTCACCGTCTCGGGGATGGGCGCTGCGGTGAGCGCCTTGCAGCTTTCAAACGCGAGATCGCCGATGGCGGTCACCGTGCCGGCGTATTTGACATTCAGCAGCTTCGTGCAGTCGGCAAAGCACTTGCCGGGCACGGCCGTGATGGCGGCGGGCAGGGTGGTGTTCGTGAGGCTGGCGCAGGAGTCGAACGCGCCGCGGCCGAGGCCCTGCAGCCCGTCGGGCAGCGTGATGGCGGTCAGCCCGTTGCCCGCGAGACCAAAGTCGCCGATCCCGGTCACGCCCTTGGGGATGGACAGACCCGTGAGCTTGGAGCACATGGCGATGCCGTAGCGGCCGATGCTCGTTACGCTGTCCGGCAGCGTGACCTGCGTGGCGGCCGGCAGGAAGAACAGCGCATAGTCGCTCACGTTCGTGACGCCGTCCTTGATGACGACCTTTTTCAGCTCGCCCTCCAGCTTAAAGTTGCCGAAGCTCGTGAGCATACCCAGCGCTTCATAGTTCCACCACGGTGCGAGGTTGCCGTTGGGAAAATCAAAGTCGGGCATGGCGCCGGTGCCGGAGATGGTCAGCGTCTTGCCGCTGAGCACGCCCGTGGAGACCTCCCAGTGCAGGCAGCTGTTCTCACCGAAGTCGCCCTCTGTGGCTGCGGTCGTAAAGCTGCTGATGATGGCCTCCGTGTCGAGATCCGGAATCTCAAACTCCTCCTTGAGCTGCTCGATCTTCTCCTTGATGAGCTTCTCGGCGATCTCCTTTTTCAGATCGTCGAGTCTGCCGGCCGATGCGTTCACGGTCAGGCCGGAGAACAGCCCCACGACCAGAACGAGACACAGCGCCAGCGAGAGCACGCGCTTTTTCATCCTTTGTCCTCCTTTGTTGTGATGCGTGTGTACAACCGTAATACCTATCTGTCGAAAATATACCATATGCCTGGGAAAGCGTGCAATGGTGATCGCCGAAAAAACGTTTTAAGCGTTACATTTTGTTGCATTTGTGTAAATGAAATGTGCATTTTTTCGCGCCCATGCGCGCACGACCCGTTGCAAAAGCGGGGTACGTCCTGTATACTGGCCGTGTAGACATTGTTACAGGAATGTCCATTTCGGAGGGAGGAACCATATGAAAAAACGAGTGTTGTCGCTGCTGCTGTGCTTTGTGCTCGCGGCCGGATTGCTGAGCGTGTGCGCCCCGCCGGCGCAGGCGGGCACGATCGCGGGTGCGTTCGAGGACTTCATCAAGCAGCCGGATCAGATCAAAAAGCTCTTCGGCAACGAAGTCGCCCACGGCGACTGCGGCCCCGCCGGGAACGAGGCCAGCGTACATTATAAAATTTACGAGGTCACGAACCCCACGGTCGTGCAGGACAACCCCTTCCTGCAGCAGGTCTGGCAGATCCACGACTATCGCGAGGACGCGCAGTATTACGGCGTGTACATCTTCGGCGACGGCCCGATGGCGGACTACGCGGTCAAGGGTCAGAAAGCCCCGTGGATGGGCAACGTGGAGGTCACGGAGTATAACGACAAGGGGCAGAAGCTCGGCACGACCGTCGTGGAAAACCTCGGCGAGGAGTATCTGGCTCTGGCCTACATCGCCGGTGCGACCACCGAGGAGTGGGATGGGAAAAAACAGTCGTTCACCGGCGTCACGAACGTCGGCGACCGCGCCTTCAAGGACTGCCAGTACCTGACGTGCATGTTCCTCGACGACGGTATCACCACCATCGGCGACCATGCGTTTTATACCGACGAGTACCTCTCGGCCATCAACATGCCGCGCAAGCTCGAGCTCATCGATCAGTACGCCTTCTACGGCTGCGACACGCTCACCTTCGTGCGCGCGGGCGCCTGCAGCCGCCTCAAGCGCATCGAGGATCATGCGTTTTACAGCTGCACCATGCTTGCCGAGCTGCGCCTGCCGAACTGCCTGACGTATATCGGCCCGTGGGCCTTCGCGTGGGACCGCATCCTCGGTCAGGAGGACACGACGCTCGGCCTGCCGTCGAACCTGCAGACGATCGGCAAGGGCGCGTTCGCGTTCGTCAACCACCACAAGAAGCTCAACATTCCCTCGCAGGTCACGAGCATCGGTGACTACGCCTTCATGTGCGACTATTATATGGAGGAGCTCACCTTCAGTCCCGGAGACAAGAAGCTCACCATCGGTGTGGCCGCGTTTGCCGGCGATAACCACATGAAGTCCGTCGATCTCTCCAACCGCGTCGCGCAGATCGACCGCTGCGCCTTTGCCGGCTGCGAGCTGCTCGAGGAGGCTTACTTCGGCGACAAGATCGACACGATTCAGGCCCGCGCCTTCACCAGTGTGGACGCCGCGCTGCAGCTCGCCATCAAGGCTGTCCTCAACGGGATTCTCGCCCCGGACGATCCGGATGGGAACGAAGAGCACGCGGATGATATTGCTGCGGGCCTGACCCAGATCGCAAAGGTCACGCAGCTCAAGCGCGCCATCTTTAAAAATGCCCCCGCCAAGAGCATCTACGGCGCGGCGGACACCAACAGCTCCTTCCCGCGCGACTGCGTGGTCTATTACCCGCAGGGCAGCTACACCTGGGCCGCCGAGCTCAAGGACGACGGCACGTGGCAGGGCTACAAGACCGGTCTCTGGCACGGCGACCACATCGCCCAGTTCGCCGACACGGTCGTCGACCCCACCTGCACCAAGCAGGGCTACACGCACCACGCCTGCACGGTGAAGGGCTGCACCTATGCCCCTGTGGACGACACCTATGTCGCTGCCACCGACCACACCTGGGTGACGCAGACCTACCCGGCCTCCTGCACCGAGCAGGGTACGGTGTTTTACAAGTGCTCGGCCTGCGGCGCGACCCGCACCGAGAAGATCGCCGCGCTCGGCCATGACCTGAGCCGCTGCGATCTGCTCCCGGACGCCACCTGCACGAAGCCCGGCCGCGTCGTCGGCACGTGCGCGCGCTGCGGCGTGAAGATCGACGAGGTCATCCCCGCCAAGGGCCATGACTACAGCTATGCCGACGTGCGTACCGACCCGACCTGCACCGAGTCCGGCCACTACAAGGGCACGTGCCCGCGCTGCGGCAAGGACTATGACGATACCATCCCCGCCCTCGGCCACGACTGGGGCGAGTGGGTCGTCACGCAGGAGCCGACGTACACGACCACCGGCTACCGCTATCACATCTGCGCGCGCTGCAACACGCGCGTGGGCGAGGACATCCCGAAGCTGCGGGACCATACCTGGGATTCCGGCATCGTGACCACGAAACCGGACTGCATTCATGCTGGTGTCCGCACCTATACTTGCACGGACTGCGGCGCGACGAAGACGGAGACAATCCCTGCAACGGGTGAACATACGTTTGTTGCCAAGGAGATTCCGGCCACTTGCACGACGGGCGGTTATATCCTGTGCACATGTAGTGTCTGCGGCACGACACAGCGATATGACGCTTCAGAACCGCTGGGACACAAATGGAACAGCGGGACAGTGACAACGAAGCCGACAGAAGATATGGCAGGTGTCCGCACCTATACCTGTACTGTGTGCGGGGATACCAAAACGGAGACGATTCCGGCGACCGGTGTACATGTGCATACTTGGCAGCTGACAAAGCGTGCTCCTGCAACTTGCACGGAAGATGGTTATGACCTGTATACATGTGCAAAATGCGGAGCTGTAGAATACCGCAATGAAGTGGCGGCGTTTGGCCATAAGATGAATGCAGGAGAGGTCGTTATTAAGCCGACTGCAACAACATCCGGGGTTCGAGTTTATACTTGTTCCGTCTGTGGAGAGACAAAGGCAGAAACCATTCCTGCTACCGGTTTGCCGTCTGTCTGCCCCGGCGGGCCGACCTGCCCGGGCTACGCTTTCCGCGATATGCCCGCGCCGGGCACCTGGGCGCACGCGGGGCTGGATTACTGCATCTACAGCGGCTATATCAACGGCCTTTCGGCCACGACTGTCGACCCGAGCGGCACGTGCACGCGCGCACAGCTCGTGTGCATCCTCTACCGCATCCAGGGCGAGCCGAAGGTCGTCGAGGGCTATGAGCTGGCCAAGCTCCGCGCCCCGTTTGACGATGTGCCGCGCGGCCAGTGGTATACCAACGCCATCTTGTGGGCGAAGCTCACGGGCATCGTCAACGGCACGAGCGCCACGACGTTTGACCCCAGTGGCCAGATCACGCGCGAGCAGCTCGCCGCCATCCTGTACCGGTACACGGCCAAGTACGCGCCGGACGCCACCGGCAACGCCGCCTCGCTCGCTGCCTACCCCGACGCCGGCAGCGTGTCGGCCTATGCCCGCGACGCGATGGCCTGGGCCGTCGGCAACGGCCTTATCAAGGGCCTTCCGCACGACAAGACGGACTATCTCGAACCCGGCGGCAGCACCACGCGCGCGCAGGTCGCAACCATCCTCATGCGCTATAAGCAGGCCACGGCCTGAGCGCAGACACAGCACGCAAAAGTCCCGGAAGCGTTTTCGCTTCCGGGACTTCTTTCCTTCGCGCGGTTTACATAACTATTTTTCGGCGAAAGGCACGACAGCGACTGATTGCAGCGAAACCGGCGCTAAGTTTACATAACGCTTAACCCTTCCGCCCGCGCAGCATGGCCGCGATCGTCACAGCGCTGTAGCCGCTCTGCTCCCAGAGGTCGTTGGGCACGGTGCCGCCGTTGCGCAGGATGAGCGTGATCTGCCGCCGCGCCTCACTGCGCGCGGCCTTGTCCGCCGCTTCCTGCGCGGCCTTTTCCTCCTTGGCCTTCTTGTCGGCGGCGGCCTTGCGGTCGGCCGCGTCTTTGGCCTGCTGCTGCAGCTTGCTGTCCGCGCGGTCGTAGTCCGCGTCGTCCATGTCGAGCAGCGCGGCGATCTGCGCCTTCGTCACGCCATCACGGCTGTCGGCCGCGTCGAGCATCGCGTCGATCGCGCTCAGGCGCGTCTTGCGCTCGCCGTTGTAGCGCTCGTAGGCGAGCTGCGCCAGCTCCGGCAGCTTGCCCGCGAGCATCGCGCGGTAGTATCCGCCCGCCTGCTGCGCCGCCGCCACGGCCGCCGTCGAGGCCCGTCCGCCCGTCAGCGCGGCCGCCGCGCCGAGGGCGTTGGCCGATGCGAGATCCGCCTGCCGCTCATACTGCTGGCGGTAGGCGGCGTAGAGCTTGTCCGATGCCGGGTCGTAGTCGAATTCCTCGCCGAGCAGCGCGTCGAGCATCTGGTCGATGCGCGCGCGCTGCCCGGTCGTGTCGCGCTCGGTCAGCAGGGACTCTGCCTGGCGGCGGTGCGTGTCGTCGTAGTCCGGCACGTCCTCAAGCGGCAGATACTGCGCGTAGTCGTTCGACTGCGTCACATCGGTCATGCCCTCGCCGCGGATCTTCGCGTTGCGCTGCTGCTCATAGATCGCGGCGGCCGCGTTGTCGCCGCGCTGCGCCGCCCGCTCCATGAGCGCGGCGTAGTCGGTGTCCTTGTCGTATTTGTATTTTGTGGCCATAAGGTCTCCTTTCTTCAGTGCTGCGGTCCGGCGGCGGTCTCCGTGCGCGCGAGCGACAGCAGCCGCCACGCCCCCGTGCCCGTCAGCCGCAGGCGAAAGTGGTCGCACCGGCGCGGCAGCACCGGCAGCGTGACGGAGCGCTTCGCGCATGCCGCCACGGTCGCCAGCGTGTGCCACACGCCGTCGGAGTCATACTGCACCGCCGCCGTGACACTTGCGCCCGCGTCCGCCTCCAGCCGCAGCTGCACGCGCAGCAGGCGCTTGCAGTCCGGGCTGCTGCTGACGAAATCGCCCGTCTCCAGCATGCTCTCCAGCTGCGCCGTGCTGCCCGTGCCGAAGCGCCAGACGCCGCTCGGATCCTGTGCGTAGAGCGCGCCGTCGTGCCGGGCGAACCCGGATGCGTGAAATGCGTCCTCGCGGCTCCACAGGCCGCTGCGCGTGTCGTATACGAACAGGTGCCATGCGTTTTGCGGATCGTGCGCCGAGAGATACCAGCGCGTACCGTCCGTGCCCGCCGCACCGGCCGTGAGCGTGCGCCCGAGCGCGTCGCCGATGCGCACCGGCCGTCCGCCGGAGGTGCGCGCCGGCCCGGCGGGGGAGAGGTAGTAGAGCGTCTCCGCCGCCGTCACGAGCGAGCGGCCGGAGTTTTTCTCCGTGCCGAGCGCCGCCGAGGCGATGAGCTGGAAGTTGTCCGGCTTCGTGCCGTAGAGCCGCCAGAGCCCGTCCGGCTTGAGAAACACCACGCCGCTGCCCGTCGCCGCGCAGCCGGAAAAGTTGCCCGGCGTGCCGACGTCCACGCTCCATGCCGCCGTGGCGACTGTGCCGTTTTCGTCCGCCTCGTACCAGTACCAGCTCAGCGGGTCGCCGAGCTTCGTGCACCAGACGGTGTCCTGCGCGCAGGCCCAGATGCGGTTGGCGTATGTGCATGCGTGCAGCGCCATGGGCATGCGCCGCGTGACCGTGATGTGCTCGACCGCTCCGACGGCAGAGAACGTGTCGGGGTCGAACACGAGCACCGCGCCCGCGATGGCGCGGATGATGTAGGTGCCGTTGTCCTCCGGCGTGGAAAAGCCGCTGAACGTCACGGCGTCGCCCACGCGAAAGGGCGTGTCGATACCGCTCGCGGCGACGGAATCGGCGCGCGCGCCGCTGCTGTCGTCCGAGCGCTGGAGCGCCACCGTGCCGCTCCAGCTCGGCTCGGCGCTGCCGAACGTGCCCATATCCGGCCGGTACCAGACCTTGTCCGGCCAGATGAGCACCGTGCCGCCGAGCTCGGCGAACACCTTCGGCCCGTTGACGAGCGTGCAGCCGTCGACGGGCGTGCCGTTAAAATACAGCGTCTGGCCCGTGCACCAGAGCAGTCCGCCGTCAACGGCGAACAGTCCGTTCGCGCTGCCGCCGCCGGTCGGATAGGTCAGCGTGCGGCCCGGCCGCGTGGAAAACAGCGGCGCGTCGGCCGCCGAGCCGTTCGTCATCTCGTAGATGCCGCCCTCCGGGCAGCCCGGCCGGTGGTCGTAGCCGCGAAAGTCGGTCTGTACGCGCCGCGTCACGGGCATGGCGCGGGGAAATGTGGGTAGATGCATTGCCTGCCTCCTTACTGGTTCGTGGTCTGCCCGCTGCGCAGCTCGGCGCGCAGCCGTTCGAGCGCGGCGGGGTTGAAGTTCTCGCGCCCGAGGTTCGTCAGTGTGTACTGCAGCGCCTCCAGCAGCCGGACGATCGTCTCCTCCAGCGCCGTCACGCGCGCGTCGAGCCCCTCGGCGCCGGTGCGCTCCGGCAGCGGGAAATTCAGCGGGGAAAAGTCCGTCATGCCGCGCCGCCTCCATCCCCGTCTCCGCCGCCGCGGTCGGAAATGCCGGCGCGCAGGGCGGCGATCGCCCGCATGAGAAACTGCGGCATCGGCGCGCCGAGCGCGCCCGCGTTTTCGGCGATGCTGCCCAGCTCCGTCAGCAGATACCACGCCGTCACGAGCGGGCACAGCAGCACGTCGTAGTCGATGCCCAGCCCCGGCACGCTGCCGAGCAGCACGGGCAAAGTCCAGCAGCGCCGCCACGAGCACGCCCGCCACGCTGCCCGCCTTGTGCCACAGGCCCTCGCGGGCGGCGCGGCTGCTCCACGTTCCGGCGCGCAGGGCGGCGGCGCTGCCGGTGGCATAGTCGAGCAGCATGGCCAGAAACCATGCCGCCGCCAGCCAGCCCGTCCAGCCCCAGAAGGCCGTCAGCGCTGCGGCCGCCGTGCAGGCGGCCGCTTTGATCGTTGTGAGTCGGTCCATTTATGTCTCCTTTGCCTGATCGACCATCCGCTGGCACACGATCAGCGTGCGCAGCATGTCCAGCGAGAGATCCAGCTCGCCGCGTTCATTGCCCCGCAGTGCGCCGCGGTCGATGAGCCGCTGCGCATCGCTGCGCGCCCACGCGGGTATGTCGTCGATTTTGTTGTATCGTGTCATGGGTTCTTCCTCCTCTTCGTTCGGGTGTTCCGGCGTCAGCATGGCCAGAAATGCCGTCCACTGCGCCGGGTCATCCACCCACGGCATGGGGCAGCGCTTGCCCGTCACGTCGTAGTGCCGCAGCACGTGGTCGGTGTCGATGCCATAGCGCTGCATGATCTCCCGCGCCAGCGCCGCGGCGTTTGCCACGGTCTCCGGCAGGATGTAGTAGCTGCCGTCGGCGCGCTTGCGGCTGCACATCTCGATGCCGATGCTGTTGCCGTTGCGGCACTCGGGGTGCCAGTAGCGCTGCCCGGCTTCTGCGCCGCAGTGCCACGCCGTGTCGCACTCGCGCACGGACTGCATCGCGCCGTGCTCGTCGCAAAAATAGTGCGCGCTGGCCTGCAGGCCGCCCACACGGTGGTAGTAGTCGCAGTTGTTTTTTGCCGTGTCGCCGTTGTTTGCCGTGTAGTGCATCACGATGTACCGCACCGGCTGCGTGCGCCCGGCGCGGTAATTGGCCTTGTTGCAAGAAACAAATTCCATCAGCTGTTACCTCCTTCATCTCTGCATCTCATCAATCCGATGCTGTAGGGCATCCTGTAAAATCAACAAGAGGCTCTTTTGAGGCTTATATGATTTCTTCGTTTGTAGTAACAATTACATTTTCCAGCGTGTCGTAGAGCACGATTGAAAAATATGCTGCGCCATTAGTCTCGGAAGATGATGCTTTGAATTCAAAATCGACAACTCCATTGGCAGCATTAACGTTTATAGCAATCCCTGCATGGCCTTTTCCAACATTGGAAAAAGATATATATCCGACTTTGACTTGGGTTCGGTCAGACTTGAAAAACTTGATAGATTGATATGATATATCAGTGTTCCCTTTCCATCGAATACGCACGACATCACCATTTTTGATCGGGAGCAAGCCCGTGATATTCGTCCCTGGGTTTGCAACAGGTGCACCGCTGCTGCTATTGTATCGCATATTTTTATACATAGGCGTA
>OLNZ01001166.1_pt1 | contig 20035 bp, 20 predicted proteins | sample 1672981 | NCBI WGS metagenome assembly OLNZ01 (sample SAMEA3136743, study PRJEB25190) | human gut metagenome | biome: human gut; feature: human-associated habitat; material: faeces | place: Austria | collected 2013 | reverse complement strand
TACTTTGCCGTTTCGCAAAAGAAGCATGACTGTTGTTTTCAAGATTTGATTCAACATGTTATTTTCTGAAAGCTCATCAAAATCACAGGTGAGTACTTGTTTATGCAGCAGTTTATTTTTAATTGTACCTGGCATATTTATTTTACCACGCATAACCGTTAGCTCTTCCTGATGACTTATATATTCTCTGTAAAGTCCCTGCTTCAACTGCAGCCCTATGCCCTTGGCTAGGATTGCAGCCAGCAGATTATACATCTCATCAAAAGATTCTACTGCAACATCCTCATATGTCTCTTGCTTCAGTGTCTGAAAAGCATAGGAAAGCATATGGTAAATATTATTGATCAGAATACTCTTGTCCTTTGTCATTGAAATACCTCATGCAAAATATTCTCCCAACGCTGTAGTTTATCTGTATCATCAAACCAATACTCTGCTAACATTGGTAATATATCAAAATCAACTACATCTTGCATCCACTCATCTGTACATTCTTTCGTATTACAAAAATAACTATGTCCAATACAGAATCCTTTACCTAGAGATTTGTCGTTTGCAATTTCTCTGTTTAGTTCCTTAATACGGTCAATCAACGTATTAAATGTATCATTTGCAAATGCTTCCTGATATTTAATAAATCCTTCCGAATCAAACCCAGGTTCCATATCAAAGAAGCTAAATCGGCGGCGAAGTGCATAATCAATCATTGCCAAACTTCTATCAGCCGTGTTCATCATACCAATGATATGTAAACGTTTTGGAACGGAAAAGCTGAGACCATTATAGGCTAATGTTGTCTTTGTCTCTCGATAGTCAGCCTCAATCAACATCAATAATTCGCCAAAGATTTTACTCATATTGCCTCGGTTAATCTCATCAATGATAAAGAAATAATCTTTATCTGGATGGTTCGCTGCTTTCTGACAGAATCTATAAAAAATTCCATATTTCAGTTCAAATCCATCCTCAACTGGCTTATACCCCATCATAAAATCTTCATAGGAATAATTTTGATGAAACTGTACAAATTCAATGCGGTCGTCATCTTTCTCTCCCATCATTGAATAAGCCAGACGCTTAGCTGCATAAGTCTTTCCAACACCAGGTGCTCCTTGTAAAATGATGTTTTTCTTCCTTGTCAGAACAGCTACGAGACGATCATATTTTGCTTCTGTCATGTAAACCTGATCTAAGAATTTTTCTTTCGAATACTCATCTTTATTTTTCTCAGCTGTTGGCACTGGATTTTCTTCACGGATCAAATCAATAATAAATTCGTATTCATTCTTTGTTAATTTAAATAGACTTCCCTGAATGATACTGAAATATTCCATTTTTTCCAATTCAGGACAGGCTTTCAATGTTGCAAAATCAATTGGTGATGAGAGTCCTTCTAACTTTTCAAAATATATTCTCTCTCCATCCTGCTCTGCATTTACACGAAATATAGCGACAATTTGCTTCACCGGAGTAGACTCATATCCGATCACCATGTCTCCAGCCTTTGCATCAAGGAAGTTTTGGAAGATTCTACGCTTATTTCCATTGTCATTAAACAACGTATAATTCTGAATTTCTCCCACTGGCATACTGGACATACTCCACATTTTTGGATTTGCATTTAAGAACCAGTATTGCTGTCCATCATCTTCTTGAGGTTGAGCAAAAAGAGGAACATTTGTTGAATCTTCCTTGTTCCAATAACGAAAAATGAAAAAACCAACATCTATTGTAAGTGTCCGTAATTCAGGGTCAGTATAGCAAGTTGATGTGATCTGAGAATTAAGCAGATTTCTAAGCTCATCGTCCTGCTGTAATTCTGCACATATCTCATCATATAATGCCATGAAATTTCTGATATTATCTTCATAAGCCCCCTTTTTAAAACGATAGTCACTTTCAAGTTCCAATGAGACAGCTTTTACTTCACCAAATTTATAGATATAATATTTATCCGGATAGCGCAGCCACAAATATGTCATGATTGCATTTTCATACTGATAGTGCTGTGCAGCTCCATTTCCATAACGCTCCAATAATGTATTGGACTTGTTTTTAAAGTTAGCAATTCTCTCACATAAATCCTTACTCTCGTCATATAATTCCATATACATTGAATGGACCGCTTCTGGTGCAGCCTCCGCAAAACCGGTAATCATTCCTTTTGGAAAGTTATTTGCAGACCTAAGCAAATTATCAGTCTTAGCCAGAGATTTTTTAAGCATCTGTGCAAAATCAGCTGAATTAATATCCCAGTTCTCTTGAAAGCATTGTACAGCTTCCCATTTGTATTTTTCGTTAGGCCACTGTTGCTGCACAAAAACTTTTTTGTATTCTGCCAGTATCTCTTTTAATCGAATTTTGTTGAACATTGTTATTCACCACCTTTGTAATGATTCTTTGAAATTTTTAGACAATTGTATTATTTAAGCAATGAATCAACCATCATAGTAAACCATATTGCAAAAAACAGAAACAAGAAACACAATAGTACACTACCACATCCAACATTTGATCCTCCAGTATCAGATGATTCTTCTTTTTTATGTTTCTGTTTTTCTTCTTCCTCTTCTTTAAATTTGTTGTAAAGATAATATTCTCTGGCATTGTCTTTCCAGTCTTTCTTTCCATCACGATTATAATCAAAAAAAGCCATATAAACTAATTCCTTTCATTCATAAGATCTTTTAGAACTTAGATTACATATTATTAATGCTTCTTATTTTATCTGTGATAATATTTCTTGTTTTCTCAATTCAAACTCTTCTTTTGTAAAAATTCCTTGATCATAAAGTTTTTTTATAGAAATTAATTGATCTTCTACATCAACAATATTTTTTTTATGTACCATATTAGCAGCATTTATAGATTTTGTTGCCATATTGGCCATACGTTCTAATGTCTTCTCCATACCATTTACAGTTCCCCATGCTATCCTAATATCATTAGAATCTAAAATACGGGCATGATGTGTAAATTGATTTTGTTGCAATTTATATCCTTGATATTCACAAAGATTTGTCCAAAAAGTATGTCCACCCATAGTTGGAAATGGTATATTAGGCATACATAAATCTGAATTTAGAATATTCATTCCCTCATCTGGAAATTTAAGTAGAAAATCTAAAGCTAATTTTATTATCCTTTCGTCAATCATTTTTTATCCTCCAAAAATCTATACTTCCCAACAATTTTTGTTAATGCTTAATTAATCAACTTGTTTCAAAGACTTATTTCTTAATGTCTACGGAATCCAATGTAGTCAAGTTCTATAAAAAACTATCTCCTGACATTGCTTTTATAAAGTGAATTCTACATGTATTATTTTTCTCTGCGTTCAGTAACTTTTCCCTTTCATTTTTTCACTAGTAAGTAACTAAATATACTATTTTTTCAATCAAATTATTACTTATCGCATATATAAGTATTTTTATATCTCATCTAACTTATATTTATGAACTGGTTGACCACAACAATGAATATACACTCCATATATTCCTTTTTCTGCTTTTAATGAATACTTACAACGTAAACATTTCTGTCCTGTTCCACCATTACGATTAAAATATTCTTCAACAAAATCAGCTTCAACAAATGCTGTTGTTTTACATTTAGGATATCCCATACACGCCAAGAAGAACTTCCCTTTTTTGCTTTTTTTAAGTTGCATTTGCTTTCCACAGATTGGACATTTTTTATGTGTTTTTACATATGCAGCAAAAGTATCTTCTTTTACATCCTCTCTCAATGATTTCTTAATGTCTCAGGGACCTTAAGTTCGTAAGCATGATTTTCCAACACTGTCATGCGCAGCCATCTACCAGGGTCTTTGCCCTATTCAAACTGGCGCCTTTGCCACGCACTTTATGTTCTCTCCATATCTTTACAATGTTATCTACACCCAGTGCTGGCACCATAGCTGGCAATGGTGCTTCCTCAAGGATCATCATTCCTGTTGTTGTATCAAATTTCTTGTATACGGTAAGATATTCTGGAAAATATATCTTCAGCCATCTCTGTATCCTGTTGGATGCTGCATTCAACTCCTTCATGATGCGATCTCGGCTGGATGCCACTTCTCTGATCTCTGCATAGATCCCTTCCGGCACATATGGAAAACTGTACCTTCCATCGATCACAAGCTTTGCGATTGTTTTTGGATCTTTCAGATCTGTTTTCTTTGGGCTGTTATCATCCAGTTCCTTTGCTTTCTTAACAGAAGCAGGATTCACGAATGCCAGTTTCATCCCATGATCTTTTACAAACTGATAAAAGGTATACCAGTAATGACCTGTAGGTTCACATCCTATCATTGCTTCATTTTTTCCATGCTTTATGCATATTTGTGTAACCCAGTCATAAAAGCTGTTGAACCCATTGATATCAGTTGAAAATCTGAATACTTTTCTTGTCAGCTCTCTTCCCTGGTAATCGAATGCTCTGACATAGTGTTCAGAACTTCCGATATCAACTCCGAGTACTAAAGTTGATTCTGTGACTTGTTCAATCTTTTGATTCTGTGTATAATTCATTATAAGGACCTCCGATAATTAAGATGTTTTTCATCCGCCAAGATGATATCTTAATTATACTGTGAGGTTCCTGTTTTTGTCTATTGACATTATTTATGAATTACAGGAATGCTTAAGCTCATATATTAATATTCTACAGTACATATTATATATACTTTAAGTGTGTATGACACCAATACATAATCTATTATTTTTTCATCAATATCGTATGTTTTTTCACCCTGTAAACTATTATAACAAACTGTTAGTTTGGTTGAAATTCCATCTTTTCTACATAATTCCTGTAAAGTTTCCATATACGCATCAAATGCTACCTGATCTTTTATATAAAACCATGCCTCTTGTGCTGCTTGCCCATGTTTATTAAAAAATGATTTATTAATAGTCACATTTCTTATTTTTAAGTTTAATATATTATCTAAAAATGTATCCCAGAGATTATCACTCTTATATTTATACGTTATCCGTTTTTTCGAATTAACAGTCTCATATTTTCCTTGCTTAGCATATTCCAATAATTCTTCTTTTATTTTTTCATACGATCTTTGTGCAGAATCAACTCCCTTTGCATATGACTCCTTTTCCCTTTTACTTAATACATCTTCTGGTGTCTTTGTGACTCTATTTAATTCATCTTGAAATGACATAATTAATTCTCCCTCTCTATCATCAGTAAATACGTTTTCTTATTTAATTATAATAAGCCATAGCGCCCAAAAATAAATAAAGCTTTTGACAGATTTTTACTTTTACAATTATTCTTCAGAAAAATAATCTCTATCTATCTGTTTCACTTGATATATGTATTGTGTTAATACCCCTAATTCGTACTCAATCATTAAATCTGCAAGACGATTTCCATCAATTAACACAATTTTATAATTTAAATTTCTTTCTACAAATGCAATTGCCTCTTTCGTATATATTGATCTTGTGATGAATATTCCTTTTTGTGCTCCCTGAACTGCTAAAGCACCTACAAATTTCTGTATATCCAGTCTTCCAACAGAAGTATCATTATAAGATTTTGCCTGTATATAAATAGAATCAAATCCTAGTTTATCAGCCGTTACAATACCATCAATTCCATCATCCCCTGGTTTTCTGGTCACATGACTTTCATACTGTAACTTTCCATATCCCATTTTAGCAAATAAATCTACGATTAACGTCTCAAATTTGTATAGATCCATTTCGCATACTTCTCTTAAGAAAAATTCTCCCCAAATCCAATCTCCAACAACTCCGCTGCAACCTCAATATTCTTTATCCTCATCAAATTATCCCAAACATCTTCTTTCCCAAGTAAATTCACTCCTCCATGCCACACCAACTCATCATCAATTACTGCAAATCTTTCTTCAACTTCATCTTTTAAATAAACATCCACTCCCTGAGATTTCATTTTTGTAATAAGTTCATATAATATCTCTGGATTTCCATACATAGTGCTTTCTGGATTTCTTGTAATCACACGAACATTAACCCCAGTTTCTTGCCTTTGTTTTATCAAATATAAAAATCTTTCTATTTTATCCTGATAAATATCTGGACTTGATATTACAACGCTTTTATCAGCTTCTACTATATCCTGTTCAAATTTTTCTGAATAATTTCCTGAATCATAAATAGCATTGATATTTTGTTTTACTTGGAAATCTCCTGTCCATAATGTAAAACCGGTTCGTTTATATGTTCGTAATCGTTTTATGTACATATTATCAAAAAATTTTATATGTGAATCGATATAATCATAAACATAAACTACTTCTTTTCCTTCGTAATCTCTATTTAACCTTCCAATGTACTGTTCCAATCTTCCATCAAACGAAACAGGTGCTGCAAGCATTAGTGTATCTAGCCTTGGGCAATCAAACCCTTCTCCAATTTTCTGCCCTGTGGCAACTAGAATTAATGACTCTTCTTTCTTCACTTGTTTTAAACTCTCTCTTATCTCCAGATTTTGCCGATCTGTATTATCTCCATACAAAAGGAAAATATTATCTGCCACACCTTCCAACATTTGATAAAGAACTTTTGCATGTTCCTTATATCTCGTTAATATAACTGGTGTTTGTCCTAAATGAATGCTGGATTTTACATCTTCTGTTATCATTCGATTTCGAGCATCATTTTCACTGATATTTTGATATGCCTTATTAATGTTTTGTTTACTTTCTTCAGTTTCAATCATTCTTGTGTATCTTGGTATAAAATAGTGTCCAATTCCTTGTTGTTTTGCTCTGTCTAATGCAGTAAATTTATGTCTTTGAGGACCTAACAGCATATATATTATACGATCAAGATGATCACCCCGTTTTGGTGTAGCTGATACTCCATAAACATATTTCGCATTGATTTTTTGCAACAACTGTATTGATGTTTTAGAGGCTGCATGATGACATTCATCCATAATTACCATTCCATATGAATTTAACATATCTTGATATTTTCCTTTTGAATACATAGAACCCACCATTGCTACATCTACAATTCCTGTCAGTGTATTTTTGCTTCCATGTAAAATACCAATCACACTTTTTCTCTGTCTCTTTCTTCCACTCTTCGTTTCATAAATTGGTGGTTTCTCATCAATATCCAAAAACTTATTCAACTCTTCTACCCATTGAAGTAATAAATCTTTACTCTGCAACAAAATCAATGTATTTACTTTTCTTTTGGCAATCAAATAACTGCATACAACTGTTTTACCAAAAGCTGTCGCTGCATTTAAAATCCCATCAGAATGATGTAATAATTTTTCTGCTGCCTCATTTTGTTCTTCTTTCAGCTTTCCTTTAAATTTAACTCTGATCGGATGTCCTTTTTCTCTTTCATCAGAAACATCATAATCAATACTAGCCGTTTTACATTGTTCTATTACTGCTTCTCGTAATCCTCTTGGAATTTGAATATATCCGTTGATATCTTTTCCCAGATAAACAACACTGTAATTATAATAATTAGAATATCCCATACGTTTATTTTTATAAAACTCTGGGTTATCAAATGCTGCCATACTTCGGATCTGATTTTGTAATCTTGGCATAATATTTAATGTGTCAATATAAACTCCATCACTTAAAACAATATGTAAATTCCCTGTAACATCTGCCTTTGAAAACGTTTGTTTTTTCTTCCATGGTTTGGGTCTGTCTTTTAAATTATCATTGTTAGCAATTCCTTGATATTGTATCAGTTCTTGCCTCCATTTTTCTATACACATATCAATTTCTTCAACTGCTAACTTTTTCGTTTTATTTAAAAGGATATCCCATTGATCAGGATATGCATTCCAGGTATCATCTACAAACGCACTATTTCCATTTTTTAACGCTAATCCCTGAAGTGGTAATGCTACTAGATTTCCAATACTATTTGCCATATCTTGTGATGGATACATACGATCATAATAATGAAATGATTTTAAATTGACAGATGATGCACCTTTATCTAACAACATAAATCCAAAATTTCTTGCCTTTGATGCAGGAATTGCTTGTTGAAAAATGATCCATACATGTGCACCCCTTCCTGATCTGGATCTTTCCACTAATGGATGAATTCCATTTTGTTCACACATCTTTCGCAATGCATCGACTTCCTCTTTCCATTCATCATTCTGATTTGCAAAATCTGTTTTCTCCGCATCTTTTTCATGATTATCAAAGTCAAATACAAGAAATCTACAAGTACCATCTGGTAAAAGTGGATATACTCCTATGACATCTGATCCATCTTCTTTATATCCTAACAAATGCGTAATGATCTTTTTTACATCAAGCCTTGTCCATTTCCTATTGCTACATTCATCACAATATACTTTCTTCTTTTGTTGTTTAGGACACAAATAGCTATTCCAGCGGTTATCACATTGAGGAAAATAGCCACCATTTCTTGCTCTTTTGGCATAGACATCTTCTCTTCCCCAAAACATAGCGAAAAAACGTTTTGCCATATTTTCTGTGATATATCCTGGATGAATAATGCGGCCACCTTGGTCTGGATCATATTCTGCTGATTTATCGATTGGTTGTTCAAAAAGATTTATTTCTTCGTATGGTATATTGACTTCATCCAGCTTTTCCTTTAATTTTTTATTTTCATCTTGTAGATTGCGGACTAGTTTTCGTAAAGTATCTGTGTTAAAAGCTTCTATATTCATTTTGTATTTCACCTTTAATGTTTAAAACATGATTACAATCCATAGTGCATAATCCATTATATATGCCATTCCAATTCCGTATTTCTTCTTGTGCTTTATCACATATTCTATATTTTAAAGGTTTAAAGGAAAAAACTTGTTTTATCCTCTTTTTTACCCCAAAATTCCTTGTCCAGCCACTTTTCTTGTCGGCTTTTAAATATAATAACCGAATCCAATTCTGTATCAATATAAGGTTTCATTTCCTGTTGCAATTGTTCTAATTGTGGTTTACTTATCTCTCCCTCAAATACAGAATTTTGTATATGTGACAGATATTTTTTACTTATCTTGAATACCTTTGACCATCGTTTTGCACCATTTTTCTCTTGACTAATATCATAAACTAAAACTACATACATATTTACCACCACATTTTAAATCCTTCATATTCTTTCTCTTCAATTAGATGTTTTATTAATTTATATGCTTCTAATCTAATCAAATATTGGTAAGATACTTTTCTATGCAAATCTTTATGCATAATTGTTGCCTGTAATTTCTTTTCAAGTTCATTTACAATTAACTGAGATGCTTCTTTCTTTAAATGGAGGAAATTTAACTCTCTTGTAAAACTATTTTCTGTAATCTGATTTTTATTTAATAATGAAAATATCAAACGATCTCCAATTAATGGTTTAAAGATTTCCGATAAATCTAAGCATAATGAATATCGTCTGCTCCCTGGTTCATGTAAATAACTGATCGTTGGATTTAATTGAGTATGGTATATTTCTGTAAGTGTTTTTGAATAAATCAGAGAATTCACAAAAGAAATTAGTGAATTAATCATATTATCTGGTGGATGCATCACTCGTTTTTCAAATTCAATCTCTTGGTTTATAATAACACTCCATGCTTCGTAGTATTTTTTACGAATATTCCCTTCTATTCCCATTAATTGATCAATTTCTTGTGCATTGGGTATTTTCTTTTTTAACCCTTCAATATATCTCATATGTTCCGTTACATCTTTTCCTCGGCTATTATAATATCTTAAATTTCGATAAATATTTTCTGCTGCCGCTTCAATAAATTTTCTCGCAATAACGATTCTTTTTTCTTTATCTATGTAATGTTCCACTTGTTTTACTAATAATTCTCCAGATAATAAACTTTCTCTTGGATAATAACTTCCTGTATAAAAATGATAATAATTAAAAAAATGCATCGGTATTCCATATTGTGATATAAAGTTTATGAACTTCGTATTAAATGATAATTCAGACATTACATAAATATCCGAAATTCTTTCAATTGGAACGTCTCTTTTTTCATCGTCATAAGTTGTAAATCGTAATGTATTATCTTTTCTTTTCAAATCTCCGCAATTGTATATATATAGACTTTTTTTCATATGCATTCTCCACTTAAATAAAACAAATGTCATAATATGCACACTTTTTACATATCTTTTTTGAATCATCCAATTCCGGTATTACCTGTTTTCGAATTTGAATAATATGATCTATAATATTTTTCATCTGTTTCTCATCTTCTTCTGATAAACTGACTTCAATATTTTTCTTTAACAGTGGATAGTCTATTTGTGCTTTTGAAATATCAACTCCCTTTTTCTTCAAATAATACAAATAATATTTTACCTGCCATATTCCGGCTTCTTCTATGGACTTGCTTTTTTTTACTTCATGAATTTCTTTAAAATCTTTTATAAAATCAATGTTTATTGTATCGTCAATGTTAATATGTTTCTGATTTCTCCTATAACTAGTTTCATCTAATAATTTTCCTAATTGAACGTTCTCATTTTGAGATACATTTTCCATTTGTAGGTCATGACAAAAATACCATAATTTCCGTTTACATACAAAATAATAATAAATCATAACCCCTGTAATTCGTTCTTCCATAGACACCTCTTTTAAAACATCATCGCATCTTCTCCTACATTTTCATAATTTAATGGATAGAATCCCTTAATATCATATTGACAGTTCATAATGTCGATATGTTCATATTTGCTAATATTAACAGTTCCATATGTTTGATATACTTTTTTATAATATTTGTGGTATTCATAATACGGAATTTGTACAATAAAATCTCTTAACCTCTCCTGGATTTCTATTCTTTCTCTAAATAGATTCTCTCTTTCTTTCTGTTCAATATTAGAATCTTTCAACTTTTTAGATATTAATGTTTGTCTCTCTTCTAATAATACAATTTCATCTTTATTTTGATCATATACTATCTTAGGTACAATTGATTTTGTAAAAATATTTCTCATTTTTATTTCATCTTTCTCAAAATCACCAATATCTAACTCTGAAATCCAATCAAACGTATCTTTGAATTGACGCATATAATCACTTGATCGTATATCATCATATGTAAAATAGTCATTAATAAGTTTTGTTTTTTGACTTTCTTCAAGAATTCCATCTACTGTCTTCAATGCTTTTTTAGATTGTTCATAAAATACAGAATCTAAAAATCCTTTCTGCCCTTGCTTGATATCACTTCCATCACAATAAACAAAACAATTGTATCCTTCTAACTGCTTTACTCCTTTTCGATTGCATCTTCCCATCCTTTGAAATAATCCATTTAAATCAGTTAGTTCTGTAAATAAATAGTCAAAATCAATATCCAGGCTGACTTCCACAATAGATGTTGCAATCCAGATACCATTCTGTATATCTATTTCATTTCGTTCGTTGTATGTCTTTCCAAACTCTTTAATTTCATTTTCTAAATTTTTTCGATCTTCTCGAACAAATCTGCTATGTAATACATGTGAATTTAATGTCCCATCTTTTTCTTTGATTTGATCATACATCTTCTGAGCTTTCTTTATCGTATTGCAAACAACTAATATTTTATTTCCTTTACCTTCTTTTATATTTTGGTTATAGCATTGAATAATATCATCCTCACAAATCGATTCATCCATCACTTTTACAGAATGTCTTTTTAAATCATTCGTAAAATCTTGTTCTTTAAATTCTATATTTCCTATACTTTTATCTTTCAATAATTTTTTGATAAATGGTGGTAAAGTAGCTGTGACAATTGCTATTTTCCCGCCTAATTCATGAATACGTCTCAGCCCGTAAATTAGATATGCCAACATTTCTGCATCGTACATTTGAATTTCATCAATAACAATTTTTGAATAAGCTAATGTGGCTAGCTTCATCTCATATCCTTTGTATTTGAAAACAAAATCAAATAGCTGATCCAAAGTTGATATATTCAATGGTAACGATAATGCCTGTCCTCTGTTTCTATAATCCAAAATATCCATTTCTTGTCCTGCATGACTTTCATAATAAGACAAACTTTCTGAATGTAATAATCCTAATCGTTCTTCTAATTTTTCATCTTTTAAAATTTGATTCTTGATTCTATCATAGATTGCATTTATAGCAGTTCGTATTGGAAGTATGAAAAAGCCTTTATTGTCACCAATCCATAATAAGCCGGCTTCTGTTTTTCCCATCCCTGTTGGTGCTAATGCAATAATATTCTCTTCCCGATTCTCTATGCAAAACTCCTGTAGTTCATTCCAACAACTATCTTTTTTCTTTTTCTGCCATTCATTCATCATTTGTGTTAATCCGGCTTCTAAAAAATCATTTGGATATTCTATTTCATAATTTCCACTGGCACTATAATCACATCGATGTAGTAATCCTTTTACTATAATTGTCTCTTGCATTTCTAAATAACAATCAAGCTCTAGTAAATCTCTTTCATCAGGATTACAATTATATTCCGGAATTAACAATGAATTAATTTGTGAACTATGTTCACCTATAACCGAGGCTTCGTCACAATAATCATGATGAAATAAAATACAACATGCTACGATAAAATAATCATCTGTGTCCTCTTCAAATTCATTCTTATCTAGATAATATACAGATAAAATATTATGCGCTATTTCTTTTGTTTCATCAAAATGCAATTTAGGATTTAGAACTCGTTTTAAAAATTCCTTATTTGCTTTTCCCACATCATGCCATTCGCATGCTTTTATCAGTAAATTGTATATATGAATATCTTTAATATATCCTAATTTTCTTAAAATATTAGCTCGATATAATAAATCCTCAACATGCTCACCTATTGTTTTATCTGGTTTTGCTAAATAATCATATAAATTTTTTACCATAATTCTTCCTTCTCTAAACTTCCTATAAATTCCACTATGGTTCTATTATTATATTTCTACTTTTGTAAAAAATTAACTATATATTGTTCATCTCCCGCATTATCAATCCAAACATTTTTACTTTTCTTGTCTACTCTATGATTAGATACATATACCACAGGAACTTTCTTATCTTGAAGAAAAATTCGTTTTCCCTTTTCTATTTTATACTCAGTTCCAAAATAGTATTTTGTTCCTTGTTTTCCTCTACTTTTGAAAAAAAAGATATTTCCCGCTTTCCGATTATTAAGGATTGGCTTTGTATCTTGATAATTAACATATGCCGAATAAGAACTTATAATCTTTTCCTCTGGTTCAACCAAATCAACCAATTTTATTTCTTCAACATCAACGAAATCTTCACTTCGTCCTAAGCTTTTTAAATCATAAATATTTTCCATAATATCTTGTAATACACTTTCTTCCGCCTGAATATGCAGGATTAATGTAATATTGTTCAATATTTCATAAGTTTTTACAGATTTCGTTAAAGATCTAAATTTTGCAATTGGTTTTTTATAATGCGTTTCTTCATATTCCTTTATTTTGTTTTTCCAATCTTTTTCTTCTTGTTTTAATTCCTTTTCTTTTTCAACAAGATCTGTATATTCTATTGATTTTTTATCTAAGGTCTTTTTTTGTTTCGTTAATTGTTGTTTTTTTGTTTTATACATAGCAACTTTATCAGTATATTCTTCTGATTTTTTCCATAATGCTATTTTATTTCCCATTTCTTTTAAGTTTCTGTATTCATCTAAAAGTCCCTGATTATATACTTGTATTGTAATCCCCTTTAAGAAACTATTACCTTGAGATTTTTTTGCTTCAGCCACTTTATCATACGCAGTTGATAACAAGTTTTCATTTTTCATTTTAACTAACAATCCACGATCATCCATTGTTGAATTCAAAAAACAATGATGTGTATAAATCTTATTTTGCATGGACTGGTAATTTCCTTGAATACTGACTAGCATCTTATGGTACTCTGTATAACCACAAATGCTATGTAATGCACCTGTTACCGTTGAAATAGGAGGTAATGGATAAGTCATTTTATTATCGATTGTCTCCTCTTTTCGATAATTTGCGCTTGTCTGATGCAATTTAATCCGTAATGCCTTCATAATTACACCTACCTTAACCTATTTTAACCTAAGTAATATTCTTTAACTCCTTGACGAAGTTTATCAAACATTTCTGTGATTGTTAATGGATGCAATTCTTCTTCAATCTCTTCTTCGTTTTCTAAAAGATTTCCCTGAAGAAGTCCTGCATAAAATCCCCTATCAATCTTATTTTTTAAATCACTTGATATTATTAATTTTGCTTCTTCTACATTGACCACATTTTCAAAATAATGTGTTTTTCTAGGAGAGAGACCTCCTACTGCAAAAATTGGCTCCGCGTTATCCAAATTTCCTTTTACTACTAAAGACAAGTTTTCAATTGCATCTAATAAACAAATAACTCTATCCGCTTTTTCTTTTGCATCTGCTTCACCTTCAAAGTTTTCATCTTTTCCTATCATTTCTAGATCTATGGTAATGCTATATATTTTTAATGATTTATCATATTCATACTGATATGGCATCAATCCAATATTATTCTTTCCTGGTTCTTGAACAGATAACCCTTTGCTTTTTGCATAATTTGTTGACATATATAAATTATTATGGAATCTGGGTTCACTGATAAAATGTTCTGTTGAAATTGCATCTGTTACATAGAAAGAACTTCTGCGAACATAAGTTGTTGCCTGTGTGTTCATATAGCCACCTTCCAAGGCTCTACAGTTAATGGCATTCAGATCTTCATTTACTTTCTTTTGCGTAGCACCATCTACTTCTGTTTCCAAATCATCATACCATCCACTCTGTATCATGATTGCATTTTTTAAACTTTCTCTACTTCTCATAGAATATATTCTTCTGTTTTTAAACACTTTTTGCACACTTGCAACATTTCCTAATCCTTCAGAATAATTAGATGTCATATTTGCTACTACTGTTAATGTTAATGCTTTCTTATTCATTATCTTTACCCTCCTGATTATTATTTTTATATCGATTTAAACTATTTACAAATGTGTATGCAATTTCTTTATTTCCTTCAAAATCTTCAAATAAATCATAAGCAAATCCACATGGTACTTCGGCATAATTAGATAAATTAATCAGTATTTTTTGGAATTGATCATAATCATCTAAAATTATTGCATTAATTAATTTCGTGCAATAAGATTTTAATTTGGTATCGGATACTCTAGGTTTATTTCCATCTTTTTTATCAACAATCTGTTTCGCACATGCAAACGCAGCTTTCATTGTATTTTTCATCTTTTCGTCTCCTTTCTTAATTTCCACATTTACTTTCAATAATTTGCTAATTGCATATGAATTTCCTCCCTCTCTAGAGTCTTTCAATAATTTATTAATTAAATTATCTAATAAAGTAAAATTAACGACTGCGTCAAAAACTTCATTTAATATATTAATCCAATAATCATCACTTATTTTTATACTGAAGCAAAAAGCTTTGTAATATGATTTCATATTTTTCAAAATTTCTAAGCTTTCTTTTCTTAAATATAATGTTTCAAAATATGCACGTTCTGGTTTTTTCACAATAATCTCTATATCACTTTGAAGAAAATCTTTTGCTTCGATTAAGCAATCTATAAAAATTCTTTTAGTATTGACTCTCTCATTCTTTTGTTTTGCCTCTTCCATTTGTGATTTTACAGTGCGAGTCCATTGATTATTCGTTTTTTGTAATCGATTTAAATCAACATTGTCATTTATAAAAAACTTTTCTCGACATCCACTAAACGCAAATGGGATAAAATCAAATTCTGGAATATCATTTCCTAGATAATTTGATTTATCAAATGCATATGAAATCGATTTCCCCTTTTTAGGCATATCAATATAATACCCATTTAACCTGCAACATTCTTGTTTATCTTTAAATAATTGATTTGGATTGCAATAGTTTTTATACAGATTATTTTTATTTCGAAAAGTTTCACAAATTATTTCTTCACGATTTTGGTCAATAATATTTTGTATTTCATCTTGATTGTGTCCATCAAATTTAATTTTCTTAAATTTATTTTTCAAAATTGTATTGGCCTTCATTTTTTCATTAACAATATTTATTTGATCTTCTGTAGGATTCTTTTCTTTTAATTTATTTTCTATTTCAATATGATGCATATCATCTTTGAAATAATATTCTGCAAATTTTAAGAACTCTGATTTATTTAAATATTTTCTGTTGTATTCAAGAGTATCTTCTGTTATTATTAACTCTGGTTCTTCTGTTCCAAGCCATTCTAGATATTTTTGCAACCCAACGATAGCTGCAGAATATCTCCAATCAAATGGCTCTAAACAAACCATTTCATCTTTCATTCATCTTCCCCCTGTCTTATCACATTGAGACATCCAAAGCCTGTTGCGTGATGACTTCCAGCGCCGCTTTGATATAAATATTGTAATGCATTCATATCCCCTGATATTTTTAAAACACCTACTGTTAAATCTATAAAAATACCATAATGTTTCACCACTATTTTTTTGCAATCTACTGGTTCGACTTTAATATCTTCATATTGTTTTTTATAAAATCCTGCCATTTGAAGCTGATTTTTTATAATCATCTCTGCCTTTTCAGGAAATTCTTTATCTTCACATGTAATAAATATATCTCTATTTGTTTCTCTATTATGTTCACGTACACATAGGCCATTTCCTAACATTGTCTGAAAATACACAACAGGCTCAGTAATCAATACTTCTTTTTTTTGTATTATTTTTCTTAATATCATATGGTTGCCATTTGCTAAAGGAAATTCCATATGTTGAATTGATAAAAATGCCGTCTGAAAAATCAATCCTGTTCGATTCCTATCACTGCATGAAAATATAATTTTCATTTCATTCTTATCAAAATAAATCTTTTCTTTTGTGAATCGTGGCTTACTAAAAAATGTTGAAAAGCAATAATCTTTAACTATATTGTCCCGATCTTTATAAAACTTTTCGAAAAATCTTCCTCCTTCACAATGTTCTAATGCAAATTTTAGATAAGATATTATGATTCTACGATAATCAATATCTAGTTCTGGTTTCAATAATTCCATTTGTAATTCTAAACGCATAGGTGTTATTTCTCCTTTCTACTTTTAGAATACTGCTGTACTTATTTTTTGTCAATCCTTATATTAACGGTTACAATTTTTGTTGCTTTTTATAAACCCATCTATTATAATATCAATATAATTTTTCATATTGAAATTTAAATTATATTAACGGAATTTAATATCAATCGTCCATATTGGAAATCTTTTTATAATGATTTAAATTTCAATATGTTTTTATTAATTCGAGACAAAAAATTATTCCAATACTGATCGTGTTATTCTTTAAATTCCATTATGTTTCTATTAATTCCGACTGCGATCCGCAAGGCAATGCAAGCTATTTTTACTTTAAATTCCATTATGTTTCTATTAATTCTGGACAACAAACCATTTACTACTTTGTTTGTATGCTTTAAATTCCATTATGTTTCTATTAATTCTCTTCTTCAATCAGCTCTTCTGTATCTTCTTCGAACTTTAAATTCCATTATGTTTCTATTAATTCAAAATACAGATTAGCGATGTAAGAAAGGAGAAACAACTTTAAATTCCATTATGTTTCTATTAATTCCATAACACCACAGGTGGAAGTGGTTCAACAGCTTTCTTTAAATTCCATTATGTTTCTATTAATTCAGTATTGCTATGTCAATACTTTTTTGAATAAATTTCTTTAAATTCCATTATGTTTCTATTAATTCTTGATCGATGTGAATCAAAGAAAAGCTGAATATTACTTTAAATTCCATTATGTTTCTATTAATTCGCATATATTTACCAATCTTATCTCTAACGACTCTTGACTTTAAATTCCATTATGTTTCTATTAATTCAAAGGAAAGTCAGTAAAAAAAGATGAATTAAAATCCTTTAAATTCCATTATGTTTCTATTAATTCTAAAACACCTTGTCAGCATATTTTCTTTAGCCATACTTTAAATTCCATTATGTTTCTATTAATTCTTATGTCTAATTCTTTTGCAAGCCTAACGGGGTTTCCTTTAAATTCCATTATGTTTCTATTAATTCAGAAATTGAATTTCCCAGTGATCGTTGAGATTACACTTTAAATTCCATTATGTTTCTATTAATTCTGTATGGTGCTAAAAAACGCATAAAACCGTTGTTTCTCTTTAAATTCCATTATGTTTCTATTAATTCCTAACTGCGCGAGCCTCAAAAGCTCCACCCTTCTCTTTAAATTCCATTATGTTTCTATTAATTCAGGAAGAACAATTCCAAAGAATAATCTTTTAGAGTATCTTTAAATTCCATTATGTTTCTATTAATTCTCTGTCTTTTTTAGTTAACTATATCTAAATTTAGTCTTTAAATTCCATTATGTTTCTATTAATTCGAAAAAAGAATAATAATTCTTATCATAATACGACAGCTTTAAATTCCATTATGTTTCTATTAATTCAGATGCAGACGCACAAGGAAATGCTTCACAGACAACTTTAAATTCCATTATGTTTCTATTAATTCAGATGAACCACCATTTCCGCTACCCGATGCAAAACTGACTTTAAATTCCATTATGTTTCTATTAATTCCTTTATTAAAATTTACTTTTCCTGTCATAATAAAAGCTTTAAATTCCATTATGTTTCTATTAATTCGTATTCAATCCATACTGGACGCGATGGAAGTAGGTACTTTAAATTCCATTATGTTTCTATTAATTCTTATTAGGAGTTGAGGTAGTTTTCTTTTTTTTGATTTCTTTAAATTCCATTATGTTTCTATTAATTCAAGTATCTATATCATGGATATTGTGACAATGTTAACTTTAAATTCCATTATGTTTCTATTAATTCCAGAAGGACACTTAAACTGCTTTAATTGGAAAGCACACTTTAAATTCCATTATGTTTCTATTAATTCAGAATTTGAAAAATTCTTTGATCAGTATATGAATGAACTTTAAATTCCATTATGTTTCTATTAATTCTAGAAAGCTTAAACCAGTATGGAGAAAGGAAACAGAACTTTAAATTCCATTATGTTTCTATTAATTCGTTATTACAGTTCTTTGCCACAATTCAGAAAACAACTTTAAATTCCATTATGTTTCTATTAATTCATTCTTCTTCGATCGTTAGTGAGGTATAAAATCATGCTTTAAATTCCATTATGTTTCTATTAATTCCCGTCCCAAAACCAACTGCTTATTTACTCCACGAAATACCTTTATTCTGTCGACCTCTTCAAAATATATCATTTCTTTCTCACTCTTCATCATATGTTTTAGCAACACCTCCTATTTTAGCCATTTTTTACTTCTGTCGATTCCCTGCGTTTTTTACACTATCACAGGTCGACAGAAATCATTATATTTTTATCATATCAAGTTTTTTATTAGCTTAACACTTCCTATTATGAATCCAATCAATCAAATATGCAACCCTAATATACAAATCCATATATAAACATTAAATTCTCTCCAAACAATATTCTAAATCATCCAAGAACATCATCCAGAGAGAACCCAACCATCTATTCCATATGCACTTTCACCTACTCCTCCACCTTAATCGAACTAATCACCACATCCCCCAACTGACACCCCACTTTCCGAACAACAATATCCTCAATCTGACTCCTCTCAACCTTCGACAAATCCTTCTTATTTACCAACACATCCACCTTCCCATTCGTAATCGTAACAATACTATTCAAAAATCCCTTAGCCCCCAGCAGATTCTCCGCCGCAGTCTCCATCTCCATCTGTTCTGACAGCATCGCCAGTTTATCCACTGCATCCTGCTTCACACTATCTTTCACTGTCTGATCCTTAATGATCTCTTCCAGTGTATCCTTCGCCTTACTATGCACCTGTTCCCTATCAAGTTTCGCTTTTGCCACATAATTACTAACCTGAGCATTCGTCAGTACCGCTTCTCCAACATCAGTCACGTCATCGGTTACTGCTGCCGCACTTTCTTTTGCCACATTCTTTGAAACTGTCTTCG
>OLNZ01001159.1_pt1 | contig 20109 bp, 15 predicted proteins | sample 1672981 | NCBI WGS metagenome assembly OLNZ01 (sample SAMEA3136743, study PRJEB25190) | human gut metagenome | biome: human gut; feature: human-associated habitat; material: faeces | place: Austria | collected 2013 | reverse complement strand
CCCCGATACAATATCCGATTGCTGAGAACAAAAGAATAGAAGCATACAAAGCAAAGTGGTGTGCATAAACGTCTAATAACATAAATATCCGCCACACTGAGTCAAATGTGGCGGATATTTATAAACTTATTTTAGATTTTTTACTTGTCTACTTGACAGGGGGCTGATCACTCTCTGTTGAAAGTGCTTTTTATATATCTTCTGATTACAATTCAAAATGTATTTTAACTATATCATTTAATTGTCTAGATATATCTGAAAATGGTAAATTAAAATCCAATGTTTTAACTGATATTTGATTACCACTCATCTGATATACATTATCTGGTTGAATATCCTCATCTGTCTTTGCATATAGCAACATTCCTGAAACTTCATGTTCTTGCTGTCTAAGTTCATAATCTTTGTTTTTTACATATGTAAAAATCTGATACAAATTATTAGAATAAAGTGTATGTTTGTCATATTTCACCTGAGTTGTATGTGAATAATATTTTGCGTCTATGATGAGTACTGTATTATCTTTTTGCAATGAAATATCACTCTGCATAATTGGAAGCAATGTATCCTCTCCATTATCCAACTGCCATGATATTCGGGACGCATTTACTGAAAGCTGTGGAAATTCTTTCTTATAATATTGAAGAATAAATTTCTCATATAAATAACACATTCTCTGCTCATCTATAAAATCCATTAGTTTTGTATTACCATATGAATTGGTTTGAAGAAGTCCTTTTACAACTAAATAACATATAGAAATCATCATTTGATATGTCTGATTCGTTCTATTGTATTGAATATTCCAATTAACAATATTTAAATCAATCAACTCAACATCTGCAAAAAATACCATAAGTTTTTTTAGTTCTTTTTTTCGTTTTGCCGAAATGTCTGACTTTAAAAGCAAATACACTGTTGATTTTAAAATTCTGTTCATCAATCCATTCACTGAAAACTCATCATATGAACACACCATCTGACTCTTTAACATTGTCTGAGTTTTTACAGACTCAGAAACATCTATCTTCCCTCTTAACAATGAAAGCTCTTCTGTTCTTCCAATGTATTCTTTTTGTAATCCGCGTTTTAATTGCGTTGCAATACCCTTTACCAATATTGCTGCCATAAGTTCTGCAATATTATCAAATTTTTCTGTAGCAATGCTTTTATACCCCTGTTCATTCAATACACTAAACGAATATGAAAGCATATAATATATATTCTGTATTGGTATCACCTAATTGCGCTCCTTAATCTCTCGCTCCAATCATGTACTTTGCCCGATTCATCAAACCAATATTCTTTTAGCAATGGAATAAGCTCGTATTCAACTATTCCATATAACCATTGTTCATTAACATCTTCTTGTTTTAAATTACAAAAATAGCTATGTCCAATGCAGAATCCTTCTCCTAAAGATTCATCTGCTAAAATAGAATCATTTAAATTCTGTACACAATTTATAAGTTTATCAAATTTTTCGTTATTAATTGATTTTTTGTATTCAATAAACCCTTCTGTATCAAATCCCGGCTTGATATCAAAGAATGCAAATCTTCTTCGAAGTGCATAATCAAGCATTGCAAGACTTCTGTCAGCTGTATTCATCATTCCAATAATATAAACATTTTTAGGTACTGCAAATTTTTCATCTGAATATAAAAGCTGCAACTCACTTCCACGTTTATCTTTTTCAATCAGCATGAATAACTCACCAAATATTTTACTGAGATTTCCTCTATTTATTTCATCTATAATGAAAAAATAATCATTGTCACTATCTATTTCTGCTTTTTTACAGAAGTTATAAAACGCACCTTTTTTTAATTCAAACCCAGAAAGTGTTGGTCTAAATCCCATAATAAAATCTTCATATGAATAACTCTGGTGAAACTGAACCATCTTTACACGCTCAACATCTTTAACTCCCATTATGGAATATGCCAGTCTTTTTGCTACATATGTTTTACCTACACCAGGTGCTCCCTGTAAAATTATATTCTTTTTATTACAAAGAACCCCTGTTAATCTATTATAGTCTTCCTCTGACATATAAACATCTTTTAAGAAATCTTTTCTTGTATATTCAGGATATACAATTTCCTTTTCATCTTCATCATCAATATTTTCAAATAAAGAATCTAATTCCTGCACTAAATCAGTATATGGAGTAATATCTGCCAGCATTTTTTGTGGCAATTTCTGCTGAACTGACCATAACCCTTCATTTATCCAATTGATTTTTCTAACATTTCTATATTCACTGTCACAATCTGAATCATAACTATAATCAGATTCTACTATACCCTTTCCAATAACACTGCTATTTCCTTTCTTAACAAAAATTATATCTCCAATTTTAATATCATGAGCAAACTGCCATAATGTATTAGATAAATTTATGTAAGAACTTTCATTGCCATATACCTGCTTAAGTTGCTGCTTTATTTCATCTTTGGTATTAAATATTTCTAAATCTCCTATTTTACCCCAACCCAGAAGCATAACTTCTCTATCACAGCACTCTTTCCATTTCTCAGCTCCCTGCCCAGGGGTATAAAGCCAATAGTGCACTGTATCTACATCACTATCAGAAAATGTATTTTCATCATCTTTTCTTCTCTTCTGTGTATCTGCAACAACATTTTTAAATATTTCCGACGCTAATTCGTCTGTCATTTCTACATTTTTTCCTGCATCAGTAAGTGTCCATATACCATAGACACTTTTATCAATATATCCTGTTTTTACCAGATAGCTTCTTGCAAATGCCACTTCATTTTCAAATTTATTGGCATTATTTTTACCTCTTTTAATGCTTATCTCTTCATCTGTAAGCTTTTCATTTTCTACAATTTTTTGTCTTGCCTGTGCAGGTGTACCTGAACCACCTAAATCCCGTAATGCCTGTATCAATGGTTTGAACCATCTTAAAAAGTAAGCCTTAGATGCTTTTTTATCTTCTGATTTTAATTCTTTATTCACTCTTTCAGATTCTATCCATGCATAATACGATAATTCTGGGAAAGATTTATATTTACATTCTGCTGATTCAAATGTTTTTTGACATATATCTCTTATCTCAAGATATTCTTCTGCATATGGAACTTTATTTAATTTTTTATTTATGGCAGTTACAAATTCATCTGGCATATTATTGGTATCTATCATATACCAGCGATTTCTAGAATCAAGGTTAATAAATGTATATGGTCGTATCCAATATAATCCAATTGTTATATTCCATTTAATACATCTCTGCTCATGCACTATATTGTAATACTCTATAAATTTTTCAAGATTTTCTTTAGTATCTGATTCCGAGAAATTTATTGCAGCCTCAAATAATCCCCATATATTATCTATATCACTATCATTTCTTTCATCTATAAAACTATAGAATGTAGCTTTTAAATTATTTAATACCGGAACCCCATCAAAATTATCCGGTACATTTGCGGATATTTGAAATTCTGAAGCAATTCCATTAAGAATTAATATACGGTTATTATTAGTTATACCTTTATTAAACAGCCCGAATACAGTGAACGGATCAATGTCTGTAATTTCATTATCTTTCTCCAACTTGGGAACACTTATACCTATATTGTCATAAATACTATATATTTTATTTATTAATTTTTCTCTATTATCTTTAAATTCCAATAATTTAGTTGCAAATTCTGTATAAAAATCAATCCATTCAAAATTCATGTTAAACCCCTCTCTATATTAAATTTCAAAATTTAATAAAAATTTTTAACCTCTTTTAATATTTTTATTCTAGCTAAAAATATCTTTGATATTAACATCTTATCTCATTTATACATTCAACAATATCCGCCACATTATCTTTTTTCCTATATGCTAATATTAACATCTGTTCTATTATTTCTTCTGTATAACGAATTGGTGTATCATTTGAAATTATTTTTTTTGTTAATTGGCTAAGAAGTGCTAACAAATCATGTCCATTGCATATATTTTCCATATCATATTTTTCTTTTAATAAATTATCAATTTTCAAACTCACTTCATTTATTTGATTTTTATTTAAATTCATTTTAGAATAAAAATATGTTAAAAATTTCTCTTGATCATAATCAAGTAATTTCTTATAATCTATATCTGTGAAACTGAAATTATATTTTTCTTTATAATTCAACAATCTCAGTATTCCCAATATATATGTCTTTTCATATAGACATTTCTTTAATTTTTCATCACTTAATTTCTTTTCTAAAGATGAAATATTTTCATTAACTTCTGAAAATGCCGTTGATTGAATTAATAAATTTTCCAAATCTATATATTTATAGTAATATAAATTAATTATATTTTCTATGTTATTACATATTAAATCATAATCCATATCAATTATACCAATTGCATTTTTTTTACCTCTTTTATTTAATATGTTAATAACTTTTTTTACATATTCTTTATTTCCTGAACATTCTTTTTTGTTTGCTATTCTAATGTCCCTTTTTTCTATTCCTTCCTGTTGTAAATGTTGCCAAAAACTTCTGTCACTTTGCCCTTCGACCAATAAATACTTTACATTTGTCATTGAAATTTCATCAGCTAACTCAACAGGTGATAATTTCATATCTTCTATAGTATTTTTATTCATCTATTCTAATTCTCCAAGTGTTTCCACCATATCCCAGTTATCATTAATTATTTGTGGAGAATGGGTTGCAATCAAAATTGAAAATTCATTTATTCCAACAATTTTTTTCATATCATCTAAAAAATCTCTTTGCCAGCTAACATTCAATGATATTTCTGGCTCATCAATTAAAATCACTGTTTCTTTCTCACCCTTAAATATCAAATCATACAGTAAAACTAACTCTTGTTGTTCTCCTGATGATAAGAATCTCAATTCAACTTTTTTATCTATTGGTTTCTGTACAATCTCAATTCCCTTATCTTTACTAATACAAATTGCTTTATTTGTTCCAAATTTATTTGTTATCATATTTTTAAATAATACCACTCTATCTGATATTCTATTTAATGATTCTAATTTTATTTTCATATCTTGGTAATATACAGTTAAAATCGCAGCTGTACTTTCATCTAAACTCTCTGGATTAACATTTATATTAAGAAACTTATTAATATTTTCTTCTAATATACCTGCTTTTATATGTTTAATTCTTAACTTATCAATTTGGGTAATATTTTCTTTAAGTTCTTCTCCTGAAAACTGCTTGTGTTCATTTAATGCACTCAAAATTTTAGAAGGAAATTGTTCATCTAGTTTTTGAGAAATATTGGCATATTCTGATAAAATATTTTTTATATTTATGCTTAATTCATTTGAACACTCTTCAACTGTAAATTTCTCTACAAACTCCATTCTTCTATATTCATCGTCGCGATGAACTTTTTTTAACCTCTCAGTTGTAATTAAATCTATCTTAATATTATCAATTAAATCATATACATCTTTAGGAATCTCAATAATATCATTCTTGATTTCCTCCGGCAAATCATCAAAATATAAATCTATTACCTCTGATAAATTTAAAACCTCTCCATTTCTTATATCATAAAACATATTGCCCGGTCTTCTCTTTAATGACGGAATTAATCTAGTCCAAAATACAGGAGAATTAATCTTACTATCTTCCCTATAACACTTCTCTAAAGCATGTGAATCTATATAATATCTTAAACTTTTCATTGTAAATTCTTCTTCCAATTTCTCTTCATATACTTCTATTTTTAGTATATGTCCAGAAATCAATACCTCAATATAGTCAAACTGATATTGAAATAATTGACTGTGATTTTTTGAAAAAATAGCTGTTAATATACGCAACATTGTTGTTTTACCACAGCCATTTGGTCCAACAATAACCGTTATACCTTCTTTTCTAAAATTTATTTCGTTATCAAATATGCCAAATAATTTTTTTACAAAAATTTTTTCTATCATCATATTTACTCCTTTTTTAATTTAAGATCTGAATACCTTCAAATTTTTTATTCTATTGTCATTCTTAATTCATGTTAGCCGACACCCTAATTTTGCTAGAAAACAGTACCACAGTCTCCACATGCCCCGTATTAGGAAACATATCCACGCAACAACACTTCTCCACCTTATACCCTCTCTCCTGCAGAGTAACAAGGTCTCTTGCAAGCGAAGTAGGCTTGCATGAAATATACACCATTCTGTCAACACCATAATCAATAATCTTCTCAAGTGCCTTAGGGTGAATTCCGTCACGAGGTGGGTCAAGTACGATGAAATCAGGCTTAATCTCAATATTATCAAGTGCCTTTAAGACATCGTCTGCAATGAATTCACAGTTAGTAAGACCATTCTGGGCTGCATTCTTCTTGGCAGCCTCAACAGCTTCCGCAACAATCTCAACACCGATAACCTTGCTGGCAACCGGAGATAACATCTGTGCGATCGTACCAGTACCTGTATACAGGTCATATATAACCGGTTTGCTGTCAGCCACATCTCCAAATCCGCCAGAAAGCACATACTCCCTCGCCTTAGAGTAAAGCACTTCCGCTCCAAGAGAATTAGTCTGGAAGAATGAGAACGGAGTTATCTTGAAACGCAGTCCAAGAAGCTCCTCTTCAATATAATCCTGACCATACAGAAGCTCAGTTTTCTCGTTAATTACTGCATCTGCAAGGCTGTCGTTAAATGTATGGAGAACACCTGTAAGAGTGCCCTTATATTCAATTGATGTCAGGCGGTTTACAAGCTCTGTGAAATCATGCTCAATCTGAGTTGTTGTTACGATATCAACAAGAATCTGTCCTGTCTTTACTGACTTTCTTACAAGAAGATGACGCAGATACCCCTCGTGGCTTAACTTGTGCTGGAAAGGAAGCTCCTTCTCTATTGCATAATCCTGAACGCATGTGAGAATCTTTCTGTAATCCTCATCAATAATCTTACATTCTGTAACTGGAACAATATCATACATGCTGTTTCGTTTGTGAAGTCCGAGTGCAAGAGGTCCGTCCTTGTACTCATCGCCAAATGAAAATTCCATCTTATTACGGTATTCTTCTGTAACCGGACTTCCGATTATCCCCTCAAATGGAAGCTCACCCGAAACAACTTCTCTAAGAAGCTTTTCCACCTGTGTGCTCTTAATCTTTAACTGTTCCTCGTAAGCTACTGTCTGGTAAGTGCAGCCACCGCATTTGCCAAAATGTGGACATGCCGGGTTGGTTTCAAGCGGACTCTTCTCAACAACTTCCATAAGTCTGCCTTCGCAATGTCCCTTTCTTTTCTTATTCACGCAGAATCTGACAGTCTGTCCAGGAATTGCGTTCTTGACGATTGCCTTTTCCTTCTGTCCGTCCTCATCTGTCACCCACACTGTCGCCTTGTTAGGGAAATCAACCTTTTCAACTTTACCTTCGTATACGCTTCCTTTTTTCAATCTATACTCCATTCCGCACATGAATTGTGCCTGTTATTAACATATTAATAGTTTCTGGCAGCACTTATTCACATAACGGCATACCTTATATAATTTTATCAGAAAAATGTGCTAAAGTATAGTAGTCACATTTACTCCGCCACGCTGACATTCTTTGCCTGCACTGCAGAATGTATTCTTTCAAGTACCTTGTCACACAGCCATGTATAAGCAGCCCCGGCAGCATTCAGTCCTATACGTAATGCAACTGCATAAGGCATTCCAAAAAGTCCCGCCGCAATTGATAATGCGCCAAATGTATTAAAAGCTGTCTGCCATGCATAACCAGCGGAATATCCGACTCCGATACCACCTATCATGCCTATATACGGATACATTGATTCTGGCAGAACTATATACATCACTGCAAAAATCGCACATCCAACAACATTAAACAATGCCCTGTTTCCAATTCTCTTATCAACATCTTTAGAAAACGGCAGACACACTGACATGCACGCAATTCCAATCCACATTGCCCTAGGCAGTCCCATCAGTGAAACAATCAGCATAGCGCTTGATACGATAAATGTAAGTTTAATGTACCATCTTGTCCTTGCTGAATTAATATTAAATTCCTTAAACAAATCCCAGAATGTTCTTCTATATGGTCTGTTCCTCTGATTCTTATAGAAAATAATCATGCATACTAACATCCCGACAAGCAGTCCCACAACTCTCATCATATATTCATGGCCTGTGACATCATATCCCTGTAGCAATAGATACCCAAGAACAAATGTTGAATGATTATACATAATTACATTGTGACATCCCATTATCATAAGAAGCATAATACACACAACATTTATTACAAATGCAGCAACTGGCGGTACCATATTGGAAACCCTCGGTCCTGCTATCAATATCGCATATATTCCCATTATCGAAATCAATCCATGTGATGTCTTAATTCCAAAATCCGCCTGTCTTAATACCAGCACCGCAAGAAGCACTGTAACTCCGGCAACACTATTATTATTCCCCAGCAGCTTACTGAATACTGTAACTACTGCGACGCAGAATATCATAACCAGATACACCTTAAAATTATATATAAGAATATGTCTTCTTTTCTCTTTAGAATCCTGTGTGTTCTTGATAAGCTGTTTTGAACCAGCCGAGCTTAACTGTAACTCCTGATAAAATGTCATAAATTCCTGCTTTCCTTTCCTCCCCTTAAATTTTGCTTAATGACAGGGTTGAGTAATATAACACTGATTACACCCCTATGTCAATTAAGAAATAATTAAATATTATGCAATAAAAAAGCCACAACCGCTGACATATCCTAATGGACATATCAAGCCGGCTGTGGCTTTCAATCATATCGCACTTATTACATTACTTCTCGATGTCTTCATCCTCGAAATCATCGTCAAAATCTTCGTCTTCGAAATCTTCATCATCGAAGTCATCTAAATAATCTGGTGTAAAATATCTGTATACAGCATAAGCGATACCAGCAACTGCTGCAACTGCACCAACGATAGCAAGAACAGCTATGATAATTGTGCTGCACTTCTTGCAGCATTTCTTATCTTCATCTTCCTTCTTGCTAATAAGTTCTCCTAATTTAGTAGCTGCGATAAGCTCATCTAATTTTTCTTTACTCATAACAATATCTCCTTTCATACCACGGATTTAATAAATGTATTATAGCATAGCGTTAAACATTTGTCATTATAGTTTTTTAAGTCTGGCAAATCCTGCCAGCATTTTCTTCTGTCCGTACTCTGCAAATTCAACTGTTACCATATAGTCTCTTGCTGAATCCTCTATAGCAAGTACCTTTCCTTCGCCGAATTTCACATGGCTCACCATATCACCGACACTGTAGCCAAGTCCACCTGAAGATTTTGCACTTATATCTGCACCTCTTGCAGCACCTATTACATTTCTTGAAGATAAGCCGCTTCGTGTAGGCACTCCTGCATAAGCACTTCTTACAGAATCTGCCGGTGTCTTTCTCTTTTCTGGTTTCTTAAGGTCAAATAATTCCATAGGGTCTTTCCCAAATCCCGGATTAGAACCACCATTTATCTTAACCTTTCTTGAACTATATGTTCCTGCTGCCCTTCCGCCTGGTGTGCCACTTCCGTAGCTGCTAAGAATTGATCTGGCTGTTGCACGCATGTTAATGCCTGTTGTATCCGGCTCATCTGATATCCCGCCATATGCAATCCTGCCTTTAGCATACCCACTGGAATTGTTTTCTATGTGCATATAATCCTTAGGAATTTCATTAATGAATCTTGAAACCTTATTCATCTGTGTTTCACCACGCACCATACGCGACTTGGCACTTGTAAGATTAAGTATTTTCTCTGCTCTTGTTATTCCAACATAGCACAGTCTTCTCTCTTCCTCAATCTCAGTTGAATCATCTGACACAATTGTCATATAGCTTGGGAAAAGTCCGTCCTCCATTCCTGTCATATACACGATTGGAAATTCCAGACCTTTCGCACTGTGCAGCGTCATAAGCATTACATGAGGCTCTGACTCATCAAGATTATCAATATCCGCTATTAAGGCAACTTCTTCAAGAAGTCCTGAAAGTGTAGGCTCTTCGCCTGCTTCTTTACAGCTCTCCTCATAGCTTACAACCTTATTAATGAATTCATCCAGATTCTCGCGTCTTGCCTCAACCTCTTCCACCGTTTCATTCTGTGAAAGGCTCTCGATATATCCTGTATCCTCAATTACAGCCTCAGCAAGCTCCTTTAATGACATGAATTCTTCCTTGGCACGCAGTCTTCCAATAAGGTCAACAAATGGCTCTAACTTGGAAAGTGCCGCATTCTTTATTGTGTCAATATCCTTTGCATTGACAAGTGCTTCCCAGAAGGTAATATCATTAAAATCTGCATATTCCTGCAATCTGTCAATCGTAGTATTACCAATTCCTCTCTTCGGAACATTTATAATTCGCTTGACCGCCTGACCATCAAGACCATTATCAATAGTTTTAAGATAAGCAAGAATATCTTTGATTTCCTTTCGCTGATAGAAATTCTGTCCGCCATATATCTTATATGGAATGTTGTGAATCATCAGCTTTTCTTCCAAGGCTCTTGACTGTGCATTAGTTCTGTAAAGAATGGCAACATCATTATAATTCCAGCCATCCCTTACATACTCTGCAATACCACTCGCAACGCCTTCTGCCTCATCATACCCGTTTTCATACAGAGTATAATTGACCTTCTCGCCCTCTCCGTTATCAGTCCAGAGTGACTTGCTCTTTCTGCCAATATTATTACTTATCACCGCATTTGCAGCATTAAGAATAGTCTGCGTCGAACGGTAATTCTGCTCAAGCTTTATAACCTTAGCGCCTGTGAACACATTTTCAAAGTTAAGAATATTATAAATGTTTGCTCCACGGAACTTATATATAGACTGGTCATCATCACCAACCACACATATATTGCCATACTTTGCTGCAAGCATTGCAACAAGCTTAAACTGTGATGTATTAGTATCCTGATACTCGTCGACCATTATATATCTGAATCTGTCCTGATAATGCTCAACTACCTCTGCATCACTCTGAAACAGCTCAACCGTCTTGAATATCAAATCATCAAAATCAAGTGCATTGTTAAGCTTAAGCGTCTTCTGATATTCTCTGTATACGCCTGCAATTCTTCTAAGATTATAGTCGTTACCTGCCTCAAGCTCGAACTCATCAGGAGTCTTTAACTCATCTTTAGCAGATGAAATCTTACTCATAATTGCACGCTCTTTAAGCATCTTCGTATCTATATTCATCTTCTTACATATATCCTTGATTACAGACTTCTGGTCGTCCGTATCATATATCGTAAAGTTATTATCGTATCCAATTCTGTCTATGTATCTTCTTAAAATTCTCACGCATGTTGAGTGGAATGTACTTACCCATACAGCCCCTGCACCCTGTGCCACAGTAGTCTCAACTCGTTCTTTCATCTCTCTTGCAGCTTTATTAGTAAATGTAATTGCCATAATATTATATGGGTCTACTCCGCATTCTTCTATTAAATATGCAATTCTGTTCGTAAGCACGCGTGTCTTTCCAGAGCCTGCTCCGGCAATAATAAGCAGCGCACCATCTGTATATTTAACTGCCCTTTTCTGGCTGTCATTCAAATCTTCTAATCTCATATATCCACCTTCATGCAAATGTGAAATCTATATCCACCTTATTTCTGCCAACTACCACATTATACAAAAACAACGGGATGTTGCCAAGCCAATATGACAACATCCCTGATTGTTATTTATTAAATTCACATATTACTAATTGTCAGATTATGCAAGCTTTGTTCCACAGTTAGAACAGAACTTAGCGCCATTAGTTGGTGTTCCACAGTTAGGACAGAACTTAGGTGCTGTGCCACCTGACACATTTGCATTATTATTCATTGCAGTATTCATGTTATTCATCATCTGCTGTCCAACCTGCATTCCCATCTGGAGCTGCATCATATCACTGGCAATATTCGAACCGCCTCTTGAATTGCCGATACTATCAGCCATAGCCATCTGTGTATATCTGTTCATATCTCCAACCATTGCCTGAGAAGCTGCCTTATTAGTCATCTTCTGTACTTCTTCCGGATAAGAGAAGCTTGAGATAGTAAAGCTTGTTATTGTGATTCCTAACTTGCTCATCTCCATATCAAGGTCTGTCTTAATACCCGCTGAGATATCATAAGCATTAGCCTGAAGATTAAACATATCCTTGCCTTCTTTAGAAATCCACTTCATAAGAAGCTGGTCAAGAACTGCTGATATTCTTTCCTTAACATCTGCAACAGTGTACATCTGCTTTACACCTGCTACCTTGTCTATAAGCGTAATGTAATCAGATACTGAAAACGAGAAGTTACCGAAAGCTCTTATTGGCATGCCACCTGGAAGTGCCTGTGTTGGAATAAGAATAGGATTCTTAGTTCCCCACTTCTCTGTGAATTCCTTAGTATTAACGAATAAAACTTCAGCTCTTACTCCACTGTTGAAGCCAAACTTAAAGCCTTTAAGTGTTGATAAGAATGGAATAATCTGTGATTCAATATCAAAGCTTCCCTCGTCCTTAAAAATACCTTCAATCTTACCATTGTACATAAAGATTGCATCCTGGCCGGCGCGGATAATCAGCTTACTGCCTTTCTTGATTTCTCTGTTGGTCCATTTCCAGAAGATTATATCATCTCTGTACTCTTCCCATTCAACTACGTTGGCAAACTGCCCTTTGAATAATCCCATGTTCCCTCTCCTTATCTATGTATTGCTTATCTCATTATAAATGTGCTTCTGAATTATAAGCCCATCTGAGCCTTAAGTGCTGCTAATTCATCATCAACTGCTGTGTTAGCTGGCTCTGCATCATACTTAGCTGCAAGACTGTCAACATCTGCCTCAAGCTGTGTCTGGTTAAGCTCTGCCATTGCATTAGCCTCGTCAAGCATCTTATTAGCCTTAGCCTCCATCTTACCGAATGCATCCATGCTTGTTCCAACACTGTTAACACTTGAACCAACCTTGTTGATTCTCTCCTGAGCCTTAGCTGCTGCAACCTTAGCCTTAACTGCATCTCTTCTTGCTTCAAGAGACTGGATATCCTTGCAGAGCTTATCATGCATCTGACGCATCTTAGCTGCATTGTCTGCTGCAATATTATATGTCTGCTGTAATGTAGCCTGCTTAGAAACTAACTGCTGCTTCTTCTCAAGGAATGTTCTTGCATCTGCCTCGTTGCCAGCCTTAAGAGCCTTTTCTGCATATGACTGATACTTGGCAACATCTGCTGTGCATTCATCAAGCTCTCTTTTACATCTTGTCTCCTCAGCCATAACTGAAGCTGTCTCTGCCTTAACCTTTCCAAGGTCGCTCTCAAGATTTCTCATGTACTGATCAATCATCTTCTCTGGATCTTCACACTTATCGAGAAGTGCATTGATGTTAGCGCTCATAATGTCCTTGAATCTTGTTAAAATACCCATAATAATCCTCCATTCCTGTGCCGCTTTCTGGCACATATCACCCTCTGGTGCATCCGAATTCTGTCTCCCAGAATTCTTAAAAAAACCTTTTTCATTATAATATATCAGGAGTAAAAAGTCACGAATATTTGCTCCTATGAAACATATTTTATATTCTTGTAATAAAAATTAAAATATCATAATATGCACATTACACTATGCTAAAGTTCATTATATTATTCCTACTTGAAATGTGGTTTTAAAAACTATATAATATAGCTTAAGCATTAATATAAATGTATTCTCTCATGAATACGCATTTTTAAAGAAATGAGGAACATATGAACAACGATATTAAAGAGCTTATGAGCGGTATTCTTAAAGATATGTCCGCTCTTAACTATATAAAACCCGGAGATGTGCCTAACATCAATCTGTACATGGATCAGGTTACAACATTTATGTATGAACATCTTCACGATACAAAGCGTACCACTGATGATAAAGTACTAACCAAAACAATGATTAACAACTATGCCAAAAACAATCTGCTACCATCACCAGTAAAGAAAAAGTACTCTAAGGAACACATATATATCCTTACATTTATCTATTACTTTAAGAACATTCTCTCAATAAGTGATATACAGAAAATGCTCAATCCTCTAACTGAGAAATTCTTTGATGAAGGTTCCAAGCCGGATCTGGATTATATATATAAAGAGATTTTTTCAATGGAATCCTCTCTTGCAAGGCCATTATCTAAAGATATATTTGCAAAGTCTGAACAGGCAAGCAATGCATTTTCAGATGTAAAGGATGATGATGACAGAGAATTCTTACAGTTCTTCAGCCTTGTATGCCTTTTAAGCTTTGATGTATACATGAAGAAGAACATGATTGAAAGTCTGATTGATGATTACTCTGCCAAGCATGCGCCAAAGCATCCTGAAAAATCTGATAAAACAGACAAAAAGAAATAATCCATACAAATTAAGGGAACTGCCAGTACTGACAGTTCCCTTTTACATTGCTTCATATATTACTTATTATCTTCTGACTCTTTCTCAAGCATGCCAAGTCTTTCAAATACTCTGTCATACCCGTCATTACCATAATTAAGCGAACGGTTTACCCTGCTGATTGTCGCAGTAGACGCACCTGTCTTCTCTGCAATATCAAGATATGTCCTGTGTTCTCTTAACATCTTGGCAACCTCAAATCTCTGTGACAGGGATAAAATCTCGTTAATTGTACATACATCCTCAAAGAAATCGTATGCTTCATCTAAATCCTTAAGGCTTAATATTGCCTGAAAAAGCTGCTCAACAGCCTGTGTCTTTAACTTATTGTTCATAATTATCCACCCCAGTTTTCCAAAAATAACATTGGCTTATTACTTTTAAATTTTAACACAGTGAAGTTTTAAAGTAAAGACATTATTCACTTCTTAATGCCACAACAGGGTCTTTTTTAGCTGCAAGCTTTGCTGGGATAAGTCCGGCAATAAATGTAAGGAACATACTTATTATTATAAGTATTACTCCTCCTGCAACCGGAAGCTGTGCAACATTGGAAATGTCTGTAAGGTGCTTAATCAACGCATTTGCAGGTATGCACAGCAATAAAGTTACAACAATGCCAAGTGCGCCTGAGACAAAACCTTCAATAAGTGTCTCTGCATTGAATATTCTTGAAACATCTTTCTTAGAAGCACCAATACTTCTTAATACACCAATTTCCTTAGTTCTTTCAAGTACTGAAATGTATGTGATAATACCTATCATTATTGAAGAAACTATAAGTGATATTGCAACAAATGCTATTAAAACATATGAAATTGCATTAATAATTGTACTTACTGATGACATCATTATTCCAACGTAATCTGTATAGTTGATAACATTTTCTTCCTTGCCATCGTCCTGCTGCAACTTATTGTAATCCTTGATAATATTCTGAACCTTCTCCTTAGAATCAAAATCAGTTGCATATATATCTATCTGTGAAGGTGTATCAAGATCTGTAATTCCAAGCTTCGACTTATTGCTGTCTAATGTTGCATCTGTTGTTCTAGCCTTTAGTGACGCTGAGAAAAGCTGTAGTATCTGGTCATCGCTCATTCCACTTGTCATTGCCTGCATCTGGGCGCTTTCCTCTGGTGAAAGTGTTGCCATATATGCATTTACATCGTCCATTGTAATCTCTGTATTCCTGTCATTGTCAAATGGAACTCCTGTAAATACATCAACGCTTGTATCAGCAAGCTGTGCCTTGGCAATCTCACTGTTTTTTACTTCTTCGATAATATATTCAGTAAGCTTTGCTGTATAACCGATTCCACTTGAAATTGAAGTGCTGACTGCGTCATCATTAGGTCTGATTATTCCACATACTTTAATGTCAGTTCCGTTATTTACAACATTTGTCATATACTTATCATCTTTGCTGTAATCGTCCCATGTACCGGTCACATCATTGTACTTATACATGTCCGTAGGCATAACAAGCTTAAACTCTGTATCAAGTATCTCGTCAAATGTATAGCTTATATCTTTTTTTGTTTCGTATGATTCACCAACCATCATTTTCTTAAAGAGTGTTCTTACTTCCTCAGGGTCTTTAAGTCCTAATGAGTAAAGTGTATAATCATCAACCTCGTTATTCTTATCGACAACAAGCACAACCTCGTTGTAATTCTCTGGCCAGTGTCCTGCAAGTACATCATACTGCTCATCAAGTACCTGCTGGTTTCCTAAAAGCTGGTTCCACACACTGCTGTTAGAAAACATTCCCATACCCATGCCTGATGACATTGCAGAAGATGTGCTTGTTGCACCCTCGCCATATATCGAATCAAACATTGTACTTGGGTTTAACTGCTCTACACCGTTAGAAGTATCCTTCATATAAATGTTAAGAGGAACATCATATGAATACTGGATATCACTTACATATGACTTAATGTCAGAGCCGCCGTTTTCAATGTATTTCTTAAACTCTGAAAGGTTATTGCTCTTAACTTCCTTTACCATGGTATTAATCATGTCACCCATGATATCGTTAGAATATATTTTAGACTTATCCTCATGCTCTTCTGAATCCGAATTGCCTGTCATGCTTGTAACCATGCTGCTTATATCAATCGACTCTGCCTGAAGCGTTATAGGATAGCTTGAAAGCGTATCTCTCTGAACCCTGTCAATATATAACTGAATACCATTTGAGATAGACAGAATCATTGCAATACCGATAATTCCTATGCTTCCTGCAAATGCAGTAAGAATCGTTCTTGTTTTCTTAGTCATCAGGTTATTAAAGGAAAGTGAAAGTGCTGTAAAGAATGACATAGATGTTTTCTGCTTCTTCCCTGACTTTTTAATCTTCTTTTCTGATGTCTTAACCTTAGCAACCTCTTTAGCCCTGATATCAGCTTCCATATCTTCTAACGTATATGGATCAGAGTCATCTGTTATCACACCATCCAATAATTTGACTATTCTTGTAGAATAATTTTTGGCAAGCTCCGGATTATGAGTTACCATAATTATAAGTCTGTCCTTTGATATCTCCTTTAAAAGCTCCATAATCTGGATACTTGTCTCTGTATCAAGTGCTCCTGTGGGCTCGTCGGCAAGCAGGATATCAGGATTATTTACAAGAGCTCTTGCAATAGCAACCCTCTGCATCTGTCCACCTGACATCTGATTAGGCTTCTTGTGAATCTGCTCTCCAAGTCCAACTTTCTCAAGTGCCTCTATCGCTCTTTTCTTTCTCTCTGCCTTAGATACACCTGAAAGCGTAAGTGCAAGCTCTACATTAGATAAAACAGTCTGGTGCGGAATCAGATTGTAACTCTGAAACACAAAACCAATAGAATTATTTCTGTAAAAATCCCAGTCTCTGTCCTTATAATTCTTAGTTGACACTCCATTTATCTTAAGGTCGCCGCTCGTATACTTATCAAGTCCGCCTATAATATTAAGCATAGTAGTCTTACCACATCCGGACTGTCCAAGAATCGACACGAACTCGCAGTCCCTGAACCTAAGATTAATGCCCTTAAGTGCACTCACGGTGGTAGAACCGGACACATAATCCTTTTTTATATCATTTAATTCAAGCATCGGATACTCCTTTTATTTTATTGCGGGCTTCGTATTGGGAATTGGTCTGCATCCTAAATGTTGTGTATATCAGTTGCTGTGTCTGACTATAGCATACGCTTGAATAATCCGAGCTGTGTGTAACTTAATGTCGCTATATACATTAGGGCGGTGCGTCAAATCTCGTTCAAGCGAAGCGCGTTTGATTTGACACACCGTAATAAACTCTGTAGATAGCGGCATTTAGTTACACTAAGCGCAGGATTCCTGAAAGCGTATGCTATAGTCAGACGCCGCAACGTCATGTACGCAAGTCGAAGGATGCAGACCAATTCCCAATCCGCAGTCCTCAATTAATATACACCATGGAAAGCTTGGCTTGCAATTTATTCCAGCACATTTTATACTAATATTGTTTTTTGTTTATAAAAATATAATGATTACTAGGAGTCTATGTGAAACATTTTATCAGATTAAGATTAAAGAATTTAACAGCCATTGGTCTTTCGCTTTGCATGGCAGCTACATTTGCTGTTCCATTTTTTGCTTATCCTGACCAGTTGATGGCTGATACACAGGATGACCTCGACGCTGTTAATAAACAGCTTGAAGAATTAAGGAATAAACAGAGCGAACTCAATGCATCTTACGGAGAACTTAACGAGAAGCTGTCTGCTTCCGGAGAGAAGCTTTCTTCTATTGAGGATGCAGTTAATGCGAAGCAGTCCGAGATTGATGCTACCAATATCCAGGTTGCTGATATGCAGGCAGAGATTGACCAGCAGTACGCTGCGATGAAGCTTCGAATACAGTTTATGTATGAGAATAATAATGCTACTATTCTGTCAACGCTTCTGTCAGCTGAAAGCCTTTCTGACCTTTTATCCAAGTCAGAATATATCCAGCAGATTTCTAATTATGACCACCAGAAGATGCAGGAATTAAGTGACCTCCTGGCTTCTCTTAAAGAAACTCAGGCAAAGCTTGAACAAGAAATGGCTGAACTTGTCACTCTTAAAGATGATGCCTCCCGCGAAGCTGATAATTTTGCTGCGCTTCTCTCACAGTGTCAGACAGAGCTTGACACTACAAGTGACAGCATTACTGATGCAGAAGCACTTGCACTCGAATACGAAAAACAGATTGAACAGGAAATGTTAGAGCGTCAGCGCCGTGAAATGGAAGCTCTTGAAGCTGCAAGAAAAGCACAGGAAGAGGCTGACAAAGCCAATAACTCTGGCAATTCCAGTAACACAGGCGGTAATTCATCTTCCGGTTCTGCTATGGTTGACCAGAACGCTCTTAACAACGTTCTTAAGAATCACACTGCTGAAGATGTTGCCATGCTCGCAGCAATTATTGAATGTGAAGCCGGCAACCAGTCATATGAGGGCAAATGTGCTGTAGGAAGTGTTGTTATCAACAGAGTTGCTGACCCACGCTTTGCCAACAGCATAAGCGGCGTAATATATGCACCTTACCAGTTTTCACCTGTTGCCAGCGGACGATTTGCAATAGTACTTGCAAGAGGTGCAAATGCAGCCTGCACCCAGGCAGCCGTTGATGTGCTTAACGGTTATATCAATATTAACGCACTATATTTTCATGTATATGACAGTTCTGTCGATGTGGGCGGAACCGTTATCGGAGATCATGTATTTTACTAACTCATTAAATATACCAAGGGGAGAATTATTAACTATGAAGAAAGCAACTAAAGCATCTGATAACAGATATTATCAGGCAAGATTTTCTGCAGCACAGAAAAATACTGAATTTGAAAGCCGTGAAGCAGCTTCAGATGTCGTAGGTATAGACAGAACAAGACTTGCAAGAATTGAACTTGGCAATGTAACACCTTATGCGGACGAGGTTGTATCTATGTCAAAATGCTACAACGCTCCTGAACTCTGCTACAATTACTGCTCAAGCGAATGTCCGATTGGAAGGCTTACAATGAAGGAAGTCGAGATTAATTCTTTTGACAGATTATCATTAAAAATGCTTGGTTCTTTGAATGATATCGAAAACCTGCGAGCTTCTATTATCAATATCTCTGCTGATGGTCAGGTTGATATTGGAGAGCAGGAGGAATTCAAGCAGATACTTGAATCCCTCGACCTTATTTCCAATAATGCGAAAGCCCTTGAATTGTGGGCTAAGAAAAACATTAAGAATATTTAACGGCTGTATCTTACATAATCTACCGTAACAAAGCCTTTGTTTGCACTATTGGCAGAATTATCATGTGATACATATACACCGCTCTTTACACCAACCCATCTTCCGGCTTTGGCAATAACGGAAACAGGGTTGGTGTATTCTTTTCCGTCTGTGCTTATCTCTATCGTTACTGTTTCAACAGGTGCTTCCTTAACAGGAAGTCCACCCTCGACATAATCTTTAGTTCCTGTCTTTTTAACTGTGTATCTGAAATATATTTCCTTAAGATTATCGTATGAAGCAAGCAATTCTTTAGTCTCTTTAGTATAAGCCTGGTCACAGTCAAACCCAAAGCATAAAGACCGAACAAAGTGGAGGACATGAATGAAGGTATAT